>Ga0209344_10000916_pt1 | contig 43863 bp, 39 predicted proteins | sample Cruoilmetagenom6_FD_187293 | JGI IMG/M metagenome (GOLD analysis project Ga0209344, IMG submission 187293) | Oil polluted marine microbial communities from Coal Oil Point, Santa Barbara, California, USA - Santa Barbara Oil Seep Sample 6 (SPAdes)... | ecosystem: Environmental > Aquatic > Marine... | reverse complement strand
CCCCACACGTAATTAAAACAAAGGAAGCAGCAATTTGGACAACCGTTTGGGTAACCTTGGCACTTGGTTTTTCTGGAATAATTTATTGGTTATTTAAGGATGGTCTTGTTGAAAATCCTACTAATTTGACGCCGGATGTGGCGGTGCTTAAATATATAACGGGTTATTTAATTGAGCTTTCGTTGAGCATTGACAACGTGTTTGTTATCGCGGTTATTTTTTCTTCCTTCGCCATTCCCCAAAAATACCAACACGAAGTTTTGTTCTACGGAATCTTGGGGGCTATCGTTTTTAGAGCGTTAATGATTTTTTTCGGCGTAGCACTTATCAATAAATTTGATTGGATAATTTACGTTTTTGGAGCCTTTTTGCTGTTTACGGCTTTCAGAATGTTGACACACAAAGAATCTGAATTTGATCCAAAAAAATCAAAAATCTTTCGCTTTATGAAAAAACTTTTTCCCGTGAGTTATAAAATGGACGGCGATAAATTTTTCATTAAACGTATGGGGATTCGTGCCGCCACTCCCCTTTTTGTCGCGCTTTTGATTATTGAGTTAACTGATATTCTTTTTGCTCTCGACAGTATTCCTGCCATTCTTGCAATTACGGCAGATCCTTTTATTGTCTTCAGCTCAAATATCTTGGCGATTTTAGGACTTCGTTCTATGTATTTTTTAATATCCAGAATGCTTACGAAATTTAGATACATTAATTACAGCCTTGTGGTTATACTTGCATTTGTGGGTGTGAAAATGATCCTTTCCCATAATGTTGAAATTCCCGAATGGTTGTCCCTGGGCGTAATTGGGCTATCACTAGCTTCAGGTATTATTGCTTCCATCTTAATCCCCGATCCAAATCCACCGATTATTGAAGAAGATTAATTTCACAAAATCCCCTTAAAAGTTTGGAATGGTTTTTTGCCTATCGTATCTTTAAAATTATAATCAAAACTGAAAAATATGAATATAAATTTCGAGTATCACGAGGTGTCAGCAAGCCAAAGATTGGAAGCATTTATAGCCGAAAAATTAAACAAACTTGAAAATAAATATGACTCAATAGTAGGAGCCGACGTTTATATAAAAACAGAAAACACATCAAATCCTGAAGTGAGCAAACTATGCAGTATTCGCTTGAGTATGCCAGGGCCAACTCTTTTTGCTGAAAGTGCTTGCCCGTCTTTTGAGGCGGCTGTGGCCAAAGTGGTTACAGAACTTCGCTCGCAATTGCAAAAACGAAAAGAAAAACTTAATTCATACTAATGATGAAAGATATGGGAGTAATAGCACGAGATGAAAAACAACTAACACTTATATATAGTAGCAATACCCGTGTGGGTAAACGTGCTTATGCCTATTTGAAAGGATTTGATAAAAAATTCTTGGGCATTGATATAGCAAAAACTAAAGTTTCCGATACCCAATGGGTAGAAATAGCCGACGCTCTAAATGTAAAGGTTGGAGACCTTGTAGACAAAAAAGAATTAGAACTTGATACCGATAGTACCGCGGAATACGGCACCAATGATTGGTTAAAGATTATCCAAAAAAATGACAAGGCACTATACTATCCCATTGCCATAAAAGGAAAGATTACACGGCAGATTGTGAGCTCCACCGAATTATTGGAATTTTATGAAGTAGATTCCGCGGGATTGGAGCAAAGCCCGTCAAACGATACTCCTCCAGATATTGAGAGGACTACGCGAGGTGAAAATTTTATAGAAAGAAACAAATAAAATCACCGTTCCCCTAACGTATCCAAAGGTTGGATGGTAGGCTGTACATTTTTATAAACATCTATTTGTGGACGGGTTAAAATATCGTTCATCTCGGCGGTTTCTTCCTGTTGAAGACTATAAAGTAAATCAAGTTTTTCCTTCCCGCTGAACTCAGATTCAATTTTATATTTACGGATTAAAAATTCCGCCACTTTTTGTTGGAACAATAATTCCTGTTTTTCAGTTAAGGACAATTTTAGATCATAACTGTTGGTAAGTTCAATTGCTTCCTTTTCAGCCGCTTCATTTGATTTTTGAAAAACTGGATCCTGCGAAAAAGCGGTGAAGCCTATAAATAATGATACAAAAAAGATTATTTTTTTCATAGCTCGTTTGAATTGTTGAATTATTAAAGTACTGAAAATGTAAATTCAGCCAAATAATTTAACGCTCTTTAACGGCCAGTATATTTGTGGTTAACAAAATAATAAGAAGAAGCCTGCGAAAAATTTAAGCAGAAGTTTTTTGCTTTATTAGTGAAATGGCATCATCTACATTGCGAAGCTGTTCCATATCTTCATTTTTAAACTCAATATTGAAAACATCTTCTATGTCCAAAATGATATCAACCAAATGGGCAGAATTAATATTTAATTCGCGTGTAAGATCACTTGTACGATTTATTTCAGTGGCTGATACATCCTCGGGCAGATAAGTCTTGATAATAGGTTCAAGCTGTGTGTATATTTCTTCCGAAGTCATGTAATTTAAATTTTTTTAAAGATAGCACATGCGTTTACATCACCAAAACCAAAGCTGGCCTTTGCAATGGTTTGTAACGATATTTTCTGCATTTTCATCGAAATTTTATCCGAAGAAATCAAAGAAGCAATTTTCGGATGCAGATTTTCACAATTCACATTCGGAAAAACAAAGCCCTCGTGCAGTTGCAGGATAGCCGAAACAATTTCTATACTTCCACTTGCTGCCAAACAATGCCCCACCATTCCTTTCAATGAATTTATATAGGGAAACTCTTTTCCTTTTCTTTTAAGAGCAATGCTCCAGTTCTCAATTTCATCCGGGTCTTTTACGGTAGCTGTTAAATGGCCGTTTATATAATCTATTTCATCGCCACTAATATTTGCGTTTTTGAGCGCTTCAGAAATACACCTTTGGATGGCTTCGCTATTTGGGGCGGTCATACTACCTCCCTTTCTTTGCCCACCGTTATTTACTGCGCCCCCAAGAATTTCAGCATAAATGGTTGCGCCCCTTTCTTGGGCACTTTCCAGAGATTCAAGCAAATAGGCCCCTGCCCCACTACCGGGCACAAAGCCACTGGCCTCTGCGCTCATGGGTCCAGCAACTTCATTAGGTGCATCGTTATATTTATAAGTTGTGACTTTCATTGCATCAAAACCGCCCCAAATATAGGGTCCGGAATCGCTGGTACTTCCGCAAAGCATATATTTTGCCCTTCCCGCAGCTATACGTTCATAACCAAGTAAAAGCGCTTCGGTTCCCGTTGCGCAGGCTGATGAATTTGCGGTGACCATATTTCCGGCGCCAATTAATCCACCCAAATATGCACTTACGCCACTCGTCATAGTTTGGGCGACCGAAGTACTGCCCAACCTACGCACATTTTTATCATCAATTTTATGGATGGCTTCGCGAAATTTATCCACACCGCTTATACCTGTTCCGAAGATTATTCCCAAGTCCCACAACGGTGAATCTTCAGGTTTTGCGGGCGTTAATTTTGCATCCTTTAGTGCGTCCATTCCGGCAATTACGCCATATAAAATCCCAGAGCTCTTAAAATTACGAAGTTGAAGATCTGAAAGATATTCTCGTTTTTTTTCTTCGGAAATTTTTGGCATTGCGCCCAGTTGGCAAGAAAAATTGAGATCGTGCAACTCCGAAAAAAACTCAATACCGGAAACCCCTTTTTTAATTGCATCTGAAAAAGCCGGAATGCCTACACCATTGGGTGCAACCACGCCAAGTCCGGTAATTACTACACGCTTGTTCATAATAAATCTTTATTCAAAATCATTCCGCAGATTGTTCCTTTTGCAATAATTTCATCTTTACCGTTCAGCATTTTTACGTTACATTTCAATTTGTTGAACCTAAAATATATTTTTTCTGAAATCACTTTTACTTTCTCTCCGGGGAAAACAGGAAGCATAAAGTCAATTTCAGTACTGCTTAAAGCAACATTTAATTCTTTAGTGGAATTTTTATTCCTTAAAATAAAAACTCCCAAACAAACCAATCCAATCTGCGCCATGCATTCCGTTAGTATTACGCCTGGCGTGACGGGATTGTTTTTAAAATGACCTTCATAAAAAAACAGATCTTTTTTAAAAGTATAGGTTCCCGAAATACTTTCTTCCGAAACAGTTAGCAATTTATCCACAAACAAAAAAGGTTTGGAATATGGAAGTTGGTTTATAATTTCTTGATAATCCATTTTAATTTTTATCTCAAACTTTCCCCGCCATCCACTTTTAGAATCGTTCCGTTTATCCAATCGGCTTCTTTATTACAAAGCAAATAAACGGCATTTGCTACATCTTCCGGAGTTGTAAGTCTATTGTACGGATTGCGCAACTTTGCCATTTCAGCTAATTTTTCGCTGCCGGGTATGGCCAAAAATGAAGGCGTTTCTGTAGTTCCGGCTTGAATACAATTGGTTGTTATTTTCAACGGCGCCATTTCAACGGCCATATTTCGCATTAAAGCTTCCAATACTGATTTAGCTGCGGAGACAGCGGCGTAACCAGGCCAAACCCGAGTATTTCCTTCACTTGTAAAAGCAATGCTTCTCGCTTTATCGGAAAAAATTTCGTTTTCAATTAACGCTTGAACCCACTCATACCAGCTCGTAGCCATTGCATGAATCGTTATATCCAAATCCTGTAGGGTCAATTTTTCTTCGGAAGTGTTCATTTTTTTTAGGCTTCCCTTTGCAATACTATGAAGTAAAATCTTCACACTTTTCTTCGGAAGTTCGTTTATAATTTCTTTTCTTACCTCTTCTTTCAGGCCATCCATATTAAAAGTTTTCACGGAAATTCCTGAAGTTTTCATCTGCTTTACTTCTTCTTCAAAATTTTTCAAATTACTTTTTCGATCCCTATGTACAATACAAATATTCATTCCCTGGGAAGCAAGTTTTTTAGCGCTGGCCAATCCTAAACCACTACTGCCACCAAGAATTAATGCCCATTGGTTTTTAAATTCGTCCATAATTAAAATTTCAAAAGTACCCGTTGTGCTGAAAAACCTGGACCAAAGCTAAGCATTAAACCAAGATCGCCCGCTTTTGGTTTTTTATCCATAAAACGCTCCAACACATATAGCACGGTTGCACTGCTCATATTGCCGTACAATTTAAGTACTTCTTTGGTATCATCAATATTTTTACCGAGACTTCCGAATAAATCCTCTACGGTTTCAACAATTTTTCTGCCTCCGGGATGAAAAATGAGATGATCGATATCTTTAATTTTTAAATTGCTTTTCTCTAAAAATGGATGTACAATAGCAGGAAAATGTTCTGCTATTTTTTCTGGAACCGATTTATCCAGAATCATCTGAAGGCCCGTATTCACTAAATTAAAACCCATCATATGGGTTGCGTCATAAAAATGGTACATTTCCTCGGCAAGAATTTCAGGACCTTCGTCTTCTTCGTTTGAAGACATTAAAACGCAAGCGGCACCGTCGCCAAAAATGGCGGCGCTAACAATATTTACCATTGAAAAATCATCAAGCTGGAAGGTCGCCGTAGGCGCTTCCAAAGCAATCACTGCGGCACGTTTACCGGGATTAGCCTTTAAGAAATTGTTCGCATAAATAATTCCAGAAATTCCTGCGGCACAACCCATTTCTGTTACGGGAAGGCGTACAATGTCTTGCTTCATCTTCAATTCGTTGATCAAATAGGCATCAACAGAAGGAATCATAATCCCTGTGCAACTTACAGTTATTATGAAATCGATATCGGTAGATTTCCAATCTGCTTTTTTGAGCGCTTTTTCAAGACATTGTTTACCAAGTTTGGTAATTTCCTTCGCATAGATTTTATTGCGCTCTTCAAAACTGGTATTTGTAAATACTTCGACAGGATCCATGATGGAATAGCGTTTATCTACTCCCGCCCCCTCAAAAATCTTGATTACTTTTCGCTGAAAACGGCTGTCTTGCTGGCGCATCCATTGTTTAACGAAAGGGATAACCTCCTCCGTTTTTCGGCTATATTTTGGCAATTGTTTTGCCACTGTGGCTATTTTTACGCTCATAGATTTTTTTTGAGTATCCACTGGAATCGGTACGCCCAGTGCCAGTTTATTTCACTCTTTTGATTTGGGATTTGTTTTGACAGCTGCACTAATTCACTTTTTTTAAAACCTCTAGCAATGGAAACGAGTCCATCATTTCTTGCGGTTTTTGTTTTGATAAATAATGCACTTACAATTTTAAAAAGGTTAAATGCTTGTTTACTCCTGTGCAGATCGTTTATTACAATTCCAACGTTTACTTTGGGAATAAGATTTTTTAAGAGATTTTCAATCTGTTTATTTTTGAAATGGTGCAAAACCAAGGTGCACGTTGCAATATCGCAATTTGGAATTAAATTTTCTTCTAAAAAAACATCAACTTTTTGAAATTTAATATTGGAAAATCCACTACTCTGCTTTCTGGCAATTTCGAGTATACTTTCATTAAAATCCAATCCAATACCCTCAAATTTTATATTGTGCCGCTCTCCGTAAGTGATGCATTTTCTAAGCATTTCGCCATTTCCGCAACCAATATCCAAAATGGTTATTCGGGTTGATTTCGGGTGATCCTGCAATAATTTTTGGATTCCGTCAATGGTAATCTTGTTCCCACCCAACCATTTATTCACGTTGTTTAGATCTTTTAGGAGATAATCCATTTCATCGCCATGAAAATCTATGGAGTCCATTATTTCAGACTGTTCCGACCTATTTTTATTACTGAAAGTTATCATTATAAAGGGCTTCCGTGAGTTTTTTTTATAAGACTTGGTACAATTGCAGGAAATGTCTTTACCATCGTAAAACCAAGCTTTGAAGTGAAAGGATTCATTAATATTTTCTGAATAAATCTTCCTGTTTTTAATCTTTCAGAAAATTCGTCCCGCCATAGGGTTTTATACTTTTCTTCCATTGCTTTCCTGTCCAATTTTTTATTTTGATGTGCTTCAATATATATTTCCGAAAAAATCTTTGCACTTTTTATAGCCATCGCCATCCCATTTCCACAAAGAGGATGGATGAGCCCAGCACTGTCACCCACCATAAATATGTGGTTTTCTACAGGTTCTTTTTGCTGAAATGAAATTTGGCTAATGGTCAACGGCTTTTCAAAGAGTGGTTTTGCATTTTTGAAGAAATGTTCCAAAAATGGGTTTTTAGAAAGTTCCTTTTTCTGAAAGTCATCTATGTTGCCATATTTCTTAAAAGATTTTAAAGTTGCCAAATAACAGGCGTTTACAGCACCTGTTTCAGTTTTACTTAATCCGCAATATCCTCCGTTAAAGTTATGCAGCGCTACGGTGTCTTCCGGAAATTCATATTCATAATGTGTTTTTACCGCAAGCCAAGGCGAATTTTGGCTCATAAACTTTCTGTTTAAAAATGCATCTATATTTGATCGCTTTCCAAACGCGCCAACTACGAAGTCTGCTTCTATTATTTTTTTATTTTGGATTGTGACTGTAAATAGTTTTCCTTCAAGATTGATTTTCTCTACGGTATCAAAAAGTATTTCAATTTTATTTTTTACAGCTTCATAAAGAAGTTGGTCGAAAGCATAACGGCTTATGCCAAAGCCACCAAGGGGCAATTGTGCCGTTATAGGATTGCCGTGGGTATCTGTGATCTGAAATTTGGAAATCTTTTTTGCGCCTGACGACAATGGATCGATTCCGAGAAATTTTAAATAGGACAATACTTCATTGCTTACATACTCTCCACAAACTTTGTGGTTTGGGTATTCATTTTTTTCAATCAAACAAACCTTAATGTTGTTTTGGGAAAGGTGCAGCGCTGTGGCAAGACCCGCCAGTCCTCCTCCAATAATTATTACCTCGCATTTCAATTTGTTTTTCATAGACAGTCCAAAACTAAAAAATCCCGTCCCCAGAATGGAGCGGGATTCTTGTAATTTAATCCAAAAGTTATTCGCCGGCTTGTTTTTTTGCGTCTTGTTTCATTTTTTCATTAGGAACAATTGCGAGGTTTACGCGACGGTTTTTGGCACGACCTTCGGCCGTAGAGTTATCAGCTACCGGAGCTGTTTCCCCATACCAGTTTGTATTAAATCTTCCAGGACTCAAGCCTTTGGTTTGTACAAAATAATTGGTAACAGCCTGCGCCCTGTTTTTGGATAGTGTCATATTCATTTCATCTGCACCCACACTATCTGTGTGGCCTACAACAAGTACATCTGTATCAGGATATTCCCTTAAAACATTTGCGAGTTTATCAAGAGTTGCCTGAGACGATGAGTTAATATTGTATTTAGCGGTATCAAAATAAACGCCACTGTTTTCGTCAAAGGTTACAACTATACCTTCATCTACCCGTTCTACCTGAGCCCCGGGAATTTCCTGCTCAATTTTTTGGGCTTGTTTGTCCATTCTGGAACCGATTAGTACACCGGCACCTCCACCAACAACTCCGCCTATAACAGCACCGAGTTCTCCGTTTCCGCCTTTTCCAACATTATTACCCAGTATTGCGCCCAATACGGCGCCACTAGCAGCACCTATTACGGCACCTTTTTGTTTGTTATTTGCGTTTCTTGTAGCTTCACAGCTTGTTAAGCTAATAACAAATGTAAATACTAATGCGACTATTGCGGTTTGTTTAAAAAATGTCTTCATAATATTTATTCTTGAATTTTAGAAAAGTTCATATTAATTTTAAAAGGCTTACCATCCAAACTTACAGTTTGTTCCCAACGCATTGAAGATTCGTTCAACTGTGCCAAGCGCAATCTGTAACCTGCATTGGTTTCAGATTTTCCTTTGGCATTTGTAGGTTTTAAAAGGAAATCATATAGACCGGTTGTAGGGTCAATTTCCTGAATGGTAAAAATGTAATCCCGTTGGCCTGTAGGGCAGTTTGGGTTTTCGATATTATAATTTCCGGTATTATTATTAGGGATAAACCTCCATGTACTGCCTTCAAAACACTCCACTGAAGTATCATTGAATAAAGTAACATTAAAGGTTCCGGATGAATCATAGGTAATATTGTCCAAGGACCAATATCCTTTGATTACTTTTCGAGATTCTTGAACGGTCTTTGGCGTACCGCAAGCAAAAGTTGTGGCTGCAATAACAGCCAAAATGAGGAATTTTTTCATAAAAAATGAATTAGTTTAAAATAGTTTAAATAGGATATTCTATTTTCTGAACAAATGGGATAGTAAAGAAAGTACAAGAAGTACTATAAAGATCCAGAAAATTATCATTGCGATATCGGTTGCACCTTCTGCGATGCCTCCAAATCCAAAGATTGCTGCAATTATTGCAATTACTAAAAAAATAATGATCCAACGTAACATAATAAGTAGTTTTAATGATTAGTATGTCACTAAAGTAAATAACAATTTTAACGTTTGTAAACTCTTTATCTAAAGTTTAACAAGGAATGTTAAATAATTAGTAAGACATCAAATCCAATAGGATTTCGTTGAATTTTTCTTTAGCAAGGTAGCCAGATTCTAAATTACTTGCAAAGGGAATAGGGGTTTCTAAACTTGCAACTCGCTTAACAGGAGCATCTAAGTTTTCGAAACAATTCTCCATTATCAAAGCTGAAATATCTGAAGCAATGCCCCCAAACATGGAGTCTTCCTGTAGAATAATAACCTTGCCGGTTTTCTTTACCGATTTATAAATAGTTTCAGTATCCAAAGGAATAAGCGTTCTTAAATCGATAAGATCTGCTTTAATATTAGGATTCTGATTTAACGTTTCGAGAGCCCAATGTACTCCAGCACCGTAAGTTATTATTGTAACGTCCTCTCCCTCCTTTAAAAGGGATGCTTTGCCAAGCGGCAACGTGTAATAATCTGTGGGCACATCCTGGCGAATGCTTCTATAAAGCGCTTTGTGTTCAAAAAACATCACCGGATTGGGATCTTCAATACTTGTTGCCAACAATCCTTTGGCATCATACGGAAATGCTGGATAAACCACTTTTAATCCGGGGGTATGTGTAAACCAAGCTTCGTTTGTTTGGCTGTGAAAAGGTCCAGCTCCCACCCCTGCACCACAAGGCATACGCACCACAACATCTGCTTTTTCATTCCATCGATAATGACTTTTGGCTAAATAATTTATTATAGGATTAAATCCCGAAGTCACAAAATCAGCAAACTGCATTTCTATTACTGCTTTGAAACCGTTAATGGAAAGCCCCATTCCAGCAGAAACAATCGCAGACTCACAAATAGGTGTATTACGCACACGCTCCTTTCCAAACTGCTCCACAAAACCTTCCGTAATCTTAAAAACACCGCCGTATTCGGCAACGTCCTGTCCCATTATAATAAGATTGTCGTGGCGCTCCATAGATTGTTTTAATCCTTGGGAAATAGCATCAATTAAGCGTATATTTTCTTTTGTTGAATTTTCTTTAACCTCCTCGTAATTAAATGTTTTGAACACATCATTTAATTCATTGGCTTCAGAAAATTCTATTTTTGGTTCGGCAAAGGCAATGTCAAGATTTTCATCTATTTCTCGCTTGAACTCATTTTTAAACTCCTGTATTTTTTCTTCGGAAAGAACGCCTTCATTCAATAAATATGTCTCAAAATTTAAAAGCGGATCCCGCAACCCCCACTCATCAATCAAGTCGGTTGGTACATATTTGGTTCCACTTGCCTCCTCATGGCCGCGCATCCTGAAAGTTTTAAATTCCAATAGAACGGGACGCGGATTTGTTCGCATACTTTTGACCAAATCTTTCAATATTGTGTAAACTTCCAAAATATCATTACCGTCAATAATATGTGACTCCATTCCATAGCCTTTGCCTCGATCGGCAATGTTTTCACAATTATATTGTTCGTTCGTCGGCGTTGAAAGTCCGTAACCGTTGTTTTCAACACAAAAAAGCACCGGTAATTTCCACACAGAAGCAACGTTCAGTGCCTCGTGGATATCGCCTTCGCTAGTTCCGCCTTCACCCGTAAATACCGCGCAAACCTTATTATTATTTTTCAGCTTATTTGCCAAAGCAATTCCATCGGCAACGCCAAATTGAGGTCCCAAATGTGAGATCATACCAACAATATGGAACTCCTGTGTTCCGAAATGAAAACTCCTGTCACGCCCTTTTGTAAAACCATTTGCTTTTCCCTGCCATTGTGAAAATAAGCGGCTCAACGGTATATCGCGCATTGTGAAAACCGCTAGGTTCCTATGCATCGGTAAAATGTATTCGTCTTTTTCAAGAACGGCAGTTATCCCAACAGAAATGGCTTCTTGCCCAATTCCACTAAACCATTTTGAAACCTTTCCCTGACGCAGAAGAATAAGCATTTTTTCTTCTATCATTCGTGGTTTTAGCATTCCGCGATAGAGTTTCAATAAAGTTTCGTTATCCAGATTCTTACGGTTATAATCAAAAAAAATATGTGGGCTTGTTTCAGATTTCATCTTTATAATTTGAAGATTCAAAAGTAGAAAAAAACCATTTCTAATACGGGTTATTAAAGCAAAATTTAGCTGTGGAAAAACTTTTACAATTTGGTATCTTTGTAGGCTAAATTCAATTGCTATGAACAATATACCCAGTGTAGATTTAGCCGATTTCCTTTCCGAGGATCCAAAGAGAAAGCAAAAATTCGTAAATGAAATTGGATCGGCTTATGAGGATATAGGCTTTGTGTCGCTTAAAAACCATTTTTTAAGTGATGATTTGGTGGATGAACTTTACAAGGAAGTAAAAAACTTTTTTGCACTTCCTGTAGAAGCAAAGGAAAAATATGAAATTGAAGGTCTTGGTGGGCAACGTGGTTATATTTCCTTCGGAAAAGAACACGCAAAAGGCAAGAAAGAAGGCGACTTAAAAGAGTTTTGGCATTTTGGACAAGAACCAGCCGAAGATGCAGAATTGATAGAGGAATATCCAGAAAATGTACAAGTAAAAGAATTGCCAGATTTCAACCACACCGGAATGGAAGCCTACAGAATGCTGGAAAAAACAGGTATTTATGTGCTCCGGGCTTTGGCGCTTTACATTGGTTTGGAAGAAAATTATTTTGACCATTGGGCCACAAATGGCAACAGCATTCTCCGCCCAATCCACTACCCTCCTATTACCGAAGAGCCAAAGGGAGCGGTTCGCGCAGGAGCTCATGGAGATATAAATTTAATTACATTGTTGATGGGCGCCTCAGCAGGTGGACTGCAAGTTTTGCGGAAAGATGGCGAATGGATAGACGCAATACCAAACGAGGACGAATTGGTAATAAACGTTGGCGATATGCTTGAAAGACACACCAATAACAAATTGCGATCAACCATTCATCGTGTTGTAAATCCACCGCGGGAGGAATGGGGAAACCCGAGATATTCCATTCCTTTCTTTATGCATCCGCGCAGCGATATGAAATTGAACTGTTTGGACGAATGTATAGATAACGAACACCCCAAAGCGTATGATGACATAACGGCGGGTGATTTTCTGCATCAACGTTTGGTTGAAATAGGACTTATTAAAAAGTAGTCAGTATTCATTAACTGTTTGCAGTTAAACTATAAATTTGAATTTTGAAATCTTTAGAAGACCAATTAAAAAATTTATTTCCCGATCACGAACCCCAAGAAACTCCTGAAAAAGAAGAAGAATCTTCACTTTGGCTGCAGGATGATCCCTTGATTTGTAAATACGAAAAACGAAAAGGAAAACCAACAACTATTATTGAAGGTTATACGGGCGCCGACAGCGATTTTAAAATACTCGCCAAAGAAATTAAGCAATTATTGAGCGTTGGCGGTAGTTTTAAGAATGAGCAAATTATAATCCAAGGTGATTATCGGGATAGGATTATGCGATTTTTAAAAGATAAAGGCTTTAAGGTAAAGCGGGTTGGCGGATAAAGAGCTTTAAGCAATAAGCTATATGCTTTAAGCAAATAAATTTTAAACTCATAAACACATCGACTCATCGAAATTGAAACAAAAGACTCTAAATCCCAGCGAATTAATTCTCAATCCTAACGGCAGTATTTACCATCTCAGCTTATTGCCGGAACAACTTGCGGATACAATAATTACAGTTGGTGATACGGATCGGGTAAACGCGGTTTCAAAATATTTTGACACAGTTGAATTTGAAATCCATAAAAGGGAATTCAAAACCCACACGGGAACTCTGAACGGCAAACGAATAAGTATAATTTCTACGGGAATTGGCACAGATAATATTGATATTGTTTTCAATGAAATCGATGCTTTAAAAAATATAGATTTTGAAACCCGAACGGTCAATAAAGAATTGACTTCACTTGAAATCATTCGTATTGGAACCTCGGGGGCAATTCAACCAGAAATTGAAATTGACAGTTTTTTGGTTTCTGAAAAAGCGATTGGGTTTGATAATTTACTTCACTTTTATGGAAACACTTCTTTCTGCGACGAAGCTTTTTCAAAAGCTTTTGTTTCACAAACAAATTGGAATCCAAAAAAATCAAAACCTTATGTTGTATCGGCTGATGAAGTTCTTTTAAGAAAATTTAATTCCGATAAAACCATACAAGGAATAACCGCTACTAACGTAGGTTTTTACGGCCCACAAGGCAGAAAGCTTCGGCTTTCACTTGAAGATGAAAAAATGAATGATAGAATAAAGGATTTCCGTTTCGAAGGAAATGCAATTACAAATCTCGAAATGGAAACCTCGGGAATATACGGAATGGCAAAATTATTGGGCCATCGCGCACTTTCGCTTAACGCGATTATCGCTAACCGCGCTTTGGGCATTTTCAGTAATAATCCATCAAAAACCATTGATTCGCTTATTCAATACGCATTAGAAAAAATAACGGAATGAAAAACTTTTTAATAGGCGGCGTGCCGGAACACTTTAATTTACCCTGGTACATCGCACTTCGTGACAAAGAATTTCAAAGGGAAGGAATCAATCTTCGCTGGAAGGATTTCCCCGGTGGAACCGGTCAAATGGCTAGTGCCTTACGGGAAAAAGAAATTGATATGGCCGTAATCCTAACAGAAGGAATGGTTCGTGATATCATCAATGGAAACGAGAGCAAAATTGTACAGGTATTTGTGAAATCGCCTCTTCTGTGGGGCATCCACGTGGCAAACTCTTCGGCCTTTGAAGCAATTGAAGATTTAAAGGGAACGAACGCAGCAATTAGCCGTTTCGGATCTGGATCGCACTTAATGGCCTTTGTAAATGCGGAAAATCATGAATGGGATTTAAAAAATGACTTAAAATTTAAGGAAATACAAGATTTGGAGGGCGCTTTGGAAGGTCTACCAAAAGGAAAAGGAGATTACTTTATGTGGGAAAAATTTATGACAAAACCCCATGTGGACAATGGTACCTTTCGGATAATTGGCGAATCCCCTACTCCGTGGCCTAGTTTCGTTATTGCGGTTCGTAATGATGTATTGGAGAACGATCTTGATTCCATACAAACTATTTTGAGGGTAATAAATACTACAACCGAAAATTTTAAGCAGCGGGAAGATATTGATAATATGATTGCCAAACGCTACGGTCAAAAAATAGAAGACGTGCGCGAATGGCTGTCGCTAACCGAATGGAGCGATAGGCAATTAACCTCAAAAGAGTTGGAAAATATTCAGGAAAAATTAGTGGAACTTGATTTAATTGAAAATAAAATACAGGAAACCAACATCTTACATAATTTTTAAAAAAACCTTATAGTTTACGCAACCCCACAGCCCCACTTGCATCTAGTTATTATAAATCCAAGTATTATGACTACTTTTTTAATCGTTTTGGGGGCGTTGCTAGTCACAAATTTCTTGTTATTGCAATTTAGCTGTAACGACGCTACAGAGCCCGAAGTACCAGAAGAAGAATAAAAAATTTCTCCCCTTTTTTTTCTTCTTTTTAATATCTACCATTCAATCGGCTTCTTGCCCTTATTCTTTAAATATTCATTTGTTTTACTGAAGTGTTTGTTACCAAACCAATAACCTCTATTCGCGGCCAATGGCGAAGGATGTCCACTCGTTAAAACCAAATGCTTTGAAGTATCTACCTTGGCTCCCTTTTTTTTAGCTGGTCCTCCCCACAACAAAAATACCAACCCATCCCTTTCATTAGAGAGTTTTTCAATTACAGCATCCGTAAATTGTTCCCAACCTTTGTTTTGGTGACTTCCCGCTAAATGAGCACGAACCGTTAATGTTGCATTCAGCATTAAAACCCCCTGTTCTGCCCAGCGATTCAAATTTCCATTTTGGGGAATGGGCTTTCCAATATCTGATCGTATTTCTTCAAAAATATTCTTCAGCGATGGCGGAACTGCTACTTCTTCCCCCACTGAAAAACATAATCCATGGGCCTGCCCCATTCCGTGATATGGGTCCTGCCCTATTATTACCACTTTTACTTCAGCAAAAGGAGTATGGTTGAAAGCTGAAAAAATCTGCTTTCCCGGCGGAAAACAATTCGTTGAAGTGTACTCGGTTTTTACAAATTCAACCAAATTTTTAAAATACGTTTTATCAAATTCATTCTTTAAAATCGCCTTCCATCCCGGCTCAATTGTTACCTGCATTATTGTTACTTTTGTATGATTGCTGAAAAAGTAAAATTAATGGAAATAAAACGGAAAGCCCGTATAGACAGTAAAACTTTAGAGGACCTTGAATTCCCTTCCGTACTACGGCAAGTTGCGGAATTTTGTGTTACGGAACCAGGACGCGAGCAGGCCCTTGCAATAGTACCATATCAGGATTTCTCTGAAATTGAGCCCGAATTGCAGCGTGTAAAGGAATTTACGGCTTCATTTGATGGTGACAACAGAATACCAAACCACGGTTTTGATCCAATTTTTAGGGAGCTGCGATTGCTTGATATTGAAAATAGTTCACTTGAAATTTCGGGATTTAGAAAAATTCTTTCCATTTCCGAAACCACCCGGATACTTCTGAAATTTTTCAAAAAGTTTGAGGAATTCTATATTCATTTAAATTCTTTTTCGGAAAAAGTAAATTATACTTCAATCATTTCCGAGGAAATAAACAAACGCATCGACAAATACGGTGAAATAAAAGACGAGGCCTCCACGGAATTGGGTACCATTCGCCGGAGATTGAATATTGTAAAAGGAAAAATCAATTCCTCTTTTACAAAAGCACTTTCGCAATATATTCAGAACGACTATTTGGATGAAATCCGCGAGTCGGTTGTTGAAAATAGACGCGTACTTGCCGTAAAAGCAATGCACCGCAAAAAAGTGCGTGGTGCTGTTTTGGGAAGTTCAAAAACGGGAAGCATTGTTTACATTGAACCACAGGAAACTCTTGAATATGCTAACGAACTCAGTAATTTAATTTACGAGGAAGACGAAGAAATTAAGCGAATTTTAAAAGCGCTCACAGAATTTATCCGCCCGCATAGCGAATTGATTTCCAGTTATCAAGAATATTTGATTGCGATGGATATGCTTTACGCAAAAGCGAAATATGCACTGAATATCAATGGAGTTTTACCGATAATTTCTTCGGAAAAAAGAATTTCACTTATAAAAGCTTTTCATCCGCTGTTGTTGGTTTCAAACAATAAAAGGAAAGAAAAAACTTTTCCTCAGAGTATTGAATTGGTTCCGGAAAAAAGAATAATCGTGATCTCTGGACCAAACGCTGGTGGAAAAAGTATCACCTTGAAAACCGTTGGACTTTTGCAAGTTATGCTTCAAAGTGGATTGTTGATTCCCGTGAATCCGCAAAGCGAGGTTTATTTCTTCAAAAGAATATTGACCGATATTGGCGATAACCAATCCATTGAAAATCATTTGAGCACCTATAGTTACCGTCTAAAAAAGATGAATCAATTCTTGAAAAAGTGCAATAAAAACACACTTTTCTTGATTGATGAATTTGGAACTGGAAGCGATCCGGAACTCGGCGGCGCTTTGGCCGAAACATTTTTGGAAGTGTTTTATGAGCGCGAAGCTTTTGGAATAATTACTACGCATTACACCAATTTAAAATTGTTGGCAAATGAACTTCCGCACGCGATAAATGCGAATATGCAATTTGACAGCAAATCTTTGGAACCGCTCTATCAGTTGCATTTGGGGGAAGCTGGAAGCAGTTATACTTTTGAAGTTGCGCAGAAAAACGGAATTCCATTCAGTTTAATAAATAGGTCAAAAAAGAAAATTGAAGGCGGAAAAGTTCGGTTTGACAAAACCATTGCGAATCTTCAAAAAGAGCGAAGCAACCTTCGGAAAACTTCGGAAGCTTTAAAAAATGAAGAACAAAAAGCGCGAGTTGAAGGCAAACAACTTGAAGAAGTGAATGCAAGAGTCCAGGAAAAACTTGAAAACTATCAAGAACTTTTTGACGCCAACCAAAAACTAATTAGCCTCGGAAAAAAAGTGGATATTCTATCTGAAAAATATTTCAACAATAAACAGAAAAAACAGTTGATAGATGAACTGATGAAGCTGGTAATGATTGAAAACAGCAAGCGAAAAAAACTAGCTCCAAAAGTAAAAAAGGCTGTAAAAGCTAAAGAAAGGGAAATAATACAAGAAGTTGAAAAAAAGGTAGAAGTAATCCGGGAACGCAAAAAGGAGGAAAAGGAAAAAGCAAAAAAATTACCGCCACCAAAACCAAAAGTAACCCTAAAAATTGGCGACAGAGTGCGAATGATTGATGGTCGTGCCATAGGAACGATTGACACTATTGAAAAAAATAAAGCAATCGTGAATTACGGAATATTTACTACCAATGTTAGTTTGGAAGAACTTGAGAAAGTCTGAGGGAAGTTTTCAGTCTCAGTCACAGTTTTCAGTAATACTGATAACTGCGACTGCGACTAAATATTAAATATGGAAAGTGGAAATCACAAAATAATCCTCTTCGACGGCGTTTGTAATCTTTGCAACGGCGCAGTTACTTTTATTATAAAACGTGATAAAAAAGACGTTTTCAAATTTGCGGCACTTCAAAGTGAGATTGGGCAGGAACTCATTTCAAAATTCAATATTGATACTGAAAAAGTTGATTCCATCATTCTTATTGATGGCGAAAAATACTACTCAAAATCCTCTGCGGCGCTTCGTATTTCAAAAGATCTTTCCGGTGCCTATCCCCTACTTTTTGGGTTTATGGTTGTGCCCAAATTTATCAGAAATTCCGTTTACGATTACATTGCCAAAAACCGCTATAAATGGTTCGGCAAAAAGGAAAGTTGTATGATTCCCACCTCGGAATTAAAAGCTAAGTTTCTTTAAAACACTTCATTTCAAAATTTTATTCTTCGGTTAACGATAAGTTAACGGTCCGTTTTATTTCATTAACTTTTCAACTAAACAATATTTTTACGCTATGCAATTGAAGTTTAAAGGCTTGGTCGCTATTTCCATTTTCACCCCGATCGCACTCATCGGCATTCAGGGATATCTTATTTATAATACGTACGAGCTGAAGAAAAAAACGTACACCATTGATGCGCGGAATGCGATTGCAAAAGTTTACAACACAAAAGAATTGGATTCGGTAATGTGGCTTTACAGAACTGATTTTCTTCAGAATCTGGAAGCTTATGAAACTGGAAGCATTCAAAAGGAAGCATTGCTTTCAGAACTTCGAAATAAAACCTCAGAAATAAATCCTGGGTTTCTTCAACTTTTTAACGAAGGAATGGCAAAGGAAGAGGAAAAATATAATGTGAAGTTCAAAAAAATCCTCACTTCAGTTGAATTGACGGATTCTTTGGGAGTAACCAATGAAATTTACAATACAGAAACAAACGATACAATTATCCTTTTAGGTGAAAATTTTAGTCAGAAAGAAGCTTTGCTTATAAATAACAGTACTTGGCAGGATGATCAAAATCCGATAAAACTCAATTTCAAATCCAGTATTTATATGAATATCACGGATTGGGACGCAATCATGTTGAAAGAACTTTCTGGGTTGCTTATCCTTTCAAGCTTACTTTTTCTTTTTGTGGTGAGTTTGCTTTATTATTCCATCCAAAATTTAATGAAACAGAAACGGTTGGCTGAAATTAAAACCGATTTCATCAATAACATAACGCACGAACTTAAAACTCCCCTTTCGACACTTTCACTAGCAACAAAAACATTAACGAGCGAACACGCAAACGGAAATAAGGAAATCGCGGACGGCGCCGTACAAATTATTGAACGTCAAAATACGCGACTTCAAAAATTGATTGACCAAGTTTTACAAAGCAGTCTTGGTTATCAGGAAATTCAGCTTTCAAAGGAAACTTTCAATGGCAGTATTTTTATGAATGAATTGCTGGACGATTATTTACTTTCCATTTCTTCGGAAATAAAACTTCACAAAAATATCGACAGTACTGGAATTGCGATTGAAGCGGATAAATTTTATTTGAGCACTGCTATTATAAACCTGTTAAACAACGCTATAAAATATGGCGGAACCGAATTAACGGCCAGTTATGGAATTGATAAATTGGATTCTAAACATTTCATTTCCATAAAAGACAACGGCATCGGTATTTCACCAAAATACCAACGATTTATTTTTGAGAAGTTTTATCGTATAAGTGAGAAAGATACCCATAATTACAAAGGTTTGGGACTTGGCCTTTATTACACAAAACAGATTATAAAAGCGCACGGCGGAAGTATTTCAGTAGAAAGCGAAGCAAACAAAGGTTCAGTATTCACCATTAAAATCCCGATTGTATAATGAAAAATATTCTACTTGCAGAAGACGATTTGGATTTCGGGACAATGCTGAAGCAATATTTGGAGCTCAACAAATTCTCGGTTTCTTGGGCAAAGGATGGAAATGAAGGTTTTGAGGTTTTCAAAAATGGCGATTTTGACATTTGCATTCTCGATGTTATGATGCCAATAATGGACGGATTTTCGCTTGCCGAAAAAATAATAGAAGTGAATCCAGAAATTCCATTTTTATTCCTAACTGCCCGTAAAACAAAGGAAGACAGAATAAAAGGATTAAAACTTGGCGCAGATGATTATGTGGTAAAACCTTTCGAGGCTGAGGAATTGATTCTTCGTATAAAAAATATAATGAACCGTTCCGAACAGCAAAAAACCGTCCGCGCCGAACTTCCACAGAATGAAATTATTTCCATAGGAAAATACATTTTTGACGCCACCAATCTGGAATTGAAAACAAACAACAAAACCCAGAAAATCACCGAAAAGGAAGCGCGTCTACTTTTTTATCTCTATACCAACAGAAACCAATTGATAAAACGTGAAGAAATTCTACAACAGGTTTGGCAAAAAACCGATTTCTTTTCCGGCAGAAGTATGGATGTATTTGTAACGAGAATTCGGAAACACCTTCAAGACGATCCCAATATTTCAATAGAAAGCGTTCGTGGGATTGGTTTGGAGTTCAACATAAATTAAAACAATTATTAATTATTTAAAACAAGTGAAAATGAAAACAATTACAAAAACAATACTCGTAGCTGCGGTTTTCCTTTGGGGGGCAATCATTTCGGCACAGGAGTATTTTGGAACCACCACTTTTGGAGATGCTTCAATTGAAATTCCCTATCGTTCCGCAATGGACAGCCAAGGAAACGTTTATAGTGCCGGAATTTATTCAGGAACTATTACTGTTGGAGGCACATCCATTACTTGGGCAGGTGGAAATGCCGATGGCTTTTTGGCAAAGTATGATAACGACGGAAACCCAATTTGGGTGAAAGGTTTCGGAGGCGGATTTGACGACGTTGCTACAGATGTTACAGTAGACGCAAATGATAATATTTATATTACAGGCTACTTTCAAGGAGCGGGCGCACTTTCGTTTGATGCTGATCCGGGGCCTGACGTTTACTTACTTCAGCAACCTTCTGCTTTTTTAACCCGCGATTGTTTTATTATAAAGCTTGACAGTAATGGTGACTTTGTTTGGGCAAAACAAATTAGCAACCCAGATGCTTTCGGCAATGAGGATTCAAAAAGCATAGAGGTAGATACTGCCGGAAATATTTATATAGGAGGATCTTTCGCCTATGCAGATTTTGATCCCGATCCGGTTGATGAAATGATTGTAACTTCCGTGGGCGGTTCTGATGCTTTTTTACTGAAATTGGACACCGATGGAAATTTTGTTTGGGTAAAAACATTCGGTTCTACAGGAATTGTTGAAGTTGTAGATATGGAATTTGATGATAACGAAGATTTACTTTTAAGCGGAAGATACAGAAATACCGTGGATTTGGACCCGAATGCTGGTACTGCAAACTTCACTTCAAACGGTGGTGATGATGTTTTTATGGCAAAACTTTCTTCAGATGGCGATTATATTTGGGGACAAGCGTTCGGTGGCACTGGGCTCGATGTTATTAAATCAATAAAAAGTTTGCCATCGGGAGTTTATGTTGGCGGAATGTTCTCGGGAACCGTAGACTTAGATCCTACTGCAGGAGATAATACTAAAGTTTCAAACGGATCTTGGGACGCATTTTTGAGCCAATTTGATATTGATGGAAATTACAACTACAGTTATGTTTTGGGTGGTGAAACTACCGATTTTGAAAACGTATATGATGTAAAGGAGGCTTTCAACGGAAACCTTTTTGTTACGGGGGAATTCAACGGCACAACTGATTTTGATAACAGCGCTGCAGAAGCTTTAACAACCTCAAACGGAAGGTCTGATAGCTTTTTGATGGAAATTACAACTGTGGGAGAATATGTAAATCATTGGACAGTGGGAGGTGACAATACAGATGCCTACCCTCAAGTGTATTTTAACAACAACAATGAAATCCTAACTTTGGGAACTTTCAGAAGTACAACGATGGACTTTAACCCATTTGCAGGTGAAGATTTAATCAGTACTACCGGAAATTACGATGGTTATTTTTCAAGATATAATGTTTTCAACAACGGAAATGACGGTTGTGGCGGAGCAATAGCCGTGGCTTGCGGAGATACAATTTCAGGCGAAACTATAAACGATACTGATTCTGGCGGAAATGCAGCAAACGATGAGTTTTATTCTTTCACAGGAACAGGAATTGCCGAACTGGTTACGGTTTCGTTATGTTCGGGAACAGATTTTGACACAGTGGTGCGAATTTATGAAGACTGTACCCTTGCAAATGAAATATCCTTAAATGATGACTCTTGTGGACTTCAGTCTGAAGTAACATTTCTTTCCGATGGAACTTCCACCTATTATATTATGGTTGAAGGATTTGGATCGGCTTCAGGAAATTTTTCAATGGCTGTTAGTTGTGAAGATCTTGCGGTAAACGACGAATGCGAAAACGCATTGCCAATTGCATGTGGCGAAACAGTTACCGGAACAACCGCAAACGCTACTTTTGATTCTTCTGCCCCAGCCTGTGGCGGGGTTGACATTACCGCGCCGGGAGTTTGGTATGAATTTACCGATAACAGTGGTTTGATTACGGATTATACAATTTCACTTTGCGATGGAACAGATTACGACAGTAAATTAACCGTTTATTCAGGAACTTGTGGTGCTTTGGTTTGCGAAACCGCTAATGATGATGCTTGCGGACTTCAGTCTGAAGTTTCTTTTCAATCTGACGGAAATACAACCTACTACATTTTGGTTCACGGTTTTGGATCTGCAACAGGTAACTTTTCGTTGAATGTTAATTGTACACCAGTACCACCACCAAATGACATGATTGCAAATGCAATTGATGTTGACCAAATAGGTTTTCCATACACTGACGCTGCGGTTGCAATGCCAGCCGCAACAGTAGAAAATGGAAACCCAGCTAACTGTGATTTAACCGGAGCAAATGGTGTTTGGTACAAATTCACAACAAATGTTGACGGAAATGCAGATGCTACGATAATTACTCCAGCAGGTGCAAGTTCGGTAACATTTTATACCGCTGATGACGAAAATGCTTCGGAAACAGATTTGACTTTGGTTGACCAAAACTCAAACCAATGTGGACCGGGAACTTCTTCTTCAATTTTCACTTTGGCAAACCAAACCTATTACATTTTTGTGCTAAACACAGGTGGAATTACTGACATTGTGATTGATGCCACGGTTCTTTCAGTGGAAAACAATATGCTCGATGGCTTTAGTTTTTACCCAAATCCTACTAGTGCCGTTGTGAATTTAAAAGCACAATCGATTATAGAAAATGCAACTATTTTCAATATGTTAGGACAAAAAGTGGTTGAAGTAAGCAACAACACGAACACTATGGAATTGAAAGTTTCAAGTCTTTCTGCGGGAACTTATATTATGAAAGTTACTGTAAACGGACAAGTTGGAGCTTATAAAGTGATTAAGAACTAATTTCTCGTAATTAGATTTAGTTAGTAAGGCAGGCCTGTAATTTTAGGGCCTGCTTTTTTTTAATTGATTATTTGACCAACATTCAAAGTTCCCGGAGATTCAGCCGCAGGAGCATTCCAAATAAAATCCCCGTATTTATTGCCGGTTCCTGTGAGTTGTAATGAAAGGCCGGGCGCATCAGAACCATTTTCGAAAACTCCAATATCAGTAGAAGTTATTCCATTTGCAGGACCAACGGTTGCCGTTAAGATTCCTTCGTAACTAAGAAACTGTATAACTATTCCAGCTTTAACAATTGCAATTCCGTCATTTGGTCCATTTTGAATTCCATTTGAAGGAAATGAAATACTTATGGTACCAATGCCATTGGATTGATTTGGTATTATGCCCGTTAAAGAAATGGTACTGTAATTAGTTCCTGTGACGCCATTATATAATTCAAGGGTAAAAACACTCAAATCCAAACCCGCCGGTCCGGCAATTTCAATAAATTCACCTATATCTGTACTACCCGAATTATCATAATGAAATTCATTGATCCAAATTTCAGGTGAAGGAATCGTTACACAATAAATATCATTCCACACCCCACCATCCCAAATTTGTAAGCAGCTTTCTCCATTGCCATTATTCATTACAAAAACCAATAATCCTGCCTCCGATATATTTGGTGTAATGGCATTTCGAGCAGGAATATTTGGTACCCTCGGCGGCATTAAACCCTTGTAAGTATTGCCTCCGTCAGAGGTACTGCTCACTTCAAGCATTGAAGAATCGGTGGGATTGACGGTTCCAATCCCCACTTGGCCAAACACGTTTCCCATTGTAAAGCCAACACAAAATAATAAGATAACTTTTTTCATAACTATGATATTTAGTCATAGCTAAGGAGGTAAATTCAATAAAAAAATTAGATAGGGCTAATTAGCCGGGGAGAAGTAATTATCTAATTTAGAAAATTATAATGTTTCCGTTGCAATCTAATATGTTAAATATTAAGACTTTAAAAATTAATTATGAATCAAGATCAAAAGTTTCTGATGGGTTTTCGTGCGGAACATAGTTTAGCATATCCTCACCTTTTGCGATAATTGTACAAACCGTTGCATCTCCGGTTACGTTTACAACTGTTCGGAACATATCCAAAATTCTGTCAACGGGGAAGATAATTGCTATCCAAGCGGGATTTAATCCCACTGATTCCAAAACAATTATAAGCATTACCAATCCTGCACTAGGCACGGCGGCAGAGCCTATTGACGCCAATGTTGCAGTCAGAACAATTGTTAATTGCTGGCCCAAAGTAAGATCTATCATATGTAATTGGGCAAGAAAAACAACGGCTACAGCTTGATAAAGGCAGGTACCGTCCATATTTACTGTAGCCCCAATAGGTAAAACGAAACTGGTTATCTTTTTATCCACCCCAAGATTTTCTTCGACACATTCCATGGTAACAGGCAAGGTAGCAGCACTACTAGAAGTTGAAAAGGCCAAAGTCTGTGCCGGAGCCATTGCTTTAAAAAAACCTTTGTAGGGAATTTTCTTTACAAATAATTTCACCAATAATGGATAAATGAGAAAAATCATCAGCATAAGACCAAGAAAAACGGTAAGTGAGTACCAGCTCAAACCTTTAAAAATTTCATATACTTTGCCTATATCATCACCGGCCATTTTGCTTACAACACCCGCCAACAAAGCGAATACGAAAAATGGTGCAGCCTGCATTACCAAATCCACCATTTTTAGAAATACTTCCATCGCACTGTCCATAAAGGCTGTAACAGGATGCGATTTTTCATTTGGAATCAAAAGCAAACAAACCCCAAAGAATATTCCGAAGAAAATAATTTGAAGCATTAATCCATTGTCCGTCAACGAAAAGAAAAAGTTTTCGGGCACAATATCTACTAAGGGTTGCAACGGTGTGGTTTCTTTTGTTTTTTCCGCAGTCTGCATTTTTTCGGTAACCGAAGCGTCCTTTAGCTCTCCTTTGGAAAGATCGGTGATTTTCTGCGCGCGTTCAAAAAATGCTGGATCCTTCAAATAATTTATACCGTCCTTTATTTCGTGGCCTTCAGAAGCAGCCCAGATTTCATAACTTATCCTGTTATCTATCCTGCTTTGCTCGTCAATAAGCTTTCCTGGTTTAATTACGTTCACCATTAAAAGCCCTAAGCTTACGGCAAAAAGTGTGGTAATGAGATAGGCCAAAAGCGTCTTTCCTCCCATTCTTCCCAAACTTGAAGGATCGCCAATGTTTGCTACTCCACTTATAATGGAAACCAAAACTAATGGCACCGCAATCAATTTTAAAAGATTGATAAAAATTGTACCAAACGGCGCTATCCAGTCTATCGTGAATTCACTCCACCCCAACTGGCTGGAAAGCAATGCCCAAATGATACCTAAAACGAGTCCGATAATTATTTTCCAATGTAGCGCGAGTTTTTTCATATAAATATTTAATTATTAAAATCGTGTTGTTTTGTCCATAAGATAGAAGTCTGCCATTACCAAGGCTGCCATCGCTTCCACAATAGGCACAGCTCTAGGCACGACGCAGGGATCGTGGCGGCCTTTTCCCTCAGCTACAGCTTTTTTTCCTTCATTATCGATAGTTTGCTGTTTCTGCATTATTGTAGCCACAGGTTTAAAAGCAACCCTAAAATAAATATCCTCGCCATTGCTTATGCCGCCTAGAATACCGCCGCTGTAGTTGGTTTTTGTTTTTCCAGTTTCCGTAAAAATATCGTTGTGTTCACTGCCCTTCATAGCAGTTCCGGCAAAACCGCTTCCGTATTCAAAACCTTTTACGGCGTTAATTGAAAGCATGGCTTTTCCTAATTTGGCATGTAATTTATCAAAAACGGGGTCGCCCAAACCAATTGGAACATTTTGTATAACACAGCTAACGGTACCGCCAACGGTATCGCCCTCTTTTCGGATAGCTTTTATATACTCTTCCATTTTTGAAGCCATTTCCGGGTCGGGACAACGAACAGGGTTTTTTTCTATTTCAGAAAAATCGACTTGGGAGTAAGGTTTTTCAAGTTTCATTTCGCCAACGGAAGAAACAAAAGCCGTTATTTTAATATTTTGAAGTAGTTGTTTTGCAATGGCGCCGGCCACTACCCTACACGCCGTTTCGCGTGCCGAAGACCTCCCGCCTCCGCGATAGTCACGGATTCCATATTTTTTATCGTACGTGAAATCTGCGTGCGACGGACGGTAAATATTTTTAATGTGGCTGTAATCCTTACTTTTTTGGTCGGTATTTTCAATAGTGAAACCAATGGGCGTGCCCGTAGTTTTTCCCTCAAAAATTCCTGAGAGAAATTTCACTTCATCTTCTTCCTTTCGTTGGGTTACTATTATAGATTGGCCGGGTTTTCGGCGTTGCATTTCAGTGTTTATCGCCTCAAAATCCAATAAAATTCCAGCTGGGCAGCCGTCAATAATTCCCCCAATTGCAGGACCATGCGATTCCCCAAAAGTGGTGAGTTTAAAAATTTTTCCGAAGGAATTGCCCGCCATAGGTTGCTTTTCAACAAATGTAATTGATAGGGACGAATAATGAAAATAAAGATACTTCTTAATATTTCAGAAACATTAGGCCCATCAAATAACCATTACGCCAAACAATCGTAACATTGGCGTAAAGTGTTTACTGTATGATTTTTGGAATTTTGTAAAGTAAATGTTAGCGCTTGAAAAGGAAGGTTGAAATTGTTGTAATATCTGATGTCCATTTAGGGACTTACGGCTGCCACGCTAAAGAACTTTTACATTATCTGAACTCCGTTAAGCCAAAGAAAATTATCTTAAACGGAGATATAATTGATATTTGGCAATTTCGAAAAAGCTATTTTCCGAAAGCCCATCTTTTAATTCTCAAAAAGTTGCTGTCGCTTGCTGCAAAAGGCACAAAAGTGTATTATATAACCGGCAACCACGACGAAAAAATGCGAAGGTTCAGCAACACAAAATTGGGCAATATTCAAATAATTGATAAGCTTTTACTGAATGTTGACGGAAAAAAAGCATGGTTTTTTCACGGTGATGTTTTTGACGCCTCAATACAGCATACAAAATGGATTGCAAAGCTAGGCGGTTGGGGTTATGACTATTTAATCCTGCTCAACAGATTCCTAAATTATTTATTGGAAAAGGCGGGTCGTGAAAAATATTCACTTTCAAAAAAAATAAAGAACAGCGTAAAAAGTGCCGTTAAGTTTATCGATAATTTTGAAACAACCGCAACAGATTTGGCAATAGAAAATGGTTTTGATTATGTTGTCTGTGGCCATATCCACCAGCCTTGCATTAAAACAATCAGCAATTTTAAAGGTAGTTGCGAATATCTAAATAGTGGTGATTGGATAGAAAACCTAACAGCTTTGGAATATTATAACGAACAGTGGAGCCTATATTCCTACCAGGATAGGCAACATATTTTTATACCGGAAGATGAAGCAATTGAAGAAGAAAATGAAAGTTTCGAAAATATGATTGCGGCCATGAAAGCCTTTAAAATAATGCTTTAATCTAACTTTTTAAAGCATTTTTTAAAATGGTCACTGGATGCAAAGCGCGTCTGCCCGTGCCATCCAATATTTGATGTCTGCAGCTTGTTCCATTTGCCGAAATAATTGTGTCTTCCGTACTTTTCCGCAGAGCCGGAAAAAGTTTTAACTCCCCAATTTTCATACTCACTTCGTAATGTTCCTTTTCATAGCCAAAGCTGCCGGCCATTCCACAGCAGCCGGAAGGTATTATTGTAGGCTTGTAATTTGTCGGCAAATTCAAAATATCGAAAGTCACTTTTTGATTGCTCAGCGATTTTTGGTGGCAATGCGCATGGATTTTAATATTTTTTTCTTCGGAAGTGAACTGTGCGGCGGTAATGTTTCCTTTTTCAATTTCTGCAGCGAGAAATTCCTCAATTAACAAAGTGTTTTTTGAAATAGCTTCCGCTGAAGTTTTATCGGTTGCCAACCGAAGATATTCATCACGAAACGAAAGAATAGCTGAAGGTTCTATGCCCACCAAAGGAGCGTCTTTTGAAACTTTATCTTTTAAAAACATTATATTTTTATCGGCTTCTTCTTTGGCTTCATCCAAAAATCCTTTTGAAAGAAGTGCTCGACCACTATCCAAAGAATCAATAATTGTAATTTTATAACCCAAACCAGCTAACAGTAAAAAGCAATCCAATGCAATTCCAGCATCCAGATAGTTGCTGAATTCATCAACAAAAAGCAGAACGTTTTTGGGAGATTTTTGATTAGTTGAATTATTTGTAAACTTTTGATTTACATATATTTTACTTATTTCAGTAAAACTTTTAGATGAAATTTTAGGCAATGATCTGCGGTGATGAATATTTGCAATATTTTTTATTCCGCTTGAAATAAATTTATTTGAAAACGCCCAATTTGAAAGCTTCGGAAAATTGGAAGCCCTTTTGTTGAGCTTTGTGCTTTTTCCAAAGAATTTATTTGAAATTGAAACTCCGTTTGCTTTGTTGTATTGATATAAAAATTCAGCCTTTGCAGTGCCCATATCCACATTACTGGGACATTCACTTGCACAGGCTTTACAACTGATGCAGAGATCAAAAACCTCTTTCAACTCATTTGAATTGAATTTATTTGCAGCCGAATTATTGGTGAGAACTTCCCGCAAAGCATTGGCGCGTGCCCGGGTAGTGTCTTTTTCATTTTTTGTGGCGTGATAGCTCGGGCACATGGCTCCAGCTGCTTCTGCAGTCTTTCTGCAATCGCCACTGCCGTTGCACTTTTCTGCCAACCGAAGAATTCCTTTGGAATCACTAAAATCCAGTATTGTTTCAATTTTGGGTTCTTCCCTATTTGTTTCATAACGAAGAAATTCGTCCATTCTAAATGCATCCACAATTTTTCCTGGATTGAATATATTTTGCGGGTCAAAACTGTTTTTAATTCGTTTTAAAAGTTGGTAATTTTTCTCCCCGATCATTAGCGGAATAAACTCTGCCCTAACTATGCCATCGCCGTGTTCACCGCTAAAGGAACCGTTATATTTTTTACATAATTTGGCTACATCTGTGGTTATTTTCCGGAAATATTCTACGCCCTCATTTTCTTTTAAATTTAAAATGGGGCGTAAATGCAATTCCCCTGCCCCAGCGTGCGCGTAGTAAACGGCTTGCTGATCGTACTCTTGCATCAATGCTGAAAACGCTGAAATATAATTTGGCAGATCCTCCAGGGCAACTGCCGTGTCCTCAATACAGGCAACAGCTTTTTGATCGCCCACCATATTTCCGAGCAAACCCAATCCAGCTTTGCGCAATTCCACAGCCATTTCAATCGCTTCGCCTCTTAAAACCGGATTGTGATAACTGTAATTTGAAGTTTTCAGTGAATTCAGTAAAGCAATTGTCTGATTTTCCAAATCTTCCTCAGAATTGCTTTTCAATTCCAATAGCAGGATTGCTTTCGGATTTCCTTTTACAAAAAATCGATACGGCTCATAGGTTTTGCTCTTTTTGGTACAATCCAAAATTACATTGTCCATCATTTCGCAAGTGTGCAAATTGTGTTGCATTGCCACAATAACATCATTTAAACAAGCTTCAAGCGTTTCATAATGTGTTGCAACCATTGCTGTAAATTGCGGAGGCAATGGATCCAGCTGAAGGGTTATTTCGGTAGTAAAAGCAAGTGTTCCCTCACTTCCGCAGAGCAATTTGCACAGGTTTATTTCTTCATTAAATTCACCAAAAACGGTAGTATTTAATAAACTGTCCACAGCATAACCCGTATTTCTTCGGTGAATTTCCGGCTTCGGAAACTGGTTTCTAATCTCGTTTTGGGTTTCTTCGGAACTCAATTCGCTATAAATGGTTTTATAGATTTTACCTTCCAAAGAATCGAGCTGTGTTTTCTTAAAAAATGCTTCTTTTGAAAGAGATTCAAAAACCACTTCTTCCCCGTTTGAAAGCAATGTTTTCAATTTTAAGACTTTATCCCGTGTTACGCCGTATTGAATAGAAGTTGTGCCACTGCTGTTGTTGCCCACCATACCGCCAATCATGCAACGGTTGCTGGTGGAAGTATTGGGTCCGAAGAAAAGGTTGAATGGTTTTAGATAACGGTTCAATTCGTCACGAATTACGCCGGGCTGCACTGTAACAGTTCGTTTTTCAGCATCAACGGAAATGATTTGCGTAAAATATTTAGAAACATCAACAATAATTCCGTCGCCCACACACTGTCCGGCCAGCGAGGTCCCTGCCGTTCGTGGAATTAAAGAGGTGTTGTTTTTAGTCGCAAAAGCGATAAGTTGTTTTATTGCTTCCTCATTTTTAGGATACGCAACTGCAAGTGGCACTTTTCGATACACCGAAGCATCTGTGGCGTAGATGGAGGTATGGAGGGCATCGGTGAAAAATTCACCATTAAAAATCTCTTTAAAATTCTGAAGTTCTTCTTTCATTGCAGCTTTTGTAAAAGTAAAAAACTTCCTTAACAAAACTTTGTAAAATTTGTAATTGGCATTAGCATCGCGTTAACGATAAACAATTTATAATACCCCTACTTTTACAGCGTTTATAACTAAAAGAAAAATTATGAAAAAAGCAGTCTTATTATTTGTTGTTATCATCGCTTTGGGTTTTCAGGCAAACGCCCAGGAAATATCCAAAAATGCAATCGGGATACGTTTAAGCGAAAGTGATGGTTTTGGTCCAGAGGTAAACTATCAGCGAGGTTTGGGCGATAACAACCGTTTGGAACTTGGGTTGGCCTTTCACAGCGATCGGTATTGGGATGCTGTAAAACTTACGGGAATCTACCAATGGGTATGGAACATTGACGGTGGCTTCAATTGGTATGCAGGCCCTGGTGCGGGAGCAGGAATTGTAAGTTATGACCATAAACATAATGATTATCCTTATGACGATAGATATGACGATTCAGAAGCATTTGCTTTTTTAACAGGCGATGTGGGTATTGAGTACAACTTTGATTTTCCTTTATTGGTTTCCTTCGATTTCCGCCCACAGATTAATTTGGGTTACCGTGACGATATCAGTTTTGATGTTGGTTTAAGTGCTCGCTATCAGTTTTAATAGAAAAAATATATTTATTTGAAAGAAATGCCCCACAAACAATGGGGCATTTTCCTTTTTAAAATACAGGAAAAATCCTGTTTCATATAATTATAATTTATCGCAACTTTATAGCCTTCAATAAATTGCATTATGGAAAAACATTATGTCGATATACATTGCCATCCCTCTCTAAAGCCATATAGCAAAAGTTTTAAATACACACCAATAATGCAAAATTCGTTGGACCCGAATAGAAAAAATTCTATTTGGCATTATAGTCCTCCCAATTTTCTGGAAAAGTTTGTGAATAGATTGGTGACCCTCACAAAATTTACCCAAACTGATTTAACGGCGCTCGCCAAAGCAAAGGCCAAAGTTGTTGTGGTTTCATTATATCCTTTTGAAAAACACTTTTTTGCAAAGGATATAATTGGAGTAAAAGGCGTGACAGATGTTTTGGTAAATCTTGCAGCCAGCATCAGCCAATCACGCATGGATTACATACGTAGCAACCAGGATTATTTCGCCGATTTAATGGATGAATATCAATACTATCGGCAACTTCACAATCAAGTTGTAAAAATTGACGGAAAAATCTATACTTATAGATTGGTGCGAAATTTTCAGGATATTGAAGAAAATTTTACGCAGGAAACAGATTCAAAAAAAATTATAAATATAGTACTCACGATAGAAGGCGGACACAGCTTCAACACTGGTCTTGATATGAAAAAAGACATGGCTAGCAGAACCGAAGTGATGGGTAACATTGCTGCCATTAAAAATTGGGAACACCGCCCTATGTTCTTAACGCTTGCGCATCATTTTTATAATGAACTTTGTGGGCATGCACGGAGCATTTCCATAGGAATGCTGAAGAAAAATCAAGATCGTGGGTTAAATACCGGTATTACAGAATTAGGAATTGAAGCAATAGATTTGCTGTTGGACAATGCCGATGGAAAAAGAATTCCTATTGATGTGAAACACTTGAGCACAGCTTCGCGGAAAGCCTATTACCATTTGCTTGACACAAAATATGCTGCTGAAAAAATCCCCGTAATTGCCAGCCATGGAGCCTGCAACGGAAAGCACTCCATAGTTCAGTGGAACCAAATAGATATTCCCGAGCACGAAGGTTGGTTTTGCGATATTGACATAAATTTTTATGATGACGAAATTATTCGAATTGCCCGTAGCAATGGAATTTTTGGAATCCAGTTGGACGAGCGGCGCATCGCAAGCAGCAAAGCTATTTCAGAAAGTAAAATGTTTTTTCCCAACAAACGCAAACAACTGCACAAAAAAGCGTTATTGGTTTGGAGACAAGTTCAGCATATCGCCGAAGTTTTGGATAAGGATGGTCTTTTTTGTTGGGGAATTCAAAGTATAGGCAGTGATTTTGACGGCATTGTAAATCCGATAAATGGTTTGTGGACTGCTGAAAATATGAAGGATTTGGCCGAAGAAATGTTAAATCACGCCGAGGAATACATTTCAAAAAATCTTATAATGTTGAACGAGTTTAACAGAATAGACGCTGAAACTATTGTAGAGCGCGTAATGCACATAAATGCAATGCAATTTATAAAAGAGAATTATTGAGGTTTTAGTACATTTTTTTCAGCGATGGCTTCCTCATATAATTTTTCGTACAATGGAACTATTTTTTTTGTATCATAAATCATTGCAGATTCAACTGCTTGTTTTTTAAACTTACTTAGCGTTTCATCCGAGGCTAAAATTTTCAACGCATTCTCGGCCATTTCATCCACATTTCCCACATCACTTAAAAATCCACTTACCCCCTGGATATTTACTTCCGGCAAGCCGCCCGTATTACTTGAAATCACCGGAACGCCACAAGCCATTGCTTCCAAGGCCGCAAGACCAAAACTTTCTTTTTCCGAAGGGAGAATAAAAAGATCTGTAAAACACAAAATTTTATCTACTTCATTGCTGTTGCCCACAAATAGCACTTTATCCTCAATTCCCTTTTCTTCACATAATTGTTCGCAAACTTCTCGATCGGGGCCCTCGCCTACTATTATCAATTTTGAAGGAATCTTTTTCTGAATACGATCAAAAACCTCAATAACATCCTTTACCCGCTTCACGGGCCGCAGGTTGCTAACGTGTGTAATAATCCGTTCGTCCCTATCTGCCATTAAATCTCGCTGGCAATCGGTAAATGTGTTGATTTTCTTCGGAATATCAATAAAGTTTGGTACAACGTGAATCTCCTTTTTAATATCGAAAAGGTGAAGCGTGTCTTCCTTTAAACTTTTGGATACAGACGTTACGACATCGCTATTGTTTATGCTGAAAGTGACGGCAGGTTTATAAAACGGATGGTTTCCAACAAGGGTAATATCTGTACCGTGAAGCGTCGTAACCATGGGAATAAAAATATTTTCCTCTGCCAACATTTTTTTCGCCATATAGCCTGCGTATGCGTGGGGAATGGCGTAGTGAACGTGCAGTACTTCAATTTTATGGAGTTTCACCATATCGACCAATTTACTTGAAAGCGCAAGCTCGTAAGGCTGATAGTGAAAAAGCGGATAAACCGGTACAGAAACTTCGTGAAAGTGAATGTTTCTGGAAAGCAATTCGAGCCTCACAGGCTGTTTGTACGTAATAAAATGAATTTCGTGTCCGTGTTCCGCTAATGCCAAGCCCAGCTCTGTGGCCACTACCCCGCTTCCGCCGAAGGTTGGATAACATACTATTGCTATTTTCATTTTATATATTTCGAATTAAAAGTTTTAAGCTTCAGTTTTTCTGAAACTTTGGAAAATCAATAGTCAATCGCCTCATAAATTGCCTCCTGAATTTTGCTACGCAAATCGCTTTTTATCAATTTTCGGTTTTCCGCATCCGGGAAAGTTCTGTTCGATAAAAATATATAAACTATTTCCTGCTCCGGATCTGCCCACGCAAAAGTTCCCGTAAAACCGCTATGTCCAAAACTACTCATGGAAACGCAGCCGCAAGTGGGACCCGATGTTCCCAATTGTGGTTTGTCGAAGCCCACGCCCCGACGTACATTTTTATTGCAATAATAACAGGTGTTGAAAAGATCCAAAATATCCGGATTAAAATAGCGCTTTCCGCCGTAAAAACCTTTCCAAAGGTACATTTGCATAAGCTTGGCAACATCGTTTGCATTACTGAATAAACCCGCATGCCCACTTACGCCGCCCAACATTGCCGCTCCTTGGTCGTGCACATAACCTTGAACTTTCTGGTTTCTGAAAATATTGTCCTGTTCGGTTGGCGGAATGTTGTCTTTTGAAAATTTTTCCAAAGGAAGATACGTCATATAATTTGCACCCAAGGACTCATAAATATTTTCCTGAACGATTATTTCCAAAGGTTTCCCGAATTCTTTTTCTAAATATTTTTTCAAAATATAATATGGAAGATCGCTGTATTTGTACTCTAGCTTAGAGTATAAATCGCTTTCGCGTATGGTTTTATAGATGGAATCCATATAATCCATACGCATATAAAGATTTTCTGCTACTTGCACATTAAAATCCTTATCTGGAATTTCTGAATAATATTTTGAAGAAATCCCTGTTTTTTCGTCGTTGAAAGTATTGCGATAAAATGGAATCCACGCCTTAAAACGCGCGTAATGCGAGAGCATTTCCTTTAGGGTAATATTAGCTTTGTTTGATTTTTTGTACTCGGGAAGCATTTCTGAAAGCTTCGTATTCATACTCAATTCTTTCTGGTCCACAAGCTGCATTACGAGCGGTAGGGAAGCCAAAATTTTCGTCAGCGAAGCCAAATCGTACACCGTGCTATCCTGAACTTCAATTGGGGAATTATATTCGTGGTGTCCAAAATTTTTCTGATAAATAACCTTTCCTTTTCGGGCAACTATTATTTGCGCCCCAGGATACATTCCCTCGCTTATGCCGAGATTTGCAAGGGAATCTATTTTTTTCAGTTTATAGCTGTTAACACCTACACTTTCAGGCGTTCCGTATTGAAGCCTTCGCAGTGATTTTGTTTTTAGTATTGTGTTTAATGGAAAATCCGTACCCAAGGAAACTGGCAATTTTCCCTTTGCTTCCCGCGCGCCAAAAATAAGTTGGGCAGAAAGTTTTTGGGAAATCTCACTATTTTGATATGACATTAAAACACCTTCAAAATTTGCCGTAGTCTTTAAATCGAGCATTGCATAAGGCCGTGCAAAAACATCTAAAATAACGGTATTTGTCCGCGCAATTTCATACAGCCAAACAAGTTCATTTTCAGAAAATTCAAACTTTTTCCACGGATTTTCATTGCTTTTGTGAAACCCAATGATAACATAATTATAAGCTTTTAGTTTTTGGATATAATCATCCAGACTGTTTGCTTTAACCCAATCTACATTTCCATAATTTCTTAATTCCTTTAAAAAGGTTTCTCCGGAATCATCACCAAAATTTATATAAGCAATCTTTTTTTCCTGCAAATCTTTAATGGGTAAAATTGCACGGTCGTTTTTAATGACCGTTAGCGCGTTATCCATTGCTTCTTCATAAAGTGCATCGTCATTCACAGAATTTAGATCTTCCACTAAATAGGTAGTGTTTACAGGCTTGTAATCATCTAATCCAACTTTATATTTTGCGTAAAGAATTTTCTTAACGGAATAGGCCAATCGCTTTTCAGTAATAACTTTTTCGTTGTATGAATTGATGAGAAATTCCATCGCCTTTGGAATATCTTCGGAAATCAATAGCACATCGTTTCCGGCGAGAAATGCCGCAAGCTCAATTTCGCCCGGCTTTTTAAAGTCGGAAGCACCCTTCATATTTAGGGCATCGGTAAAAATAAGTCCGTTGAAACCCAATTCATTTTTTAATAGACCGGTAACCACTTTTGAGGAAAGCGAAGAAGGATAATTCATCTGAATTTCCAACGCAGGAACATTTAAATGTGCAACCATAACGCTATTAAGACCCTCATTTATAAGTCTTTTGTACGGATAAAGTTCCAAGGTATCCAAACGTTCCCTTGTAAAATCAACGGTTGGCAATGTTTTATGACTATCCATATCGGTATCACCATGGCCGGGAAAATGTTTTGCACTGCCCATAATACCCGCGCTTTGCATCCCTTTCATAAATGCGAGCGATTTTTCGGTAACGTTATCCCTATCCTCTCCAAAAGAGCGATTCCCGATAATTGGATTTTTAGGATTTGTATTAATATCAACCACCGGTGCAAAATTGATATGCACCCCCAAGCGTTTGCTTTGTTCGCCAATACGTTGCCCAATTTTTTCAATAATTTTATTATCTGTAATCGCGCCCAATGTCATATTCCACGGAAAGGCGTAGGTAGAATCCAAACGCATTGCAAGCCCCCATTCTGCATCCATGCCAATCATTAAGGGAACTTTGGCAAGCGATTGAAACTCATTGTTCAATTTAGCTTGACGCACGGGACCGCCTTTTGAAAAAATAATTCCCCCCAGATGATAGTTGGTAATTAAATCTTTTAATTTATCGGTTTTTTCTTTTGGATCGCTTGAAAAAATATCTGCCATAAAAAGCTGGCCCATTTTTTCTTCCAATGTCATGGAATCGTAAATACTATCGACCCATTTTTTTTGATTTTGAAAATCGTTTTTTAGTATCAGCGGGTTTTTGTCCTGGGAAAACCCTGAAAGGAAGGCAATAAAAAATAGTAAAGTGAACAATAAATTCTTCATAGTAAAAAATCCTTTTTAAGATAAAAATCTATTGTGCCAGCTTTCGTGTGCGGGTACTTCCCAGTTTTCGAGATATTCGGCTTTCGTATTAACAAGGTTATTAAAGACAACCGTGTTTTTTGAAACAGACTTATCCTTTACCATTTTTCTGAAATCGGCCAATGGCTTATACGCAATGTAATCACCCGAATAGAACGTCACGTTCATCTTATCGAGCAAATCCACATCAAACTTTTTTTCGAGTGATTGTATAAAATGCACCGAAGCATCAATACTGCAGCCCGATGCGGAAGCATTTGCCTGATTTAGCCCAAGCACGATAAAACGGTTATATTTTATTTCTAAACCAGCTTCCAAATCGGATCCGTGGGCGGTCCATTGGGTTAAGAAATCTTGTGTGAGGTTGGTAATTTGTGCAACTTCATCGTCGCTTAATTTTCTATTGGCCTGATAGATCCATATTCTGGAATCATCGGGCAGGTTTTTAAATTCTGTCAACATTTTTTATAAATCTTCTGCATTCGCTATCATCTCTGCAACATCCAGTACCTGAACATTGTCTTCGGCGTGTTTAGCCTTAACGCCATCGGTCATCATTGTATTGCAGAACGGGCAAGCCGCTGCAATTATTTTTGGTGCGGTTTCCAAAGCTTCTTCGGTACGTTCTACATTTACATCTTTATTGCCGGGTTCTGGCTCCTTAAACATTTGGGCGCCACCAGCTCCGCAACAAAGTCCTCGGGATTTGCAACGTTTCATTTCAACCAATTCTACTTCAAGTTTTTGCAGAAGTTCACGCGGCGCTTCATATTCGCCATTTGCCCTTCCCAAATAACAAGGATCGTGGAAAGTAATTCGTTTTCCTTTAAATTTTCCGCCTTCTACTTTAATTCTGCCTTCATCCATTAAAGACTTCAGGAATTGGGTGTGGTGCATAATTTCATAATTGCCACCAAGCCCAGGGTATTCATTTTTTATAGTGTTGAAGCAGTGTGGACAGGCAGTAACTATTTTCTTAATTTCATAGCCGTTCAGCAGTTCAATATTTGTCATTGCCTGCATTTGGAACAGAAATTCATTTCCTGCTCTTTTGGCGGGATCGCCGGTACAGCTTTCCTCGGTACCCAAAACTGCGAAATCTACGTTTGCTTTATTCAGCAATTTCACAAAAGCTTTGGTTATTTTTTTTGCCCGGTCGTCAAAACTTCCCGCACAACCTACCCAAAATAGGACTTCCGGTTTTTTACCTTGGGCCATATATTCGGCCATTGTTGGGACTTTTATTTGTTCACTCATCGGTTAAAATTTCTGTTTCCAACTTCCAATTTTCGGAATTTGGATTTTATTTCTTTAATCTTCAAATACTTCAATAGTTACTTCTTTATCTACCAAATCGGTAAATTTTCCTTTGTAACGGGTGGCCCTCACCAAATGATTATCTACCCAATGATAGTTTCCGCCGCGCGGTTTTCCCATCAGCATGCTGTGGTATTTAAAACCGTGGGTATTAAGCCAGGTTTCGGTTACTTCGCGATGGGCTTCTGTGCGTGAGGTGAAAAAGCAGATCATGTGGCCTTCATCGTACCATTTATTCAATGTTTTTAAAGCATCTGGAAAAGGTGCGCAAGTTGCCATCCGTTCCGGTTCTTCATTGGGTATGTCGTCAGTAATGGTGCCGTCAATATCTATCAAGTAGTTTTTTATTCCCTCTGGAAGAATCGGGCTTACTTGTTCGCCCTTTTCTACTTTTTCGTGCAGCATTTTTTCTACTTCTTCTTTTTTCATTTCTTCTGTATTTGCACTATTTCACGAATAAATTTCGCAAAAAATAATATTTCAATTAATTCTCGTTCTTCCAGTTTAAACGGTCCATCTGGTTGTACGGCCAAGGCGCGCCATTGTTTTCTATATTCGTCATTGCAACATTTAGCTCAGTTGGCGCCGCTGATTGCTCCATTACCAAATATTGGCGCATATCCATAATAATACTTAATGGGTCGATGCTTACTGGACAAACCTCTACGCATGCGTTACAGGTTGTGCAAGCCCAAAGTTCCTCGCGTGTAATATAATCGTCAAGCAACTGTTTGCCGTCGGGTTTGAACTCTCCGTTTTTATCAATGTTTTTTCCTATTTCCTCCAAACGGTCGCGGGTGTCCATCATTATTTTTCGCGGGGAAAGTTTTTTCCCAGTAATATTTGCCGGACATTCACTGGTGCAACGTCCACATTCGGTACACGTGTATGCGTTAAGAAGTTGAATTCTATTTAAATCCATCACATCGCTGGCACCAAACTTTGCGGGAGCTTCGGTCGCTCCTTCGGCTGGGGCAGCAAATGGATCTACATTTGGATCCATCATCATTTTTACTTCATTGGTAACGGAATCCAAGTTTTTGAATTTTCCCTTTGGAACTACTTTTCCGAAGTAAACATTCGGAAACGCCAAAATAATGTGTAAATGTTTTGAAAAATAGAGATAATTTAAAAAGACTAAAATTCCCAATATGTGAAGCCACCATGCGCCCCGTTCTATTGCAATAAGGGTAGCTTCGGAAAGGTTACTGAAAAATGGAACCAAATATTGACTTACCGGATAGGAACCTGCCTCAACATAGTGAGCCGCGCCTAAAGCTTGTAATTGCTGGTCTGCAGCGTTCATGGTTAAAAAAAGAATCATTAAAACCATTTCAAAATAAAGGATATAATTGGCGTCGTTTTTAGGCCAACCTTTCATTTCATTTGCCCAAAAACGCTTTATTCTTTGAATATTTCTTCGGGTCCAAAATAGAATTACACCTACTAATACGAGTAATGCCAGTATTTCAAATGAAGCAATTAAAAAGTTGTACAATCCCGCGGGAAGCACTGTGGAAAAAATTCTATGTGTACCGAAAATACCATCAATAATAATTTCAAGCACTTCAATATTTATAATAATAAAACCTACATAAACTATTATGTGAAGAAGCCCCGGTACTGGACGAATTACCATTTTTGATTGTCCCAAAGCAATGCGAAACACGTTGCCCCATCTTTCCGAAGTATGGTCCGAAGCATCTACTTTAAGACCAAGTTTGATGTTGCGGATTATCTTACGGATATTGAGTGTAAAATAACCAATACCCGCCGCAAGGGCGATTATAAAAAGTATATTCGGAAGATATTGCATGGTTTACTCGTCTGGATTGGCTGGCGGTTCGTATTCTTTATTCTTTTTACCGAAAACCGAAATGTGCACATAGCGTTTCGGATTAAGCTTTACGTCTTGAAGAAGCTGCTCAAGCTGTTTTGAGGCGCCTTCTAGATTTTGGTACAATTTGTCGTCATTTAATAATTTGCCAATGGAGCCTTCGCCATTATCAACCCCTTCTACAATTTGGTTCATTTTATCAACCACATTTTGAAGATCGGTTACCAATTTTCCCGTTTCAAGTTGCGATAAGGAATCTGTGAGTCTGGAAAGGTTACCAGCGGTTTTGTCCAGATTAGTGAATGTATTGTCAAGTTTCCCGGTATTGTTCGAAAGAATGGTGTTTAAGTTTTTTGAAACGCCCGCGAAGGAATTAAGGGTAGTATTTAGGTTTGCAATTGCCTCTTTTAAGTTTTGACGAGTTTGCTCATCCACGATGGCGTTAATGCTTAAAAGAAGTGTATCAACGGTAGCCAAGGTATTGTTTACTTTCTTCTCTAAGGGTCCCAAGGCTTTTGTTACCGCTGTAAGCATGCCATCTTCCACATCGCCCTGTAAGGTATCACCACTTTTTGCAATATTATTTATATCATATTGGGGAAAAATACCCAGTGATTTTCCACCTATAAGTCCTGTACTATAAATACGAACGATACTATTTTTGGAGAAATCGAAATCTTTCTCAACTGTGAATTTTACGACCAACCCTCCTTTTGAATTGGCAAAGGAAATATCCTGCACTTTACCAACGGTAAGACCATTAATGGTTACAGGGGCCGCTTGGGCCAAGCCTTCTACATTGTTATATTTTACGTAAAATTCCCTGTTTTTGTCGAGCAGGTTTGTGCCCTCCAAAAAACTGTAACCAAAGATTAACAGCAATATAGCCCCAATGGCGAGGATTCCGGTTTTAACTTCTTTCGATAGTTTCAAATGTATAATTTTAGTTTGTGAACAAATTTAAAGGATAAATATAAAGAAAGCACGCTAATTGGCTTTCGATTTTAACACTTCGGGAAGATTAACTTTTTTCCCTTTTTTAAATGCCACAATGTATGCCGAAGGATATCCTTTTTGCTGCACAAATGTTTTCATTACCTGAATTTTGTTATAGTCGGATGTTTCACCGTAGTAATATTTAAAAAGTCCTTCTTCCTTTTCACGAGCTACATCCTTGAGGCCCTTAAAGTTATTGGGTTTGGGGTCAAGTTTTTTACTGGTTGCGGCTAGTTGCACCTTAAACGTTACCCCCTCGTAAATTTCTTCTTTTGTGGACTCTATTGTTTTCTCTACCTGAATTTGTTCAATCTCGGGATCTTTTATTTTTTCGGTGGAAACGGAAAGACTGTTTATGTAAGATTTTATTGCATTTCCTATTTCGCGAGCCATTTCCGACTGTCCCTTTGCGGAATTCAAATAGGCACCCTCACTTTTATTGGTAAGAAATCCTGTTTCAATTAGAACACTCGGCATATAAGTGTTGTGAAGCACCCAAAAACCTGCCTGCTTTACACTTCTATCTTTTCTTTTGAGATTATTGATAACATTATTTTGCACCAAACTTGCTAATAAAATACTCTGGTCTAAATATTCTTCTTGCATAAGAACCATACCTATCAACGATTCTGGGGCATTTGGATCGAACCCGCCATATTTTTCCTGATAATTTTCTTCCAGATAAATCACCTCGTTTTCCTTTTTGGCCACCTCAAAGTTTGCCTGGCTTTTATGGAGCCCCAAAACAAAAGTCTCAGCGCCATAGGCATCAGATTTATGTGCATTGCAGTGAACGGATACAAAAAGATCGGCATCAGCTTTATTTGCAATAGCCGCTCGCTCGCGCAATTCAATAAAAACATCAGTCTTTCGTGTATAGATCACTTTTACGTTGGGCAGCTTTTCAAGCTCCGTCCCTACTTTTAAGACGATGTTCAAAGATATTTCAGATTCCTTATAGCCATTTCCTTTGTTTCCGTGGTCGTGGCCACCATGGCCGGCATCAAGAACAACAACAAAGGGTTTTATGGGTTTTTCAGCGGCTTTGGTTGAAAATGAAAAAAATGATAAGCTTATAATTAATACGAAAGAAAGAAAAAGTTTCGTTTTCATCTGTAAATAATATTTTATAAAAAGGAAGATAGAATGCCCAAATTATTCGCCTTCAATGCATTTTCAAATAGTTAATGGGCATATCATATTTCTGTTAACGATTAAGAAAAATTGATATTTTAAAAAAATGATTTAAAAAAACGTACCCAAAAAAATATGTTTATTTTTGAGCATTTCAAATACTGAGCCAAATCTACAAAATAATAGCATCGTAGCATTGCAGACCGATAGTCATTACTTAACAATTTTCTTAACATTTCTGCTTCTTTGCAGCGCTGTTTTACATGCGCAGGACATTCCTCCCAATAATGAAACAAATCTTCCGAAAACCACGCAGGAAGATACGCTTACGGTAAATCTAAAACCCGTAATAGATGAAGCAAATGAAAAGGCGCAGGACACCATAAAAACTGATTCCATAAAGCCTGCAAAAGAAACACTTACAGATGTTGTTGATTATTACGGCGAAGATTATGTATTACTGAACCGAAAGGAAAACAAGGTTTATATGTACAACAAAGCCTACATAATCTATGGCGATATGCGGATAGATGCAGGTTTGATTATTCTTGACTATAACAAAAACGAAGTATATGCCAAAGGAATTGACAGCTCCGGTGTTTACAGCCAACGCCCCATTTTTGTACAGGCAAATAACAAGGTAGAGCCTGATTCCATCAGATATAATTTTGATACTGAAAAAGCTTTGGTTTACAATAGCCGAACCGAACAAAACGGCTTTAGGGTTATTGCTGATGTTACAAAAAAGGTGAACGATTCCGTAGTATATCTTCGGAACGTGAAGTTTACCACATCAAAAAATATTGACGATCCCGAATATTATTTTTACACCCGGAAGGCAAAATTTGTCCCCAAAAAGAAAGTAGTCACTGGGTTTACAAACATGTATATTGCAGATGTGCCAACACCCGTTGGTTTGCCTTTTGCATATTTTCCTTTAACTGAGGATCGCACTTCTGGCTTTATAATTCCCTCATTTGGTGAAAACAATAGTCGTGGTTTCTTTTTTCAGAATGGAGGATACTATTTCGCCATTAATGATTACTTGGATTTAAGCCTACTGGGCGATTACTACACAAACGGAAGTTATGCGTTGCGCGGTGAAACCACTTATTCACTTCGCTATAAATTTAGGGGAAATGTTAGCGCCCGTTTTGAAAAACTAGTCCAAGAAGAAAGAGGTTTTCCAGATTTTAATGAAACCAGTATTTACAACATTCGGTGGTCGCATTCGCAAGATCCAAAAAGTAGTCCCAGTTCGCGCTTTTCGGCTTCGGTGAATATTGGTAGCAGTAAGTATTTTTCCCAATCCATTAACCAAACAAATAATGCTAGTGCACTGGTTAATACTTTGAGTTCTTCCATTTCCTATTCCAAAACATTTGAGGGGGAGCCCCAGGTAAATCTTGCCGTA
>Ga0209344_10000915_pt1 | contig 43884 bp, 37 predicted proteins | sample Cruoilmetagenom6_FD_187293 | JGI IMG/M metagenome (GOLD analysis project Ga0209344, IMG submission 187293) | Oil polluted marine microbial communities from Coal Oil Point, Santa Barbara, California, USA - Santa Barbara Oil Seep Sample 6 (SPAdes)... | ecosystem: Environmental > Aquatic > Marine... | reverse complement strand
CGCCTATGTGTCTGTTCCACTTGGAAAAACCACAAGCGGAAAGGCCAAGGCTGATGCCCCAACGGTGTGGTTTTTGAGCACGGTTCAGGTCGCCCAGGCGCTGTGCTCCATGGCGCAAAAGACCCCTGGCATCACCTTTGAAGACACCATCGGCGGCGTCCAGTTCACCATCACACTGACAGAAAACCTCGCCCAGCCGCAAACGTACACCGGCATTTATTCAACCACCGCGTTTTCAAGTACATCTGAATTTATCATCTATCTGAGATCCATGCTGCTGAGCCTGGTTCCGAACATAGCGGTGCTGGACTACAACACTGCGTTCAAAGACAAAGACGGTCAGGTTGCATACCTGTTGGGGGTGCCCGGCTCATTTATCTATATGCTGTACGACCGCAAAGGCGACGCTGAAACGCTGAGCGAAACCTGGACGCTTTCGCAAGACAAGGTCATTGACGTTCTCAGCGATCTCAGCGCCAAGCTTTCCATCGACAATGATAAATTCGACTTGGTCGGCTATGAAACCAGCTGGGTTTACAGCTCAAATCTCTTCAAAACGCCAGCCGACCTGCAAGCCGCGATGATCCCGGTGCTGTGCGCCAGCTTGGGCGGCGGCGTGGCGCTGACGCAAAGCAGCGACCAGCAGTCCTGGCTGTTCGCCGCCAACGCGAAGGCGGGCCTAAGCCTGGTGTATTTCGATTTTTCGATTTCTGCTGGTACGTACAGCACCAAGGCGTCTAATGTCGTATCGCAATCATCGTTGAGCGACGCCACCGTGGCCGTCACGGACAGCGCCTTCACCGTGACCAGCACGGTGGACAAAAAAACGACGGTTGTGCTCGATGGCATCACCTATGACAAAAGCCTATACGGGTCCAGCGACGGACTGCAAGCGGTGGTCCAAACGATGATCAACGTCGCCACCAACAACTCGGCGAACGCGAATAAGATCATCATGTTCGAAAATACCTCGGGCGTCGATTTGTCGATTTTCTGCACCCAGGTTTTGGCGACCGAAGTTGCCGTGGCGTCCGGTGCCACCTTAATCTCATCTGCGTTCGGTTCGTTTAACGAAGGCATCGCCGCCACCACCGACAACGATGGAACTTATGTCGCCCATTTTGCCGCGACCCAGCTGAACATTCTGATCGGAGTCAACCCGCCGGTGCCGATCCCGGTGCAAACGATCACCATCACCAGCGACGACCTTTCGCAAATGAACGATGCCATCACCTTTTTCGCCAACACCTGGGTTGCCAATGACAGCGCCACGGCCAAAGCGGATCAGGCGATTTTCAAACAATTCACCAACACCATCTCATCGTTCGCCTCGACCGCAACCTCTGGCTCAAGCGGCAGCACGGATAGCGGAGCGTGGGCGATCGCTGCGGGCCTGTTCAACAACTACCTGCTGCAAATCACCAACAGCCTCAGCTTTTCCAGCGCACAACTGGCCTTGGCGATGGAATGGTATCTGCTGCCCAAGTATCTGGACGGGACCTACACCGTCTATGAAAACCCCGGCACAGCCAAAGTTTCGCCCTTTCAGAAAAAATACCAGCTTGGCACCTTGGATATCAGCAGTGCGAAAGGTGCCACCAACACCCTCAACAGTCTGCAACTGGCGTTCAAAGGCCACGACCTGACACTTGGCACCGGCGGTCCTTTACCGAACGCAACCGGCACTGGGGTGACGGCGCTACAGATCGACAATTTTTTCGAAACCAAACCCAAAGGCGATTTGATCAAGAACTTCACCGGATCGATGACGCCGACGGGCGGTTCATCAACCGCCATCATCGGCACCACCTTGAGCACCAGTTCGGGCGGCCTGACCACCACAGAAATTATCGAAATGATCATCGGCATGGCGGGCGCGGGCGCCGTCATGTGGGTGATGCAAATGGGCGAAGAAGAGACCGCCGCCGAAGTCGATGCCGTCGCGAATGTCGAGCCGGGAAGCTTGTCGTATTACGCCGAAGCTGCACAAGTCCGCGCGGCCCGAAATATGCGCACGACCGAATCCGAGGACATACAAATGTCGCAGGGTGCGAGCGATCAAGTGCGCAGCAACCTCGAAGACGAAATCGAAAGCGTTGACGATGACGCCGAAGAAACAGCCGAAAATATCATCACCGAAGAAAACGAAGGTGGCAACCCCAATGAAGACGTTGTGCGTGATGCCGAAAACCTGGAAAGCGATGTCGAAACGCTCACCAGCGATGCGGGAACGTTCGTAGAAGCCGATACGGTGGCCGCACTTGATGCCGACGTCAGTACCATCACAGGCATGATAAGCAAAGTCACCGGCTCAATGTCGAGCTTGGCTAAGGATCCGATTTCAGAACCGAATGTCGGCTCTCTCACCGAAGAAGAGCAGACCATTGAAGCCGACGAAGCCACGGTGATCAGTTCCGAGCCAGCGGACGTGATCCCCGACGAAGACGACGATCCAATCGATACCGTTCCCGAAGTTGAAGCTTTCTAGAAATTGCCACAACTGAACCGTTTGAAGGAACCAGCGCCATGAGCACATTTATCGCACCGATCTATGGCCCCGCCGGTTGTTCTTCGCGCAATTTTCTGACGGTGGAAGGAAACCTGATCAGCTACTTGGAAGTGACGTTCCAAACCACCACCTCAACCGTGCCCAAATCGGTGACGGGCTGGACCCTCAACTCGGTTCAATGTGCCAACATCTTGGTGCACCCTGACACCATCACGTTCACAACAAACGGCGATGTGAACAGCTTCACCATCGCCGCCAAGGGCACCGGAACCCAGGCGCTGGTAGGCAGCTATTCGTCCAACGTGTTTGCGTCGACGGCCGTGTTTTTATCTTACTTTCGCACCTTGGTGCTCAGCATCGCGCCCAACATTACACTATTGAACACACTGTCTTCACTCGCTCCTGGTCAAGGTCAGGTCGCACACCTTGTGGGCCTACCGGGATGCCTGCTGTACCTGCTGCACGAAGGCTCCGGGGCTGAGCAAACTCTTGCGCAATCGTGGGCGCTGAACGCAGCCGACATAGCTGACGTGCTGGGTGACCTGAGCACCAATCTGCTGCTCACCTCAAGTACCTTTACCTTCAAAAACCAGCGTGAGCATTGGCGTTACGACTGCGCGCTTTACACCACACCCACACATCTACAAGCCGCGATGCTTCCGCTTCTGTTCGGCGCACTCGGCACCAGCATTCCCTTAAATACCGCCGACGAGCAGCAATCTTGGCTGGCGGTGGCGAATGCCGCCAAAGCCGACGTCTCGACAGGGGGTGCAGGGCCCAGCTTGATGTACTTCGCGCTCAAACGCAGCGGTGAATTGTTTACAACGGCGGCCACCGCCGCATTACCTCCATCGACATTATCAACTGCCCAGATTACAGCGACGGACACAATTTTTAGCATCACATCCTCCACCTCGACACAGGCGCTTTGCGGTGTACCCTACGACGCCAATATTTACGGCACGCCCAGAAATATCGAAGCCGTGCTCACCGCTATGGTCGGGCTGGTCGCGCCGCAAACAAGTGCCGCTGCACACAAAATCATGGTGTTCGACAACGCCACTTCCAATGAGCTCTGCGCCGTGCGCAGCGGTGATCTGTCGACCCAGTTCACCATCCCCGCAAACACCAAGCGTATCTCGGCCACGTTCGCGCCATTGGAAGATGTTTTGGTGTCGCGCACATCGGATGGCTTGTACCTTAAACAAGCGCCCGTCGCGCCCACCACCATCACAGTCGGCACGCCCGGCGCGGCGAATGCGCCGGTGCAAACCGTGTCCATAACGGGCGCCGACATCACCGCCGTCACGACCGCCACTGCGTTTTGCGCCAAAAGCTGGCCATCGCTCAGCGCCGACATCAGCAACGACGATAGCGACAGCGTGGTGTTTCAAACCTTGTGCAACACGGTGCGCAGTTTTTCCAATTTGTCGCAAACCCCCAAGGGCCAAGGGCCGGGACCGTGGCCCATGGCGGCGGAACTGTTCAACGACAACCTATTGCTTAATGTCGCGGATGCGGGCTTTGACAGCACCCAGTTGGCGTTGGCGCAATACGGTTACCTATTGCCGCGCTCCTTGATGGGCTCATACAAGCTGTATGCATTTCCCGCGACCTTCACGATTCCCGGATCAGAAAACCACGTCGAGGCCTATACCTCCATCATCTCCAGTCAGCACGCCTTGGCAGACGTGATCATCGGATCCACCACAAGCGCCGGCACGGCGCTGTCAGACACCACCGTCAGCTATGGTGGAAAGCCGCTCACGTTGCAAAATATCGGCCCGTATCCGACCGCCATCGGAGCAAATGGGGCGAGCGGCACGCAGCTGCAAATCGGCGCTTTTTTTCAAGCGCCACTGTCCGCGTCCGGTGATGCGGTGCCAACATTTCTGGGCACGTTAAGCAACAGCGTCAATTCATCTGTACAAACCGTTTTGGGCGTCGACTTTGGCACAGGCACCAGCGCCCGTGCCAGCGACGACGATGAAACCAACCTGGAATTGATGATCGGATTGTTGGGCGCGACCTTTGTCTTTTGGGCACTGGAACGCCAAATGCGCTCCATCTTAGCGCAGGCGGACGCCATCGCACCGCCAAGCAGCGGAACCGCCGCACAAGCGCTGGAAGACCAAGCCGCTGAGCAAGCTGCTGAGGCTGAAACGCAAAACGATACCGACGGCGACATCCGCGAAGACTTAGGTGCTGGTGAACGCGAAGATGAAACCGACATGCTGGAAGACGAAGATGAAGAGGTTGAAGACACCCTAAATGACATCATGACGTTGGAAAACGGCGGCGGCAATCTTCCCGCAGGCACCGTAGAAGCCGTTGAAGAGGTGCAAGACGACCTCACCGCTTTGAACGAAACCGGCGATGAAATGGCCGACGCCCCTGCCATCGCCCCTTTCGATGCCGATGTGAGCGCATTGCAAGGTGAGCTTTCCCAAGCCCAAATCGCCATGAAAACACTTGGCGACAGCGCTCTGCCCACATCGGATGCGCAAGCGCTCTGCGCCGAAGAGGGAGAACTGCAAACGGATGAAGGCGCGATTTTGGGCAGCGAACCGGATGTGTTCCCTCCTGATCCCGATGATGACCCGGTCGACGACCTGCCCGTGACAGAAACGCTTTAAGCCCCCCAGCACACCTCGTAGGCCAAAAAGAAACGCCCCCGACCTGATGGCCGGGGGCGTTGTCTTTTGTCGATCGAAAAGAAGACTTAATCGTCGGAAGACGAGTTCTTCTCTTGCAAAGCTGCACCCAGGATGTCGCCCAAGGACGCACCGGAGTTGGACGAACCGTAGTCCTGCATAGCTTGCTTTTCTTCCTGGAACTCAAGCGCTTTGACCGAAAGCGACAGCTTGCGGCTGGATGCGTCGATCTGCGTGATCTTGGCATCTACCTTTTCGCCAACGGCGAAACGGTCAGGGCGCTGTTCGGAACGCTCACGGCTGAGTTCGGTCTTGCGGATGAAGCCAGGGACGCCATCGCCAGCGACGACTTCGATGCCGCCTTCGGTGATTGCGGTGATTTCACAGGTGACAACCGTGCCACGCTTGAGACCGGCCATGCCTTCTTCAAACGGATCCTTGCTGAGCTGCTTGATGCCGAGAGAGATACGCTCTTTCGCCACGTCCACATCGAGGACCTTGGCTTTGACCATGTCGCCCTTCTTGAAGTCCTTGATGGCTTCTTCGCCGGACTGATCCCAGCTGAGATCGGACAGGTGAACCATACCGTCGATTTCTTCGGTGAGACCAATGAACAGACCGAATTCGGTGATGTTCTTGATCTCGCCTTCGACTTCGGTGCCAGCGGTGTGGGTGGTGAGGAAGCTGTCCCACGGGTTGTCGCCACACTGCTTGAGGCCGAGAGAGATACGGCGTTTGTCGGGATCGACATCCAACACCATGACTTCGACTTCTTGAGACGTGGAAACGATTTTGCCCGGGTGGACGTTTTTCTTGGTCCAAGACATTTCGGACACGTGAACCAGGCCTTCGACACCAGCTTCGAGCTCGACGAATGCGCCGTAGTCGGTGATGTTGGTGACGCGGCCTTTGAGTTTGGCCCCGACCGGGTATTTGGCGCCAACGCCTTCCCAAGGATCGGATTCCAGCTGCTTCATGCCCAAGCTGATACGCTGCGTTTCGGCGTTGAAGCGGATGACTTGAACCTTAACGGTTTCGCCAACCTGCAGAGCTTCCGACGGGTGGTTGATGCGCTTCCAAGCAATGTCGGTAACGTGCAACAGACCATCGACACCGCCGAGATCGACGAATGCGCCGTAATCGGTGATGTTCTTGACCATACCTTCGAGCACGTCGCCTTCGGCGAGCTTGCCGATCAGTTCGGAACGAGCTTCGGCGCGGGTTTCTTCCAACACTGCGCGACGCGAGACAACGATGTTGTTGCGCGCGCGGTCCATCTTCAAGATCTGGAACGGCTGCGGCATGTTCATCAACGGGGTGACGTCGCGAACCGGGCGGATGTCAACCTGGGAGCCGGGCAAGAACGCCACAGCGCCGTTAAGATCAACGATGAAGCCGCCTTTGACGCGGCCGAAGATGGTGCCGTTGACACGCTCTTGAGCTTCGAACAGCTTTTCAAGCTGGATCCAAGCTTCTTCGCGGCGCGCTTTTTCGCGCGAGAGACGGATCATGCCGTCACGATCTTCGTAACGCTCGATAAACACGTCGATCTGGTCGCCCATGGAAATCGTGGGCGCATCTGCGCCAACACCGAATTCCTTCATCGGGATGCGACCTTCGGACTTCATGCCGACGTCGATCAGAACGGCATCGCCGTCAACGCGCAGCACAGTGCCGGTGACGACGCTGCCTTCAAGCATAGAATTTTTGGAAAAGGACTCTTCGAGAAGGTCCGCAAAATTTTCAGTGGTCATAAGACTAGGTCTTCCTTTTTTTATCTTTCCTGGCCAGTCGGTTGGTTCCGACGGTCTATATCCAAACGAAAATCCACATCCCTATTGCGGAATATGGTGCTCACTACACTTCTGAAAACCTGATCAGAAGAGGTTCTTAGCGACAATGAAGTCGAGCGCCGCGGCGTATGCCTGATCGGCGTCCATATCGCTGGTATCCAACACCAAAGCATCGGCGGCGGCGACCAACGGTGATGCACTGCGAGAGGTATCGCGGGCGTCACGTTCCTTTATGTCATCTAGAACGCGCGCATATATAGCTCCAAGACCGCGGTCCTGCAACTCTTTAAAGCGTCGTTTTGCGCGGATTTCGGTGCTTGCGGTGACAAAAAGCTTCACATCCGCGTCCGGGCACACGGTGGTGCCGATGTCGCGCCCGTCGAGAATCGCCCCTTTGGCGGGCGAACCATCACTTAATGCGGGCGGATTTTGGGCGAAGTTGCGCTGGAAATCCAACAATGCGGCGCGCACACCGGGTACGGTTGAGACCTTAGACGCGGCTTGCGCGGCCTCATCGGTGCGCAGATCGGAATTGTCCAACTCTGCCGGATCCAAAGCTCGCGCAGCGGCCTCGGCCACGACGGCGTCTTCGGGATCGCCGCCAGCGCTCACGACCTTAAAGCCAGTGGCGCGGTACAACAGCCCGGTGTCAAGCTTGGATAAGTTAAAATGGGCCTCAAGCCGCTTGGCCAGAGTGCCCTTGCCCGCCGCTGCGGGTCCGTCGATGGCGAAAATGATGCTCATATTTACCCCTCTTGCACACTGAACGTCGCGCCGATGCTTTCCATCAAATCGCGAAAACCGGGAAAACTGGTGTCGATGGGGCTGGCGTCATCGACCGTGATGGGCTTTTCACTGGCAAAGCCCAAAACCAAAAATGACATGGCGATGCGATGATCCAGGCTCGACGCCACTTCGGCCCCGCCTGGCACGCGTGCGCCGGTGCCGCCAACGCCTTGAATGGTTAGCCAATCGTCACCTTCTTCCAGCACCACGCCGCACGCTTTCAGGCCCGTAGCCATCACGCTGAGACGGTCACTTTCCTTGACCCGCAATTCTTCCAGGCCTTCAAAGCGACTTTCGCCTTCGGCACACGCGGCGGCGGCGAACAGCACGGGGTATTCATCAATCTGCGCCGGGGCGCGGCTGGCCGGAACGGTACAGCCCTTCAGCAGTGCGGATTTGACGTGCAGATCGCCAACGTTTTCACCAGCTTCAATCCGTTGATTCAAAATTTCGATATCCGCGCCAAAATCTTTCAGCGTTTCGACCACGCCGGCGCGCAACGGATTAAGCCCGACGTTGGTCACCGTAATGTCGCTGCCCGGGGCAATGCTTGCCGCGACCAGGGCGAAAGCAGCGGATGAGATATCGGCGGGCACGATGACATCACGACCCTTAAGCTTCGGCTGGCCCTTCAACGTGATGCGGCGTGCGCCACCGTCCAATTCTTCGACCTGTACGTCTGCGCCAAAGTGGGTGAGCATCTTTTCGCTGTGGTCGCGGGTCGGTTTGGGCTCAATCACCACCGTTTCACCGGGCGCGCCCAATCCGGCCAGCATCACCGCCGACTTGACCTGGGCCGAGGCCACCGGAAGCTCATAGGTGATCGGCATGGGATCTTCGGCCCCGGTCATGGTCAGCGGCAAGCGACCGCCTTCGGATGCCTCAAACACCGCGCCCACTTGGCTCAGCGGGTTGATCACCCGGTTCATCGGTCGCGACGATAGCGACGCATCACCTGTGAACGTGGCTTTGAAGCCCTGACCAGCCACAAGGCCCATCAGCAACCGCACCGCAGTGCCGGAATTGCCCATGTCGAGATCTCGGTCCGGCTGCAGCAAACCGCCAACGCCCATGCCGTTCACCACCCATTCGCCGGTTTCCAGGCGCTCGACGCTGGCGCCCATGGCGCGCATGGCGTCGGCGGTGCACAGAACGTCTTCACCTTCCAGCAATCCGGTGATTCGCGTCTGGCCCATCGCCACCGCGCCCAGCATCAAAGCGCGGTGCGAAATGGACTTGTCGCCGGGAACACGCACAAAACCCGAAAGAGGGCCAGAGAGGTGAGATGTCAAGGAAGGCAAGGTTTTTGACCTCAAAACAGAGAAAGCAAAATCAGATATGCGGTCTCTAGCACGTTTTTCCTTTTGACAGAACCCGCGGAACGTGGCAATTGCGATTGTAATAACTTTAACGTCCCAAGAACTGCGGAGACTGGCCCGTGGCGAAGCCCAACCTAGGTGAAAAACACGATTGCCCGAACTGCGAAACGCGCTTTTTCGATCTTGGCAAACAACCTCCGACTTGTCCCAAATGCTCAACCGTTGTTGAGCTGGGAAAAGCCAAGCCGAAAGCCAAGGCTGTGCCTGTTGCGGCACCGGCTGAAGTGAAGGCGGTGATCACAGACGATGATATCGATGTTGATCTGGATCTTGACGTCGATGTCGACGACGACGACGACGACGACGACGACGACGATCTCATTGAAGACACGTCCGATTTAGACGATGACGATGATCTCGCAGTGGTCATCGATAAAGGCGATAGCGATTTTGCAGATAGCTAAGCCCTGATTTGGCGTAGATCATGCTCGCGCATGTGCGTCATCACGTACGGCATGGGTAAAATGTCACAAACGCGTCATTTTACCCTTGCGCTATCCAGGGAGCGGCTATAAGTTCCCGCCGCACGCGCCCCACAGCCAAATCGCTTTGGCCGACCCAACCGGGGCGCACGAAATGACTTGGGGCCGTAGCTCAGTTGGGAGAGCGCTACAATGGCATTGTAGAGGTCGTCGGTTCGATCCCGTCCGGCTCCACCATCAAAACCCTAGCGGAAACGCTGGGGTTTTGTTCTTTCTGGACCATGCCTTCACCACACTCATTTTGACCGACTGTGCCAAAATTGTGCCTTAGCTCATTGAGCGCCTCAATCGCTCTGTTCTGATAGTCCGGTGCCAAGTGTGCGTAGCGCTGCACCATGACCAAAGACTTATGCCCCGTGAGGTGCATCACCTCATAAATCGAGATACCTTTTTGCACCAATCTAGACGCAAACGTGTGCCTAAGATCGTGAAAGCGAAAGTCTTCCAAGCCGACCGTGTTACGGGCCTTTTCAAAGGCCGTTTTCACGTCCTTTATGGGCTTGTTCCGATAGGTGAAAACGGGGCCAGACTTCTTTGGACCTAAATCCATCAACACCTGCTTTGCTCGGTTCGTCAGACGGACCGAGCGGTCTTCACCGTTTTTAGTCTTGGTAAACGTTACGGCCCCCCGCGCTAAATCAACGTTACGCCAATCCAACTTGAACAGTTCCGAACGCCGCCCGCCCGTATCGACGGCAAAGGCGATCAAAGCCCTTAGATGAGGCGTAGCGGCTTCAAGCAATTTTGCCTCCTCATCACCCGTCAACCAGCGGCACCGCCCCTTAGAGGGCTTTACCTTAGGAAATGGCGGCACGACAAAAAGTCGTCCTTCCCGGTGAGCCTTGTTAAGAATGGCCCTAAGGATCGCAAGCTCACGATGAGCCGTTCCTTCTTTGACGGTCTTTAGGCGTTCGTTGGCGAAATCTTGGAGCATCATCAAGTTAAACTCGCTTAAATTCAGCCCTTCGAATTGGTCCAACAGGCGTTGCAAATTATAGCGCACACTGGCGGTATAGCCGTCCGGGTTTGCCCGTTGTTTTTCTTCGCCGTAACGTAGGAGCGCTTCACAAAACGGGGTGTCTGCGATGACCCCAAAATGTTGTTCCATGAAACTTTCCTGCTGCCACTTAGCCCCAAGCGCTTCGGCTAACTTTTTATCGTCAACCCCAGTGCTGCGGCGGTGTCTTTGACCTTTCTGGTCTGTCCAATCGGCCCACCATTTTGCTGAGCCTTTGCGTTTGAAAATACGCATGTATGCCGTCCTTTCTGCTGTGCAGAAGTTCGGGCGCTGTTGTGTGCCTTATTCTGCTCCGCATGGGCTTCGATATCAACAACGTCCCACCGCTTGCAGCGCGGGCCTAAGTTCACAAAAGGAATGTCGAAACTCAGAAACGTATCCACGCACACGCCCAACCACCCAGCAGCTTCCTCACGTGTGAGGTAGCGCCGGGGTGGCAATACGTAAGCTAAGGCCGCTTCTGTCGCCATCGCCTTGAGGCCTCCTTTCGTTTCACCGCTTGCGCTTAACTTAGGGAGCCTCCCCTTAGCAAAACCAAGCCTCCATATTTTCCACGACCCGTTTCGAAATGTATTTTCCCTTAGCTAAGGCATGCAAATTCTCTAAGGGGAATATGCTCATCGGTGCCGTTAGGTATACGAAACTCCCAGACCAAGCGTCCCGTTGTGGGAATTTCCCCTAGGGGCATTTTCCAGGAGCTAATGATCTGAGAGCCGAAATATCCCATAGGGAAATTCCCACACCTCATCCGATTCGTTTCGTTTCGTTATGCTGAGGCTAATCAGAAAGCGAGACTGCGTATCGCTCCCGTACGGGTTTAAAAACCCGGGGTTTAAAACCCGGAAATCACCAATTTCCCGTACGGGATTTTTTCCCGGGATTTTTAAATTTTCCCGTTACGGGTTTTGAATCCCGGAGTTTGTGAAACTTAGTGACGAAATGCCGTACGGGCTCTCATCAAAAATCAGCCAGTGGCTGCCAAACCACCCAACTACTCGCCTTAATACAATCAAATTTTGGAGGAGACCTCATGACGCTCTTACGCGCTCCCTACCGTTGTGAACCAATTGCCTAAGGTGTTTCCTTTAGCTAAGGGGCTCAATAACCAGTATTTCAGCCTCGCCCCGAAACATCATTTCCCTTAGCTAAGGGAATGGAGCCTTGCGCCTTAGCTAAAGAGGGTGAATCCCTTAGGCAAAAACACAAACGATTCAGAACGTAAGGAGAATGCTAGTCAGAAAGATTACGCACGCCTTATTCCCGTAACGGACTTTAAACCTGGGTAATTTTCCCGGAAAATACGCCTGAAATTTAGCAATTCCCCAATACGGGTTTCAAACCCTGACTTCCTGTTTTTCCGGGCGGGTTTTTAGAATTTACCGTCACTAATTTTGAAAATCGAATTCTTGAAAGTTCGTCATACGTAAACGTGCCCGTGGCGGCTAACGTTAACGGGATAATGATGGAATTTTTGGATAGGTCATTTTTATGTCAACGGGGCCTAAACAGAGTTTCCGTAAACGGAGCTATAACGGGTGTAGGAATCAGGACCACTTTCCAACTGCAAGCAGACCTTCTGAGACAGTTTCAAAATTATCTGCTTTTAGCGGTCACCACATCATTTGAAAGGCTGAGTAGAACATATAATGTTGATAGTGGTTCTTTGCCTGAATGGAGTTTGTGTCACGCGCTCTGAGGTGTGCATTTATAACGCCACGGCGGCCCCATCACTGCGGGGATCGCTTGCCCCTTCGAAGCTTCCATAAGGATTGACGGAAACTGCACCGGCATGTCCCATGGTGCTGGTGAACGGTGCTAAAATTTCCACATCATGTCCGGCATTGGCCAATTGATCGACCAAATCGGCGTCAAAACGGCTTTCCAGTTTCAAGCTGGTGGTGCCGTCGCCCCAGGTGCGGCCCAGCAACCAGCGCGGTGCGGTGATCGCTTCTTGCAACGGCGTGCCGAACATCACATGACGTGAGAACACAGCGGCCTGGGTTTGCGGCTGGCCTTCGCCGCCCATATTGCCATACGCCAGCGTGCGACCGCCTTCAAGCCGCGCCAACGCCGGGTTGAGGGTGTGGAACGGTCGCTTGCCCGGTTCCAGCGTGTTATGGTGCGCGGGATCGAGCGAGAAGCTCATACCACGATTTTGCCACACCACCCCGGTGCCCGGCACCACCACGCCCGATCCATATTCCCAATAGGTGCTTTGAATGAAGCTGACCACGCGTCCGCTTTGATCGGCCGCACCCATCCAAATGGTGTCGCCAGGTTTGGGCACATGCGGCCACGGCATCGCATGGGTCATGTCGATGTCTTTAGCGCGCGCGTCCAAAAAACCTGACTTCAGCCAAGATGCGGCATCAATGTCCATATGCACGGGATCGGTGACGTGAGCGTTGCGCAACATGAACGCTTGCTTGGTGGCTTCGACCAATCCGTGGATGTGTTCGAAGCCCTCGCCCACTTCGACGCCCAAGCGTTCGAACAGCGCCAAAATCATCAACGACGAAACCCCTTGAGTCGGCGGCGGCATGTTGTAGATACGCCCACATTTGAGGCCCACCGAAAGCGGCGCGGTGCGTCTGGCGTAGTATGTTTCTAAATCGTTCAAGCCAACGAAGCTTCCTGCGTTTTGTAAACCGGTGGCCAGACTACGGGCAACATCGCCACGGTAAAAGTCGTCCAACCCGGCCTCGCCTAAGCGTTCCAACGTCGCCGCCAACGCAGCTTGTTTCAACACGTCACCTTCACGCAGCACGTCGCCCTTGGTGGTAAAATAAGTATCGGTAAAGCCCAGTACGGCTTTCAACTCATCGAACTTTTCGCGGGTCAACTGTTCTTGTCCGTGGGTGACGGAAACCCCGCCGCGCGCATGGGCGACGGCGTCGGCTAAAATATCGCTAAGCGGCATGGCCTTGCCCCAGCCCGATGCGGTCTCAAGCGCCGCGCTCCAACCGCTGACGGTACCCGCAACCGTCAATGCGGCTAACGGCCCACGTGCGGGGATGGCGTCATAACCTTCTTCTTTATAAGCATCGCGGTTCGCCAACTTGGCGGCGGGTCCACAGGCGTCGATGCCGATGGGGTCTTTGCCCGGTTCGGAAATGATCCAAAAACCATCACCACCGATGGAATTCATGTGCGGGTAGACCACGGCGATGGCGGCGGCGGCGGCGACCATCGCCTCGACCGCGTTTCCGCCAGCGCGCAAGACATTGGCCCCGGCCTCCGCCGCCAAATGATGCGGGGCGGAGATCATGCCGTTTTGACCGTGCTTTGTATAAATCATGGGGGAAGTCCGTTATCCGAAAAAGACGCTGTAAAACATACGTAAGGATGTCAGCAACAAAAAGAACGCAAACGCTTTGCGCAAATTGGCTGGGTTGATGGTGTGTGCCAGCTTCACCCCCACCGGGGCCATCGCCATGGTCGCGGGCACGATCAGCGCAAAACCCACCACGTTGGCGTAACCCAAGCTGCCCGGCGGCAAATCGGGATTGCCCAAACCGCTGAGGATGAACGAAATCGAACCGGGCAATGCGATGATCAAACCGATCGCCGATGCCGTGCCCACGGCGCGGCGAATGGGGTAGTTGAACGCGGTCAAGATCGGCACGCTCAAGGTTCCCCCGCCAATGCCCATCACCACCGAAAACATCCCCACCACCAGCGCCATAACGTGGCGCGCGATGCCGGTCGGCAAGGCTTCGGACAAGATCATACCTTCTTTGCGAAAGGCCATGTTGATGGCGACCAAGATGGCCACGGCGGCGAAAACCAGTGTCAGCACCTCGCCTTTCGCCCCTGCGCCGAAATAAGCCCCGACCACCACGCCGACGAAGATCGCGGGCCCCCACGATTTAAGCAGCGCAAAATCCACCCCACCACGTTTGTGATGAGCACGCGCGGAAATGATCGATGTGGGGATGATCGTCGCCAACGACGTGCCGACTGCCAAGTGCATCAGCACGCTGTTTTCGACGCCCAAAAAGGGAAGCAGCAAAAACAGCACCGGCACGATGACGATCCCGCCGCCGACTCCCAACAAGCCCGCCAAGACCCCGGCTATCGCCCCGGTGGCGAGCAGCGCGACGGCAAAGCTCAGGTAAAACAACGGATCGGTTAAAATAGTTTCAAACATGTTTTGGCCTTACCAACCGATAACGTCAGGCAACCAGGTCGCCAATTCGGGGAACATGAACAATGCGATCAAGCCCAGCATTTGCAAACCGATGAACGGAATCACACCGCGATAAATATCGCCTGTGGTGATGCCCGGGGGCGCGACGCCTTTCAAGAAAAACAGCGCCCAACCAAACGGCGGCGTGAGGAATGAGGTCTGCAAGTTCATCGCCACCAAGATCGCCAGCCACACCATGTTGACGTCGGTCCCGGCGAACACCGGCAGGAACATCGGCAAAGCGATGTAGGAAATCTCGATCCACTCCAAGAAGAATCCCAAGACGAAAATCACCGCCATCATAAACAACAAGTCGGCCATTTCCCCACCAGGAATGAATTCGAACATTTGTTCGACCAAACCTTCGCCGCCCAGGCCGCGAAAGGCAAGACCGAACGGCTGGGCGCAGATCAAAATGAAGAACACCATGGCTGAGGTCAGCAGCGTCGACTTGCACACCTCCATCAAGGTTGACCAACTCAAGCGCCTGCCGATCAGCGCCAACACGATGGAACCGAACGCACCCATGGACGCCGCCTCGGTCGGTGCGGCGATGCCGCCGACGATCGACCCCAGCACCGCAAAGATCAAAATCAACGGCGGGAACACCACCTTGAACAGCTTGACGATCAAGTCCCCGCGCGACAGTTCGTCACGCTCTTCTTGGGGAATGGCCGGGGCCATGTGGGGAAAGAAATATCCGATCGCCAAAAGATACAGCGCCAAAATACCCGCCAGCATCAAGCCCGGCACCATCGCTGCGGCGAACAGCGTGCCCACCGAAAGACCCAAGATGTCGGCCAACAAAATCAGCACCAAGCTGGGCGGAATGATCTGGCCCAAGGTGCCCGACGCGCAGATGGTGCCGCACGCCAGACCTTTATCATAGCCGCGCCGCACCAGCGGCCCCAAGGCCAGCAGCCCTACCGTCACCACGGTCGCGCCGACGATACCCGAAGACGCCCCCATCAGCACGCCGACGATCACAATCGCCAAGCCCATGCCACCGCGCACCCGGCCCATGGCGTGACCGATGACATCGATCAAGTCTTCGGCCATACGCGATTTTTCCAGCATCACGCCCATAAAGATGAACAGCGGCAAAGCCAGCAGCGTGTAATTCGTCACCACGCCGTGGATGCGTCCTGGCAACAGGCCAAACAAGCTGGTGCCAAAGCCGAGGTAGCCGAAGGTCAGTCCCGACACCGCCAGCGAGATGGCCACCGGAACGCCGATCACCAACAGCGTGAAAAAGCCGCCGACCATAGCGATGGCCAGTAATTCCATTTCCGTCATTTTCTAAATTCCTGTTAGCCAGGGACGTGGGTGCTGTGTTCAACGTGCTGCCGCCTGGCTTCGCGGGCGCTGACGGCAGCATGACCGAAGTGCAGAACCACTGACAGCGCTTGCGATACCGATTGCAACGCCAGCAAGCCGAAGCCTAAGGGGATGAAGGCCTTCAACACCCAGCGATAGGGCAACCCACCGGGATCAGGAGAACCCTCCATCAGACTGAAGGATTGTTCGATATAGGTCGTCGACAAAACCACGATGATGATTGAAAACGCCGCCATGAGGAGAGCACTGAACAAATCGACGATCTGCTTTGCGCTCTCGCCCATGCGGTCGTAAAGAAAGTCGACGCGCACATGCTCGCCCTTGCGCATGGCATACGACATGCCGATCAAGGCGATGGGCGAAACCAGGTGCCATTCCAATTCCTGGATACCGACCGATCCAACATTGAACAGGTAACGGGCGAACACATTGCCCGCGACCACCAACACCAAAGCCAACCCACACCAAGATGCGAACCGTCCGGCCCATTCGACCGGCAGGCTGAGGCCGTATTCCAAACGCTCAAGGATGTGCAAGTTACGCGTGACCATCTTTATAGGTTCCTTCGCTTAGGAGGAAATCAAGCCGTGATACGGCTTTTCAGAGATCGACGCCCAGCTGCGATGCTTGTCACGGAACGCCATGAAGTGATCGTGGACCTTCTTGGTCAGCGGATCGGCGGCGGATTTTTCAGCCAGCACTTCATCGGTCAGTTTCTTGAGCTGCATCACCACGTCGTCGGGCAGGGTCTGCGCAATCACGCCTTCGTTGGTGACCAGGTCGGTCAGCGCATCGGCGTTGTTGGCTTCGCTCCACGCGTGGCTGTCGAGGTTGCAGGCCTGGGCGCACGAACGCACGATTGCTTGCAAGTCGGCGGGCAGGCTTTCCCAGGCTTTTTTGTTGATCATCAATTCGGTGACGTTGGACGGCTCATGCCAGCCGGTGGTGTAGTAGTACTTGGCGGCTTTGTGCAGACCCATACGACGATCCTGATACGGGCCGACGAACTCAGCCGCGTCGATCACGCCGCGTTCCAGGGCGGGGAAAATCTCGCCACCCGGCAACAGCTTCACGTTCACGCCGAGCTTTTCGTACACCTTGCCCGCCAAGCCGGGAATGCGCATTTTTTAGCCGTTGAAATCTTCGACCGAGTTGATGGGTTTCTTGAACCAGCCGGTCATCTGCACGCCGGTGTTGCCCATCGGCATCGCCACCAGGCCATAGTCGGCATACACTTCGTTCCACAAATCCAAACCGCCCGCGTGATACATCCAGGCGTTCACACCCTGGAAGTTGAGGCCGAACGGCACGGTGGTGAAATATTGTGCAGCAAAAATTTTGCCCGCCCAGTAATACGCGTTGCCGGCATTCATTTCGATGGTGCCCGAACGCACGGCGTCGAAGCCTTCTTTCGGCGGAATCAATTCACCAGCGGCGAAGTGGTGGATGTTCAAACGACCACCCGACATTTCCTTAACCCGCTTGCAAAAATCAGAAGGGCTGCCCGGCCCAACCGTATAAAAGGGCGCACCCGCCGGGTACATGTTGGTCATTTTCCAATTGAAGGTATCTTTGGCCTGAGCAATCGCCGGTGCGGCCAACGTGCCGGTTGCCGCTGCGCCAACCAAAGAGGCTTTGAGAAATTCACGACGTTTCATGGAACGCTTCATGGGGGGGGATCCTCGTTTTCCAACGTTTGATGTTTGCGCGCTTGCTGCGCGCTCATTCACTCGCCCCTTCATTAGCAAACGCTGTGCCAGAATAATTATCGTTCAAAATCAGTATGTTTATGGTTTCCAACCCTCATGTATGCCTATTATGTATGCATAAATAATTATCTGCCTAATTTATGACCATATATGAACATTATGGGGACGCATCATATTTTATCTAATTGTTTTTGTTGATTTTAAATGATTATCTTTAACCCAATATATGTATACATTAAGCGTTCTCAACCCTTTATATTCCTGTTTCGCCTGCGTAAACTGGTGCGATAGAAAAAGGATTCGCCGGTGCTCAAGACCAAACACACATCGTCAAAGGAAAACACCGCTGAGCGCCTATGCCGCGCCCTGGAAGACGACATCGTCACCGGACACCTGCTACCTGGCGCGCATTTAGAAGAATTGGCGCTGGCGGAACGATTTGATGTGTCGCGCACCCCGGTGCGTGAAGCGCTGCAAAAACTGGTCACGGCGGAACTGGCGGAAAAACGGCCACGGCGCGGCGTGGTGGTCGCGCAAATCTCAGCGGATCGACTACGTTTGATGTTCGAAGCCATGGCCGAACTGGAAGCCACCTGCGGGCGCCTTGCGGCGTTACGCATGACGCCGGGCGAGCGCAAAGAGTTTGCCGCCTTGCATGCGCATCTCAGTAAAATTATGAGCGCGGGAGACGTGGAACGATACATCGCCCTCAACCGCACATTTCACGACCTCATCTATCAAGGGGCGCGCAACGATGTTCTGGTCGGCCTCAGCCGCAGCATTCGCCTGCGCGCCGCACCATACCGGCGCGTACAGTTTAACAACCTCGAACGGTTGGCGTCATCGCATGCTGAGCACGGCGCCATCGTCGAGGCCATACAACGCGGCGACGCCAAAGCAACAGCGGACGCTCTATATCGCCACATCATGTCTGTTCAAGAAGAGACGCTGGCATTTGTGGGTTCCATGCAGCACTGACCATCGTGTTCTCGCAATCGTTTCATGATGCCCATCACATGTGATCTGCTTTTGGCTATAGGCAGCCCCAACGCCAATCCCCAAATTGATCAGCTAAGAACCTCAAAGCAGGAATCTGCCCCTTATCTAGCACCACTGTGCCTAAACTGTGTCACTTCCACTCTGATTTAATCGGTTTCAATCACTATTATTCGAAAAATGGCACAACAGCACCCAAACAACGCATTGATTCAACTAGATTTCTGTTTTCCCATAGCCCAATGGCATTGTAGAGGTCGTCGGTTCGATCCCGTCCGGCTCCACCATCGAAACCCTCACGGAAACGTGGGGGTTTCGTCCGTTTAGGGCCATGCCTTCTTCGCACTTATCTTGGCCCACTGTGCCAAGGCTTTATACGCCGTGAGGTGCATGACCTCATCAACCCTCAACCATCGGAAAAACGGATCTAAACGGTCAGGATGCCCGCTTATCGCATAAAAGCAGACGCACTGCCGTGCCCTCAGATAAGGTGCTTCTAGCCAAAAGAGGGCAATGGAATGCTAGTCAGCATGCGGCTTGCTTTCCAACATATCCTGTAAAAACGTTTTGCTGACCAAATCCGTGGCTTGGTTGTGCATGTAGCGGTTCATGAAAATGTTGAAAGCCGAATGGTGACGCAACTGCTCGACCACCAAGGGGCTGGTCACGCGCAAGATCCAGCGATAGCGGTGTTCCCCCGGATCATCCAGCGTTTCCGTGGTGATCACCTCGCGCACTCCGGGAATTTCGGCCAAGATATTGCGCCCGCGGCTGACAATCAGGGCAGCGTCCGAAGCATCGCTATTGGGCAGGTTGAATTTGATGATGTGGTCCACCAGCTTCCACGGGCGGCATTGTTCCAAGACTTCCGCCGCGCGACCGGCGCTGCCCCACACGCGCATCAGACGGTCAGCCTCTTCTTCGACGACCTGTCGAACGCCGCTGAGAAGGCTCAGGTAGCCATCTTTCCTGTTTTTTGTGTTATCGCGCAACAGGTGCGCGGCGTGATCGGTCAATGCCGTGAAATAATTGATCTTGGCGATGCCGCTGGCGATGAGGCGACGAAACTGATCATCGGTCAAACCAGAGCTGCCATGCAACACCAGCGGCATGTTCAAGGCCTCGTCGATCTGGCGCAAGCGGGCAAAATCCAGGCGGGGTTTGCCGGTGTTACGGCCATGTACGGTGCCGATGGAAACAGCCAAGCAATCGACATTGGTATAGCGCACGAAACCAGCGGCCTCTGCGGCGGTGGTGAGCACGATCTCCCCCCCATTATCGGGAACGTAGCCCATCTCCGCTTCGACTGGAATGCCGCAGGCATGGGCCATCTTTACAACGTCTTTGGTGAGATCGATGTTCTCTTGCAGCTCAAAGTTTGTCCCGTCAATCATCAAGCTGTTGCAGCCGTGGCGAATACCCGCAACGATGTTTTCCATACGGGTGCCATGGTCGAAGTGAATGGCCACCGGCACGCTGCTCATGCGCGCCGCCGCTTCGACCGCCGGCGCCAGCAGTGACAAATTGAAATGCGGTAGGTGCGGTTCCGCCAGGCCAATGATCACGGGAGCACGACACCGTTCAGCAGCGTCGATGATGCCTTGCAACATGTCCAGGTTCACGACATCGAACGCGCCGATCGCGTACTTGTTTTCATAAGCATGCCGAAGCATGTCGCGCATGTGTACCAGGGCCATCTTGTCTCTCTCGCCTGAGCTTCTACTTTTTAGTTCTTGGGAAATAGAGCACGTGGTGTGTCTCGTCCCCATCGTCCAGTTGGTTTTTCAACAAAGTGTCCATCAGCACGAGAACCTTTTTAAGGATCATCCCGGCATGTCCGTGGTAATAACGCAATGCGCATGGGACCGGTTCATGCACCCCGCGGTCTTTGTCCGGCTGGAATTCTACCCACGCCGCCACCGGCAAATCATGAAAAGCGCGATCAACGATGATCCAAGCATTGGTCTGCAAGATCAGCTCCAAGGTCTTCAGGCCCGGTAACTGTAAACGGATGCTCGGCGGCATGCGCCTCAGCGCGCGGTGCACGAGGTTGTAGTGCAAAGCATCAACCTGATCGGGCCATGCCGACAACACCGGGACCTCATCGTGGCGCGTATACATTGGGATGCTACTTGTCTCCCACCAACTCGTCTTCGCCGTCCCAGCCTTCGGCCTTGGCCTTGCTCATCGCTTCGTCGTGAATGCGCATAAAGTTCGCCCGCATGTCTTCGGGCAGGTTGCCGACCAAAAAGCCATACTTTTCCCACTCCGCATCGACTTTGCGCCACAGGTCTTCGATGCCTGGCGCGATCCAGCCTTCGCAGGTCTCGGATTCGGGGATGATGCCGAACACCCACGCATCGCGGATGATCTTGGCGGTGTCGGTCATGCCGCCATTAAGGTCGTTGTCGATACCGACGTAGCGCTTAGGTTGGTTCATAATTTCAATCCTTATCCACGGCTCTTAGCTGGTGAGGCTGGCGAACAAGGTCGGCAGCTTCTCCGGCAAGCGGTCGACGTGATCGACCGCCGTATAATTGTTCGCACCGAAGATCCGTTTGACGTACGTGTCGGCATTGGGGTCCAAGGTCAGGCAGTAGCTCAGAATACCCTGGGAATACAGTTCCTCAACCGCCTTCTTAGTGTCGTGGCGCAAGTGTTGAGGGTCTCGCTCGTCGATATCGGCGGGTGCGCCATCGGTGACCAGCAGCAACAGCTTGCGTCGCTCGGGCTGTTTCAAAAGGTGATGACCGGCATGGCGCATGGCCGCACCCATGCGGGTGGACAGGCCGCCCTTCATGCCATCCAGACGCGCCTTGGCCTCGTCATCGAAATTCTGATTGAAGTCCTTAAAGCGGTAGTAATGGACATCGTGACGACCGTCCGAAGCGAAGCCGTGCAGGGCGAAGGGATCGCCGATGCCGTTGATCGCAGTGGACACCAAGGTCGCCGCTTCGCGGGTCAGTTCGAGAACCGTCTTATCTGAGCCCTCCATGGTTTCATTGGTCGATTCTGAAAGGTCCAACAAAACCGTCACCGCCAGGTCGCGGTTTTTAAGTACGTTGCGCATGGTGATCCGCGTGCTCGGCTGCTCACCCATGCGGATCGCGATCATTGCATCGACGGCGGCGTTGATGTCGATCTCATCACCGTCTTCCATGTTGCGATCACGCTGCACGCCTGCGGGGCTGAGCATGTCGATGATCTTCTTGATGCGGTGCGCCACCGGCTTGTGTTCGGTGAGGATACGCTCCACTTCTTCGGCATCGCCTTTGGTGGCGCGGCGTTCGTAAACGGTCGCCCAATCGGGGCGATACAGCTGCACTTGGTAGTCCCACTCTTGATAGTGGAAGGGCTGGGATATCGGTTCTTTACCCCACATATCGTTGAAGCTGACGGTGGCTTCACCGGCGTCCTCGTAAGGCATGAACTTGGTGTTGCAGACCCATATTTCCTGTGCGTCGTCGCCAGCCAATTCACAGTCAACTTCGTTGGCCATATCCACGGCGCTGACATACTTGCGCACTTGGCGCTGGCTGGCGGGAATGTATTCAACGCCGTGCTGGCTCCAATCGAATTCCTCGAACTCCCACACAAAGCGGTTGTCGTCGCGATAGGGGATGCGGATCGATTCCAAAATGCGCAGGCTAGGCACGTCCTTGCGCGCGGCGAACAGTTGAAACACCTCCATGCCTAAGTCCCAGGAAAACTGGTTGTCATCTTGGCGCGCTGCGATGTTGGCGTGAAAGACCTCCGCCATCCCGTCGAGTTGCGCGTCGCCACTGCGTTGGCTGGAATCGTTCAGCATTTGGGCGAAGCGTTCGAGCAGGTGTACGGTTCGGTGCTCCAACGTATCTTCATGCTGCAGAGCCAGCAGACGGCCCCACAGTTTGCTCAGGCCCGGGAAGTCCTGCACCGCCATATATTCGATGCGGGCGTCTTCGATCAAGCCAATGAAAAACATTTGCGCAGGGCTCAACTGTTCGGCGGAAATGGGCGCACGGGTGTAGTTCATGTGCGCCGCCAAGTGTGCGGATTGCGCGCGGTACAGCTCCAGCCCAGAAATGTCGCCGATCGCATCTACGGCATCGGGCAGATGCATCACGTGATGTTCGACGTATGGCTTGAAGCCTTCGTAATCGGCGGCGGACGGACGCAGAAAGAAATCGCGTCCCCACAACGCACGCAAATAAAAGTTGAGCTTGCGTTGGGTGTCGATGAACAGCGTGCCGCGCCGTTCCTTTTGCAACATCTTCTTGCTGTCGGCGCTTTCAAGGTTGAAGTACTTCACCAGATTCTGCAGGTCGCGACGATACGCTTCCGCGCCAAAATTGGCCCAACGCTTGAGCCCCGACAAGGTCAGTTTGGACAGCAATTCGTCAATGTTATTGAGCATCGGACGCAGCCCGCGCGAGGCCTTGGCCGAAAGCTGGTGGATCAAGGATAAATAGCCGCGCAGAAGTTCCGGATCGCCCAAACGCCGCGCCGCCGTCGGCAGACTGGAGAACAACAATGCGATCACTTCGCCCGAGGTCATGGACGACAGTTTCAACGCCGCTTCGATGCAATCGCGGATGACGTCTTCGCCGCATTCTTCAACCACGGCCGGCATTTCTTCCAGGAACGACAGCACCACGTCGTGGCCGCGCCCCAGGTTGCACAAGCCCCGCGCCCCTTCCAGGTAGTCCTGAAGGCCAGCCGGCGACATCACGCGCGCGGCTTCGTGAAAGGTGCTTTCCAGGGTTTCGCGGACCTCTGGCGCGGCCTTCTCGAAACACTCTTTGTAATCGTCGAGATTAATGCTCATGACCGTTCCTTAAAGCTACCGGAAAAAGACTCCCACGCAATTTCGTCGTTAATCGACGAAGAAGGTGTGAACGGCCGCGTCCAAGGTTTCGCGCATATCCGGGTCGTCGGTCAGCGGCGTCACCAAGGTCATCTGACACGCGGCGGTTGGCTCGACCCCTTCGGAGATCATCTGCGCGGCATAGACCAACAGACGGGTGGAGATGCCTTCGTCCAGGCCGTGGCCTTTCAGGTTGCGGGTGCGATGTGCGATCTGCACCAGCTTGCCCGCGATGTCAGCATCAACGCCCGCTTCCTCGGCAACGATTTCGGCTTCCAGTTCGGCGCTCGGATAATCGAAATCCAACGCGCCAAAACGCTGTTTGGTCGACTGTTTGAGGTCCTTCATCAAGCTCTGGTAGCCCGGGTTGTAAGAAATCACCAATTGAAAATCCGGGTGGGCCTCGATCAGCTCGCCCTTTTTGTCCAAGGGCAGCGTGCGGCGATGGTCGGTCAGCGGGTGGATCACCACGGTGGTGTCCTGGCGCGCTTCGACAACTTCGTCCAGATAACAAATCGCACCGATGCGTGCGGCGGTGGCCAGTGGGCCATCCTGCCACTTGGTGCCGTCCTTATCCAAAAGATAGCGACCCACCAGATCCGATGCGGTCATGTCTTCGTTACACGCCACGGTGATCAAGGGGCGTTCGAGCTTATGCGCCATATATTCGACGAAACGCGATTTACCGCAGCCCGTCGGGCCTTTCAGCATCACCGGCATACGACGCGCATAGGCAGCTGTGTAAAGGTACTCTTCGTTGCTTACCGGCTTGTAGAAGGGCGCCTTCTTAATTTTGTACTGTTCGGCAATGTCGTTGCTCATCTCGCCAACCTCATTTTTAAATTGTTTTGTTCGGAGCCAAAAAAGCCCCTGGCCGAGGCCGGTCCAGGGGCTTTGTCGGTTCGTGTTAAACCTCGGCCTGATTAGACAGCCTTGCCGCGGTAAATCACCATTTCCGTACCCTTGGATTGGGCATAGTTATCGAAACCCACCAGACGCACGTGGTTGTTGGGATGCGCCTTGTGGCAAGCTTCGGCTTCGCCGAGGATGCGATCAACGTCCGTTTCGCCGAACAGCGGCAGCTTCCACATGTACCAGAAATTGCTGGTCGCGTTTTCCGGCTCGGTGTGTTCGATCGCCGGGTTCCAACCTTTGCTGACGATGTATTCCACCTGCTTGCGGATGCCGTCAGCATCCATGGGCGGCAGGTAGGAGAAGGTCTCAAACTTACGGCTGTTGATGTCGGTTAAGCTCGATTTGTAATCTTGCATATCGCTCATTGTTTTTTCCCTTTTTCAGGTTCGAATGGTTGCGGTGTGAAGGCCCTGGGTCTGGGACGGCGCCGCAGCAACCGCCCCAAACCAAGACTTTCGCGTCCGCTTATTTGTGAGACACGTCGAGCTTGTCGACGGTGTCGAATTCGAACTTGATTTCCTTCCAGGTTTCCATCGCCATCTTGAGCTCGGGGCTGTGCTTGGCAGCGTTGGTGAGGATGTCCTTACCTTCCTTTTCGAGCTCGCGGCCTTGGTTGCGGGCTTCGACACAAGCTTCGACGGCCACGCGGTTCGCAGCAGCGCCAGCGGCGTTGCCCCACGGATGGCCAAGCGTGCCACCACCGAACTGCAGAACGGAATCGTCACCAAAGATATTGACCAGCGCTGGCATGTGCCAAACGTGGATACCACCCGAAGCAACCGGGATAACGCCCGGCATGGAGCCCCAATCTTGGTCGAACATGATGCCGCGGGTGCGGTCTTCCTTGATGTAGGAATCGCGCATCAGATCGATCCAGCCCAAGGTTGCGTCGCGGTCGCCTTCCAGCTTGCCGACAACGGTGCCCGAATGCAGGTGATCGCCACCCGACAGACGCAGCATCTTGGTCAGAACGCGGAAGTGAATGCCGTGGTTGGGGTTGCGGTCGAGCACGGCGTGCATGGCGCGGTGAATGTGCAACAGCATACCGTTGTCGCGACACCAGTTGGCCAAACCTGTGTTGGCGGTGAAGCCACCCGTCAGGTAATCGTGCATGATGATCGGTGCGCCGATTTCTTTGGCGTATTCCGCGCGCTTGTACATTTCTTCCGGGGTCGGCGCGGTGACGTTCAGGTAGTGACCCTTGCGTTCGCCGGTTTCGGCTTCGGCTTTGTGGATCGCTTCCATGACGAAATCGAAACGCTGACGCCAGCGCATGAACGGCTGGGAGTTGACGTTTTCGTCATCCTTGGTGAAGTCGAGACCGCCACGCAGACCTTCGTAGCATGCACGGCCATAATTCTTGGCCGACAGGCCGAGCTTCGGCTTAATGGTGCAGCCGAGCATCGGACGACCGTACTTATTCATGATGTCGCGTTCGACCTGAATACCGTGCGGCGGACCGCCACAGGTCATGACATAAGCCACCGGGACGCGGATGTCTTCAAGGCGCAGCGAACGCACAGCCTTAAAGCCGAACACGTTACCAACCAAGGACGTCAGGATGTTGACCACGGAACCTTCTTCGAACAAGTCGATCGGGTAAGCGATAAACGCATAAAACGCTTCGTCGTTGCCGGGCACGTCTTCAATCGCGTAAGCGCGGCCTTTATAGTAGTCCAAATCAGTCAACAAATCGGTCCACACCGTGGTCCAGGTGCCGGTCGACGATTCGGCGGCCACAGCGGCGGCGGCTTCTTCGCGCGGAACGCCTTCTTGCGGAATGACCTTGAAACAGGCCAGAAAATCAGTGTCTTTGGGTGTATATTCCGGCAGCCAGTATGTCTCCCGGTAATCCTTAACCCCTGCTTGGTAGGTTTTCGCCATGATTGCGTTGCTCCTTTGTGGGTCCATTTCCTTGGAGGGGTGATGCCCGATCCAATGGGTTGGACTTTTCGCTTCGGAGAAAAAATTACTTGCATCTCAGCATAACGAACACTTAATTGTTTTTATGTTCACCATTAACAAATGTTTATGAGACTATGTTTCACGCGACTCTTCAGCAACTTCGTTTATTCGCCGCGGTGGCGCGTTACAAAAGTTTCACTCGCGCCGCCGAGAATGTGCACCTCACGCAGCCTGCCGTGTCCATTCAGGTTAAACGCTTGGAAGAAAAGATCGGCATGCCGCTGTTGGAGCAAATGGGAAAATCGCTCCATTTGACCGTTGCCGGTGAAGAAGTATTCGACGCCTGCAAAGACGTGTTGCAGCGCCTGGGCGAACTGGAAACGGCGTTGGATGACCTGCGCGGCGAAGTTTCTGGGCCGCTGAACGTGACGGTGGTCAGCTCTGCGAAATACTTTCTTCCTCACCTGTTGGGCAGTTTCGTGCGCCGTTACCCCAAGGTTGAACCCCGCCTAAAAATCACCAACCGGGCAAATGTATTGAGCAGCCTCGCCGCCAACGAAAGCGATATTTACGTCATGGGCCAACCGCCTGAGGAATTGCCGGTGGTCGAATACCCGTTCTTGGAAAACGTGCTGGTCGTGGTTGCCCGACCGGACCATCCGTTGGCTGGCGAAAAAGCCATCACCTTAGAATGTATCGCTGAAGAACGGTTCGTGGGGCGGGAAACGGGTTCAGGGACGCGTAAGGCCGTCGAACAAATGTTCGCCGCGAAAAATTTAAAAATTATTCCTTACATCGAACTTGCCAGCGCCGAAGCGATCAAGCAAGGCGTGATCGGCGGATTGGGTATTGCGGTGCTGTCGCTGCACAGTCTGCACTTTGAATTGAATGCGGGCGCATTGGTGGTTTTGGATGTCACGGGCTTTCCCCTGCGCAGGCGTTGGTACGCTGCACACCGCAAAGGCAAGCGGTTATCGCGTGCGGCGCAAACCTTCCTCACATATCTGGAGGAGGAAGGCGAGCAAGAAGTCGCCCATTTATTGACGCCTGGGCATGATGATCGCCCCTGATTTCCGCCTATACGACCGTTCCGCGTCGGGTCATTTCCCCATACAAGCCACTCACCAAAACAGGGCCAGATTCCGGCCTAAAATCGGACTTTGGCCAATATTCGGCCACCTCATTTCAAGGCCCGTCACGTCTCATGGCAGGCCTTATTTGGTTTTTGGCTAAACCGTGCGAGGATGCGATGATAAACGCACAGACGCAGTCATCCTCAATCGGCAGGGCCTTATATGGAACTCGCACCTTTCACGCCTTACATGAGCAAACCCACCGACGAAAGCCGCCGGGCGATCACGCGCCAAATCATGATCACATCGGATGAAACAACCGATCAGATCGTTCAAGGACTGATCCAAATCATCGCCATGGAGGGTCCTGTCCTGTCCACGCGGGCCTACACCCTGTACGCCCGTAAAGGCGGCTTGATGAAGCTGAGTGCGACAGCCGCCCGACGTTTTTCCGCAGCGCTGAAAAAAGCCATCATCGCCGGAAAAATTTCCATGGAACTCGATACCGACGAAAAACACACCCAAGCCCTGTTGTGGCTGCCGTCGATGAACCGCGTTCATCCCCGCGAGTATGGAAACCGTGGTTTCGACGATATTCCTGCATCCGAATTGGGCGAGGTGATGTTTGAATTGGCGGACGAAGTCGGCTCGGATAAAGCCGCCGTTTACCAAAAACTGACCGAGCTTTACGGTCTCAAACAAATGCCCAAAAGCGCCACGACGCGCTTGGATTACGTGTACGCTCAATATCTAGGTTAAACGCGCGCCCTCAAGCACCAGCGTCTTGGACCACGCCTCATTGCAAGCTCGCCCTGACGGTGCGCCGATAAATAAAGCCTAACGTGGCGATTGGGTTGCAAAAGCGATGCGTCCGATGCCGCTTAGCTTGGCCATTGCCAGCACTTCTGCGATGCGCTGGTAGGGCACCGCGCCGTCGCCGCCCAACTTCAGCACCCGTTGAGAATCTTCGTGGGCAATGGCTTTCAACCTTGCCGGCAATAGATCGTCGCTGATCGTGTCCCCATCCAGGCGCAAAGACCCGTCTGCCATCACTTCCAAGGTGGTCACGTCGGGCTCGGTCAGCGGCTCCGCATTGGCCTTGGGCAAATCAACGCGCAAGGCTTCCGCCATCAACGGCGCCGCGACGATGAAAATCACCAACAATACCAACATCACATCAACCAAGGGCGTGACGTTGATTTCGCTCATCGGCTGATCGGGATCGCCGCCAGACGCACCGCCCGCCATGTCAGCTATTCTCCGTTTCAGGGGAACGCGAAAGGATGCGCACCGCGTTGCCATCGACCACGCCGAACAGACGGCGCAGTTGGCGCAAAAGCAGGTTGTAGCCGACCACCGCCGGAATAGCCGTGAACAGCCCTGCCGCCGTCGCCACCAGGGCTTCGGCGACCGGACCGGCAACCATGTCCATGCTCAAAGCATCGGCACCGCCAAGGCTTTGCAACGCATGCATGATACCCCACACCGTGCCAAACAGGCCGATAAAGGGTGCGGTGTTGCCGATGGTCGCCAGCAGCGTAAGCCCACCTTCCATGTCCAAGCGACTTTCGCGCACCAACACGCCCATCATGGTTTCGCGCTCAGCACGTGGAATGTCGCGCAGACCCATGACCACGTGAGCCGAGGGCAAGCCGTGTTCCGGCGCACCGCGGCCTTGAAAAGCGCGTTCGCGCCGATAGACAGAAGACAGCTGCCACGATTTATAGACCATGATGGTCCAGCTGATGACCGACAGGGCGATCAAGATGATGAACACCCCGCGCACGATCCAATCGGCATCGCCCCACCATGACAGCAGTTCCAGGTTTCCGCTTTCCACGTTGTTTTCCTTTTTTATGCGTCGTTCAATGTAAATCGGATTGGCACTTCGACCGACGCCGCAACCGGTAGGCTGCCGCGCTTGGCCGGGGCGAAGCGCCACGACCGCACGGCCTTCAGGGCGGCCTTGTCCAGCAACATAAAGCCACTGGTTTTTTTGACTTTCACCGCAGTCGGATAACCCTTGGCCGAAACCTCAACCAACAGCAACACCACCCCTTGCATGCCGCGCCGTTGCGCCAATCCTGGATAGGACGGTTTGGGGTTTCGCAAGTACGCGGCCGTGCTGGTTGGCGGCACATAGGCGTTTTGACTACCCGGTATGCTGGCTTGCGCTTTTTGAGGTTTAGGCTTGAGTTGCGGTTTGGGTTCGGTCTTTTGAATGGGTTTTGGTTGCGGTTGAGGCTTAGGTTTTACCACCGGTTTTGGTTTGGGTTTGGGTTTCACCACCGGTTTCAGCACGGGGAGCGGTTCCGGTTCTGGCAGGGCTTCGACTTTGGGTTCGGGAATCGGTTCTGGCTCGGGTTTCGGTTCCGGTTCCGGCTCAGGAGTCGGCTCAATTTTGGCTTCTTCGATGGGTTCTTCTTCGATGGGTTCCGGTTCCACAGGTGCGGCGACACCAAACGCGGACAAATCCACCACCTCAAATCCGCCCACCGCGACGGGTGGCGTGATGTCCGTTTTCGGCATCCACACCAACGCCAACGCAATGGCCACATGCACGCCGCTTGCCACCACAAAGGCGGCGGATGGTGGTGCGATGCGGTTTAAGGTGAGCGCCATTTCCTCCGTCTCCTCACCACGCCAACAAAATCCGGCGCATGCCGAGCGCGATCAAAATCAACGCGCCCAGCCAACGCATGGCCAGCAAAAGCCCCGGACGTTCTGCGGTCATTTCCCGGCCAAACCGACCCAACAACGGCACCACGATGAACAACGGCGTCAGCGCCGCGCCCATACCGAACACCGCGCCCATGGCTAGGCCATGCACCGGATCGGCGCCCAACGCCGCCGCCGCCAATAACGCTGCCAACGGCGCACACGGAACGAAGCTCAGCACGAAGCCCAAAGCGAACGGCGGTGCGCCCTGAAACACACGCGACGTGGTACAGCCTTTCACCACTTTGCGCGCCACCACCAACCACAGTCCGGTGGCGATGCTGACCCCGCCGATGAGCCAGTTGCCGAGGCTGCTTTCCACCACGTCAAGCAACACATCACCCATCAGGCCTGCCGCCATGCCCAAAACCGCATAGGCCAAAACCTTGCCCAGGGCAAACGCGCCGGTTTGGCGAAAAGCCGTGCCCGCAGACTGGCCGTCGCCCACCACCAGCGCGCCCATAAAGGGCAAGCAGGTGGCGGTGCATGCGGTCAGTCCGACGGACAAGCCGAGAATCCAAATGGACAGCAAGCCCACCGCAATCCCCGGGGTATCGGGTCCGTAGAATTCCGGTCCCATAGCTTTACTCCGCCGGTGACGGGTTGGTAGCCGGTTTCTTCTTGGGCAAGGTCCCGTCCGGCTTGTCGATTTTGGCGCGCGCCTTCATGTACGAAGCCGACGCCGTAAACAACGGAATGGGACCCAGCTTCAACGCCAGCATGCCGTCATCGGGGCAGAACTCCACACAGCGCCCGCACATGGTGCAATCTGCATGAAAGGCTTTCGATCCGAACTCGAACGCGACCTCATGAATGTCCATCGGGCACGCTTGATAGCAAGCTTTGCATTTGCCGCACTTCTCGCCGGTTTCTTTCTTGGCCAGACGCAACGGCACAATGCGACGAAACACCGCATGCAACGCCAACATCGGGCACACCCGGCAAAAGGGTTGGCGCATGCCGAAGGCCAAAATCAAAATAAAGCCGAAGATGGCGCTGCGCGCCGCACTGAAAGCGAACGCGGTCGGATCAGCCGTATTGACGGCGATCTGTTCGCCGTTGGCAGTCAGCAACGTGGTCACCACGCGCGACGGACAGACCTGGCAATAGGCGTCGCCGGTGACGTAGCTGGTGTAACCCAGACCGGCCATCAACGGCAGCACCAAAACCAACAATATCAGCGTTGCCCATTTGTACGGACGGATGCGCCCGACGGTCGCTTGGGTGAAGCGGCGCACCGGCAAACGCAGTCGCCGCCCGACCTTGTAGATCAGTTCCTGCACCGTGCCCAGCGGACAGATCCAGCCGCAAAACGCCTTGTTCAGAACCACGAAAAACGCCAAGAACGTCAGCATGGTAAAGGCCAATGGAATGACGTAATCGAAGCTGAACTGCTGCGCGCGGACAATGCTTTCGCCGACCCGGTGATGCAGCTGATGCTGCAGCGGAATCAGCACGCAATAGCCCGCGTTCTGTTGATCATACGCGCACGACAGCGCCGGCAACGCGCCGGTGACTTTGTCCGACAGATAGTGACCGACCAAGGCGCCGCCATAGACGGTGAACACCAACATCACGATTTGAACCGACATGCGAATACGTGAAAGCGTGAAAAAACTCGTCATGATGTCAGGCCCCTTTCTTATCGGTCTTGCGACGACGCACCAACGGCACGGCGGCGATCATGCCCAGCATTGCAAAGCCGATCCCTGCCCACAGATTTTTGTCGCCGTAAGCATCGAGGTTGTAGCTATCGTTATAGGTCGCCAGCAGGCCGCCATCGCGCACCGCCACGACGAATTTCGATGCTGGCGGGCTTCCGTGACGCCATTGATCTTTGGGGATGTCTTTGAAGTCGCCGGGAAACGTCACATCGACGCTGCCGTCGGCCTTGGTGACGTATTCGGTTTTGGTGCCGTTGGAGGTTTCCATCACCACCGCCAAGCCTGCCATCGGCTTGCCGTCCATGCGCACCTTGAAAGCCCAAGTTTCATTCTCGCGGTAATGCGAATGCTCTCGTGGCAAAACCGCTGGCATAATTTCAAAACCAGGTCGGGCGATGTTAAGCAAATCGCGCGGCGCGGGTCCGGGGTTTGAAAAATACTTCAACGTTGTCGCGGTGGCTTCTTCGCCGCCCGGGCCGTGACCCGTGACACGAAGAATGTAGTAACCGCCCTTGGCCCCGGACTTAACCGCCACGGCGCCGTTTTCATCGACTGTTAAAGGCTGGGTCGCGGTGTTGAGATCTTCAGCCGTCTGACCGTCGAACGACGCATAAGACGCTGCGTCCATGGCATGCATGTTGAAAGCTTGGAACTTCGCACCGGCGCGGCTGAAACCGCCACCCGATGCAAGCACCGGATAGGCTGTCCAGTCGGGAGCCATAGGCCCTTTGGGCATGTCGCCGTGTCCAGCGTGCTGAGCCTGAGCGACGCCGGTACTGAGCACAAACGCTACACAGGCCATTTTATAAATCGTTTTCATATCCGCTTCCCCATCAGAAATCTTGGCTATACGTCAGCACGAAGGTGCGTGGCTGACCGGCGGAATACGTTTGCGTGCCACGGGTGCTTTTCTTGGCTTCCACCGCATAATGCTTGTCGAGCAGATTTTCGACGTTCAACGCAACGGACTGTTGCTCTGAAATGTCATAGCTGAGGTTGGCGCTGGTGATGAATTTGTAGCTGCTGTACTTTTCGGTGTTGGCGTTGTCCATGAAGTAGGAACTCCACGATTCGCTGCGCAGCCCGCCTTTGACACCCCAACCGCTGTCATAGTTGAGCGACATGGCGACCTGGTGACGTGGTACATACGGCATCTTATTCCCGGCCCGGCTGATGTTGACGTTGTTGACCGGTTCGTTGAAGGTTTTGAACGTGTAATCGCTAAAGGCATAATTCGCGCCGAGGGAAAATTCATCCGACAGGCTATAATTACCCGTGAGCTCAAGACCTCTTTTTTCAACCTCGCCCGCGTTGCTGAATGTGGTCTGGCCGTTTTCCGACACCGACACGATTTCGTCTGTGACTGCCGTAAAATACACCGCGGCATCGTAACTGAACCCAGCCTGGCGCCCTTTGGCGCCCACTTCGACGGTAGCGGCGGTCGAAGCGGTAAGAGATGTATTGGTGCCAATCTCACTGGCTGACGGCACTTGGTCCGACATGGCGAATGAGCCATAAACGTTCGTCGTGTCATCCAGTGCATAGCTGCTGCCGATGCGCATCGAAACCAAATCGAACGTCTTATCGACCTGAGTTTTCCCGGCCCCAGCCACATAGGTGCCGGTACCAAAGTCATACTTGGTGGTTTCATTGGTGGAAATGTCGAACACCGATTGATCCAGGCGCAGACTGACATCTATTAACGTTTTGTCGTTGGGGCGTACGGTTTCTTGGGCAAACACGCCAAGCAGCGTGTTGGTGGCGTCTTCCGTTTCCATCAAGGCACCCAGCTGATCGGAGTTTACCGACGAAATACGACCGCCGAAGCCGGTGGTCACATCGCGGTACTGGTACTTGCGCGCATCCGTGGTCTTGTCCATCCGCACGCTGACGCCTGCGACCAGGGTGGAAGCCCCCCATAGTTCGTGCTCATAGTGCGCTTCAGCATCCGCACCCGAGATCAAGTTGTCGTCGCTGACGTTGATGGCACCGGTCACCGGGTGGTAGTGGCTCCACTTGGTGGCGTAAATGCGCGGCTTGTAGGTGATGTCGCCATCTTGCAGCTCATACTTCGAATTGAAGAAGTAGCTGTTGGAATCGCGGCCCGAAAAATCGAAAGCATCGCTGTTGCCGTTTTGTTTGCCGGTCTTACGGAACTCCTCGTATTGGGCTTGGCTCATGGACCCGGGGAGATCCATATTGACTTCGGAAAAGCTCATTTCCGATTCCAAGGTGCCGCCGTTTTCAAACATGTGACCGTGTTTGACACTGCCCTGGGTGCTTTCAAACTTGTTGCGCGGCCGCCAGCTGTTATTGACAGCGCGTCGAGAAACCGTCACCGCGACGGCGTCGTTATCGCCGACCATCGACCCCACACGGGCGTGGGCGTTGCTGGTGCCGCTGGTGCCAGCGCCGATGCGCACGCGGTTTTCATCCGGTTCGAACACGGATTTAGACAAGATTTGAATGACGCCGCCAGCCGAACCGCCGCCATAGATGGAGCCCGGCCCTTTGGTAATTTCGATGCGTTCGATGTCTTGGGTGTCGATGAAATCGAAACGCGTAAAGCTGTCTGGATCGGTCATCGGCACGCCATCGCGCAGCACCATGATTTCGCGCACGCCGTAGTTGGCTTTTTGACCGGCACCGCGAATCACCAACCGTGAATCGAAACCGCCGTTTTTGGAGTTAATCTGAACACCGGGCGTGCCCTGAATAGCGTCCTTGATATTAAACATCTTTTCGTTGGCGATGCGGCTTTCACCAATCACCGTAATCGATGCTGGAACCTCTTTGGTGCCGCGCGCGGCGCGTGTGGCGGTGACAGAGATTTCGTCCAGTTGGGTGGCGATTGCATCCTGAGCCAACACTGGCGAAGCTGCGGTGGTGGAAAGCAAAAGTGCGCTCAAGGCCATGCCGGTTTTGCCCGACATCCAGATATTGTTCTTCATTTTTGGTATCACGCACCATCAAATAGGGCGCGCCCCCTTATCGTGTCATTTGATTTTTACGAAACGCACACGGCGTTGCCCGTGGACTCAAAGGTCCAACGCGCCGCGTACGCGGTACTCACATCAAATGGATACGGGTGGGGCTCTTGAGGGCTGCGGTGCGCCACGCCAAATGCTGGCGATGTGCTGTTCCGTGGGTTGCACGAACGCAACGGGCGCCAACGCAGACTTTGAGGTAAAGGCCGGAACGCTTTCGGGTTCCAGCAGAACCAGTGTGCTGTGAAGAGAGCAGAACGGGCACGATTTGGGCACGTCCAAGGGTTCAATCGGCTTGCCGTCCGCGCCAATGGCCACTTGCGTAATCCCGGTGGCGGTACAGATGACCTGATATTCATAATCTGAGCTGGCATCGAGCGCCAAGGCCTGGCCGAACGGCATCAGCACCTGGGCCAAAACCGCAAACACAGCTAACCACACAGCACCCTGACGGCGCATGGCGGCGATTTGGCGGTTAAAGCGTATGCAGCGCCCGATAGCGAACATCAGTGTCGTTTCCCCCAATTTCTGCGCCATGCTCTTAGGCCAAAATCCACACAGAAATCAACATGCAAACTGATCGACGAACTTTACGGGGACCGACCCCCGTTGGCAAGTCCAGGCTTCACACCATGGCATGCACAATGTTTATTGAACTTGATCATCGTCAATTATATTCGACGCCAATGCCGAATGCCGCTGAACTCAGTATAACGACGAATCCTCGAACGATTACACAGAACTTCTATTGTGATGCTCCATCCAGTCCAACAAAACTTAGCTAGTGCAATGAAAACAATTAAACTTACTCAAAAACTCGATACCCACTCTAAAGGGTGGACTTGCTGCGCCCTTCTTGATATGTTGCGCCGCACCAATTAATGTTGCGTCGCGACAAATATGACGCTTGTTGGCGGCGGAAATCTTTTGCGACGGTTGTTGCCGTTGTGTGTTTCAGCGTTGAAGAAAGCGGACCTCCCCCATGAATTCCATAACTCTCGATGCCGTTTTGGGCACCAGCACACTGATCGACGCCAAGGGTTCCGAATGCCCTATCCCGATCCTCAAATTGAAAACCGCCCTGAAGAAAGCCGCTGACAATGCGGTGTTCGGCGTGATGACCACCGACACCTTTGCAGAACCCAATGTTCGCGACTTCTGTAAAAGCTCAGGCAATGAATACTTGGGCGTCGAAAACTTCGACGGCTACGACATTCACTATGTCAAAAAGCTCACCGTCGAGTGCCAGCGCTGTTCCAACATGCGCACGGTCACCTTGGGCATCGCTGTTGCTGGATTGTTGGGTTACACGGCGCCGCAAGTGCTCCATTCCACCCCTTCCGGCTTTGTCATCGTGCTGTTCGCGGTCGCGTTGGCATCGTTACCGCCCGTGCTGACCAACAATCTGCGTCTGCTCAAAAGCGTTATCAAAAAAGCCAACGCGCCGTCGCAGGCCGAAACGGCACAATAAGCCCGCCGTTCAGTTGAGCCCCCCGATCGGGGCCTCAGGCGAGACGATCCCGGCACCGAGCGCTTGCTATTTTTGCCGGCGCGGTGCGGTCTGCATACTGGGTGCATAGCTCATTTGAGTTTCAGTGTACGGTTGGGATTTTCTTGTCACTGTGATCACCGGGCACGGGCGTTCGCCCCTCCCCCTCGGCGTCTGGGTCCGGTGATTTCACCTCCATGTTTTTTGCGCCTTTGTTGATGGTGCGTTCCGGAGGGAAGTGCGCCACCACGGTGGTGCCGTGACCAAGTCGCGAACGGATATCCAAAGTGCCGTTGTGCAACTCGACCAGACTTTTGGATAGCGGTAGGCCCAAGCCGGTGCCGTCATAGCGCTTAGATAGCTTGCTTTCGACCTGGCCAAATTGCGTAAGCGAGGTCTCAATCCCGAGATCATCCATGCCGATTCCGGTATCTTCGACCTCAAACCGCAGTCCGCCATCCGACGCCCTAAGCACGTTGAGCGCCACCTGCCCATTTTCAGGCGTGAATTTCACCGCGTTGGACAACAAATTCAACAACACCTGCTTGAGGCGTCGCTCATCGCACAACAGGTTTGGGATGTCTTTTTCAATATGATGAGACAATTTCACCCGTGCGTCATTGGCGCGGTGGTAAACCAATTTCAAACACGCCGATGCGACGTTAGTGACATCCACAGGTTCGGACTGCAATTCCAATTTCCCCGCTTCCACCGCCGACACATCAAGAATGTCGTTGATCAATTCCAACAGATGCTGACCGCTGTTGTGGATGTCATTGACATAACCCTCATAATGTTCGTTCTGCAAAGGCCCGAAAACAGCACACCTCATTGAATCCGAAAATCCGATGATTGCATTCAATGGCGTGCGCAGCTCATGCGACATATTGGCCATCAGTTCTGACTTGGTGCGGTTAGCCAGTTGAGCGCGCTCTGTCGCTTCATGCAACTGGGCCTCGCCGGCCTTACGCGTGGTGATGTCTTCGTGGGTGGCGACATAATGTGTAATTTTACCGGCCTCGTCCTTCACCGGCGCAATGACGGCGTAAGCCCAAAAAGAACTGCCGTCCTTACACGTGTCTTTAATCTCACCGCGCCACTCCAGACCCGATTTAAGGTTTTTCCACAACTCCTCATGAACGGCGGCAGGGGTGTCTTCGGACTTAAGCAGTCTCGGGTTGCTGCCGAGTACTTCATCCGAGCTATAACCCGTAACCTCCGTAAACTTGGCGTTCACATATTGAATAACGCCCTCATGGTCCGTGATGAAGACGATGGATGGGTTTTGCTCCATCGCGGACGACAGCACATACAACTGCTCCTCTACGCTGATCGCTTTGCGTTCCGCTGCGATTTGCTGGGTTACGTTGGAACCAACCCCCCGGTAGCCCAAAAATGAACCCGCATCACTGAACACCGGCTTACCACTGACTTTCATAAAAACCGGCGCGCCAAATTCGCCACGGGTTTCATAAATGAAGTCGCGAAACGGCCTGTGCGCTTCCAAGTCCTCTAAATGACCCTGCCATTTTTCAATATTTCCAGATTCAACGGCCAGTTCCCGGCGGGTACGCCCAATCACCTGTTTTGGATTGACTGTCGTGGATCGCATCCCGCCTATGGAAACATAGGTGAAGCGCAAATCGGGGCCCATTTCCCACAGCCAGTCAGACCCTGACTCCGCCATATCGAGCAAACGTGCTTCGCTCTCGGCAAGTTTATTTTCGGTGCGTTTGTGCTCATCGACTTCGTTCGTCAACGCCTTGGTGCGTTCCAGAACACGGTCTTCGAGATCATTATAAAGGCCGCGTAATTCTTCATAAGAATTAAATAGCTTGGCTTGCATATCATTGAGAGATTCGGCCAACTGATCCATCTCGTCGCGCTTGCCGCTGAAAGGACCACGATCAAGGTTGAGTGGTTCTTCAGGCAGTGAAAAGTCCAGACGCCGGGCAAACGCCGCCATCACATCCAAATGACGGGTCAACAGCCAATACACCATCGCAAACATAAAGACTGCGACCAAGAATGTCTTGATCGCGTTGGAGACCAAAATCAAACCGACACGATCCAGGATGCGACCATAAACTGCGGTCAAGCTGGCAACGATTTCCAACTCGCCGATCTTCAAATTTGCGCCCCGGAACGCATAATGAAGCGGATAGATATTGCGGATCACGCGTTCGTCGCCGACATCCCCAACACTGGCCAGGATCTCACCATTTTTTTCACGGACCGTAGCGTATTTAAAATCTGGAAACTCGATGATCCCGTTGACCAGCAAATCCAAACGCCCGACATCGGATTCCCAGACGTTTTCTGCAATGCTGTCGAGATAACTGCGCTCAACCTGAACAAAGCGCGATTGTATCGCATCCATATCGCGCCCATATTCCGCCCACAATTGCACTCCAGTCGTCACCAGCGTAACCACAGAGCTAAATAAGATCAGCCACTTGATCAGCTTCCATGCAATCCGGTTCGGGTGCCACAGGCCGTCCATTTATATATGATTCCCCTATTGCTTCGCCATCGGCGGCGGCGGCGGCGGCGACAGCGAAGACAACGTTTTATCGAATATTGCTTGGTAGGTTCCGTCCGCTTTCATATCGCGCAACGCCTGAGCCAACTTAGGCGCCAGATGGGCATAAGTTTTGTGGATATACATAAACATGTCCACCGACGCCAAGGGCGGTTCATGAGTCCTCACCACAACGCCGGTTTCTTTGGCGCGCTGGAGCCCCTGCCAGCGTTCGTACAAGACAACATCTACACGTCCCTTGTTGAGCATATCAAACATCTGCCTGGGTTCTCTCACAGCGGTTTTCTTTTGCTCGGCGCTCAAATTGCGCTCAAAAACCAACCAGCCATTGATGTAGGAGACCACATAGGGCAGAAGGTTTTCCCAACTATCGGTGGTGAAATCAAGGCCCGTTGAATACGCCACGAAATCGTTTCCAACCAGGCGTTCCGGCACGCGCACCAAGTTGGGGTGCTTTTTTTCCAACCCTTTGATCCGCATGGCCACGCCGTGGTCGATGCCTTCATTTGCGTTGATCAGCGCGCGCGCAGAAGCCTCATAGATTTCCACCCGTGCCTTAAGACCAATGCGACGAAAAACCTCGTCAACGACCAGGTCTTGAAAACCTGTGTGGTCCCTAGTCGCATAGGGTGCACCTGTGCTGGTGTTGAGGATATACGTATCCGGTTCAGCCGCCGCCGAAGCGCTAAGCCCAAGCCCAAGCCCAAGCCCAAGCGACCACACAACCAGGCGCAACGCCTTTTTTAAATCTGCGATCATAGCCCCTCCCCATCAAAAATCAGTGCATCAAGGATGATCGCGGTCATCTGACGCCATGAGGTCAATTAAATCTAATTCAGCTTAGACAAATATCTGTATGCATCCAAAATGGATGAATTTAATGCTTTTATATCAGTACACCATTGCACTTTGGTATGATTATAACAATTGCCAATAATTGACCGCCACGGCAAACGACATTCGGCTCCTCTTCGTGTGATGAATACGTTACCCTGTATATCTAGGTGAAATTGACTGCTCAGCACATGAAACGTGAGCAAGCTTTTGCGACGAAAGACCATCATGACTACGCGTTGGCACCGATCAGGAATTAGGTATGGTTTCATCCTCATCAGCGTTGTGTTGGTGGTTGCGGCCAACACCGCGCTATCGCACATCGGCCAAAAAACACTCAACATATTACTCCCCTTGATGGACACCAGCGTCAGCATCACCCTACAGCTGACTCGCTTTCATCTTTGGTTCGAAGAATACGTCGGCGGCGACCCAAACGTTACGCCAGAAGCCGTCTGGGAACATTTTTACGACGCCCAAAACAGCGTCATGGCGATGCGCTTTGGCTCCCAACCTTCTGGTGTTTTCGTGCGTTTCGGGCCGCAACCGTCATTGGCGAGCAGCTTCGACGAACTCGACTCACTACTGTATCAACTCAAGACCATTGGCAAATCCCGCGAACAATACCGCCATGACCCAGGCCGCGCCAATGCCCTGGACGAAAATTTTGAGGCGGTCATCCGCCAAGCCTTTGTCGTTGCAAGTACAATCAAGAGCAATCTGCAAGCACTGAGCCAATCAAACATCCAGTTTCTGCGAACCCTTTCCCTTGTCATGAACTTTATGTTCGTTGCACTGGGTGGCGGCGCTTTGGTGTTCATGCGCCGCCAAGATATTCAACGCAGCGCAGCACAACTGAACGTCAACAAACTGGCGCGCGGCATCGAACAAAGCCCGGCTTCGATCATCATCACCGACACCACCGGCGTCATCGAATACGTGAACCCAAAATTCCTCAGCGTCACTGGCTATAACCGCGAGGAAGTCATCGGCCAAAACCCCCGCTTACTGAAATCCGGGCACACCACGCCAGAAGGATATCGCACGCTATGGCGCACCATATCTTCCGGTGAAGACTGGCATGGCGAATTTCTCAATAAACACAAAGACGGCAGCACCTATTGGGAATGGGCCTCAATCTCTCCCATACGCGACGAGGACGGCGAAATCTGCAATTTCGTCGCCGTCAAGGAAGACATCACAGAACGCAAAAACCAAGAAGATCGTATCAACCAATCTCGAGAACTGTTCGCCAAGGCGTTTTTGTCCAGCCCCAGCCTCATCGCTCTCTCGAATCCCGGCACTGGTGAGCACGTTGACGTCAACGGGGCGTGGCTCAGGACTTTGAAGTTTGAACGCAGTGAAGTGATCGGACATACCGCATTTGAACTCGACATTTGGGCCGAGCCCAGTGACCGCGCTCACATCATGCATGAGCTCAAAACCCATGGACGCGTTCTCAATTTCGAAGCCTGCCTAAAAGCCAAAGACGGTGCCATCGTCGAATGCATCATTTCCAGCGAGCACATCACCATGGGCCCGCGGACACTGGTGCTGTGGACCGCGAACGACATCACCGAACGCCGCCAATCCGAACGCGAAGTGGAGCGCCAGCGCTCCATGTTCGAGGCGATTTTCCGCGGCATCCCGGATGCCGTCGCCTACACCGACGTAAACCGCCAGATCGTCGCCACCAATCCAGGACTGCAAACGATATTTGGTTACAGCGAAGACGAATTGGTCGGTCGAACGACCAACGTCTTGTACGCCAGCGAAGAGGAATTCATTCGCCAAGGCCAACTCAAGCCCTATGTGGTCAACTATCGTCGCAAGGACGGCACCGTGTTTCCCGGCGAAACCCTTGGCACGGCCATTCATGACAAGCACGGCAAAACACTGGGCTTCATCGGAATGATACGCGATATCACCCAGCGCAAAACAATCGAGCGCGAACTGATCCAAGCTAAGGAAGAAGCCGAATACGCCAACTACGCCAAATCTCAGTTTCTCGCCAACATGAGCCATGAGCTGCGCACCCCACTCAATGCCATCATTGGCTTCTCCGAAATGATCAAGATTGAAGTGTTCGGCCCCATCGGCAATGACCAATACGCAACCTACATCGACGACATCGGCGCGTCTGGAAAACACCTTCTGGACATCATCACCGACATCTTGGACGTGTCGAAAATCGAAGCCGGACACCTAGACCTAGCGCCGGAAGAGGTCGACCTTCACCAAACCATCGCCGCGTGTCTCATGTTAATGAACACCCAAGCACTGGACAAAAACATCACCATCGATGTGGACCTCGCGCCAGACATCCCCCACGTCAACGTTGACCCATTGCGCCTCAAGCAAATCATCATCAACCTTGTGTCCAACGCCATCAAGTTCAACGCCGAAGAGGGACAGGTAACCATCGAAGGCCTGATCAATGGTGCGGGTGGGCTGGTGCTGATCATTTCCGACACCGGCATTGGTATGGAACAAAGCGCCATACCTCAAGCGCTTGAGCCGTTCGGCCAAATCAGCGACATCACCACGCGACCGCATGAAGGGAGCGGGTTGGGTCTCAACCTATCGCGTTCACTGATGGAACTTCACGGTGGACGGCTGGAACTCGAAAGCACCCCAGCCGGCGGAACCTCGGTCACCTGCATCTTCCCCCCCGAACGCACTTTGAACGAACCCACGTAGGCGCAGGATTCTTCACAACGGTGGGCGTTGACAGGCCCAGCCGTTAAGCCCACATTATCTACAACGTCAGCAGCGCCAATTGGGCTGCGGGCGGGGCGCCCCGCATGGGGGCCTATTGATTTTAGGTTTGCCTCCTGTCGGGGGCATCTACAACGCTTCGGACTCGCTCACAGAGGAGGACGCAACATGTCCCGAAATATCGCCTTCAACAGCCCCTTTCTGCTTGGCTTCGATCATCTCGAACAAATGCTCGACCGCGCCGCAAAAGCCTCTAACGAAGGCTATCCCCCCTACAACATCGAACAAACCGGCGATGTAAAACTGCGCATCAGTTTGGCTGTGGCGGGTTTCACCATGGACGACTTAACCGTCACGGTCGAAGACACCCAGCTGGTGGTGCGCGGGCGACCTTGTGAAGACGACAAGGATCGCATTTACCTGCACCGCGGCATCGGAAAACGCCAATTCCAGCGCACTTTTGTACTTGCCGAAGGCATCGAAATCACCAGTGCGAACCTTGACAGCGGGCTCCTACACATAGATCTTGAGCGCCCCGTTCACGAACCCGAAGTGCGCACCATCAAAATCAACACCACCGACAATCAGCCCGGCGATGCGGCCAAAACCATCAACGTCGACGCAGAATAATTCACCGCCCCCCCACGCTCTTAACCGAGTGTTAGGAAAAACAGCGTCTACTTGATGCATAAGGGCAACACGGAGCATGGACCAATGAACCGCTATCCGACCCACGCCTACGCCGCCATCGGCATCGAAACCGAGCAAAACTGGATGACCCAATTCGACCTCGCTGCTTGGGGGATGGAAGATGTGGCGTATGTCAAACCTGTCGATGTTGACGGCGACGCCGCGTATGGCATCTTCGCCGCCGACGGCACGGAACTTACCACGGTTGAAAACCGCGATGAGGCCTTCGTCACCATTCGCCAAAACGAACTGGAAGCGTTGAGCGTGCATTGATTTCGCCAACCATCTGCGTTCTCCACGCGGGCCAGAAAATGACGCACCTCAACGTGAGGTGTGGGGATTGCGCCTATATCCAAACTTCGCGACATGAGTTCAAAGCGTAAAAAAGCCCACAGCAAAATGCTGGAGCTCAATTCCAAAGTCTACAAAGCCTTTCTCGACCTTGAAGCCGCGACATTCAACGACGGCGCCCTCTCAAAAATGCACAAAGAACTGATCGCCATCGGTATATCCGTGGTGATCGATTGCGAATCGTGCATGCAATGGCACATCGAACAAGCCGCTCAAGCTGGCGCCACCTCCGCCGAAGTTTTGGAAGCCATTGAAGTCGGCATCGAAATGGGCGGCGGGCCCGCGACGGCGCATGAGAT
>Ga0209344_10000914_pt1 | contig 43910 bp, 40 predicted proteins | sample Cruoilmetagenom6_FD_187293 | JGI IMG/M metagenome (GOLD analysis project Ga0209344, IMG submission 187293) | Oil polluted marine microbial communities from Coal Oil Point, Santa Barbara, California, USA - Santa Barbara Oil Seep Sample 6 (SPAdes)... | ecosystem: Environmental > Aquatic > Marine... | reverse complement strand
TACCGATACAGAATCTCATTCGCTCTATACCGTAAGTTGTTTCGTTGCTGCAGACCACTCTTTGCTTGACGCTAAGGGCTTCTGAAGCGAGATGCGCATTCTACGCAACTCAGTTTTAATGTCAACGTTTTATTTGAATTTATTTTTAAAGTTTTTAAACCTTTCAAAACTAATCTTTAAAACGTTAAGTTAACCAATTCAGCCTGAACCGTACGAGATAACTTATTAAAACAGCTCGTTGGGGTGACCCCTTGGAACTGGAGCGCATTCTAGAGATTTCTCGCTTCACGTCAACAGCTAAATGCAATTAAATGGCAGAAATATAACTGTTTGCTTCTAAATTGAACTATTCGCCCATTTAACAGACTAACAAAAAGAATATGGGATTATTTCCATCTAGTTATTTTAAATTAAATCTCATTTTCATGTACAAATACACAGGAGATATAAAATTATTTATACTCTATATTGGTTTGGACATAAAAATAATAAAATACAAATAGTATGGGCTTCACCATGCTATGGATACAGAGAGCATAACAAATGAAAAAACTTATCATCTTGTTAATGCTTGCTGGCATTAGTAGTGCAGCCATGGCAAAGGATTATGCCGAGTATAAACAAGAACGTTTAATTGCCAAAATATTAAACCAACAAGTTAAAAAGCATAGAAGTATTAAAAGTAGTGTTCATTCAATTCTTTCTCGTTATCCAGAGAAAGTCGATGTAGTAATGGCCGTAGCACTAAAACGTTATCCAGAAAAATATCGCCAAATCATGCTTGGTGCACTATCGGCAGAACCTGTATTAGCTTGCGATGTTATAGAACATGCTATTAAGGCCAATGTTGCTCCGAGTAGTGAATTAGTAAAAATAGCTATTGAAGCAGAGCCTGCTTATGCCCAAGAGATTGTTAATACTGCAGTCCAATACAGTCCGAGTGAACTCGAAAGCATTGTTAGAGTAGCAATACGCACAGAGCCTTATGATACGAGTAATATAGTTAACAATACGGTATCAAATCATCCAAGCAAAATATTAGATATTCTTACTGCTGCTATAACGGCTATCCCCGAACAAGCGACAAATATCGTCAAAGGTATATTGCGTCTATTTCCTGGGCAAGCCGATTCAGTAGTCACTACTGCGGTCAATAAAAGCACTGATAGCCATAACACAGATATTGTTAATGCTGCTATAGACTCTGGATTTGATAGAGACTCAGCAATTGCAGCGGCTATAGCCGGTGGAGCAAAGAAAGAAACCTTAGCTAAACTAAATAATTAATACATTTATATTTCTAATATGTATAAAAAAGCCCAGTCATATACTGGGCTTTTAGTTTTTTATCAAGGCTTAAACTTGTTCACGCTTAATCGCACGGTAAGCAATATCGGTACGATACTCAACACCCGGCCAAGATATTTGCTGCAACAATTCATATGCAGCTTGTTGTGCTTGAGTCACATTATCACCTAAGGCTGTCGCACATAAAACTCGACCACCAGCGGTTACAACCTCACCCTCTTTTTCACTTGTACCTGCATGGAATGTTTTACGGTCTGCAGCTTGATTTTTATCAAGTCCAGAAATAACATCTCCTTTCGGATAGTTACCTGGATATCCAGCTGCTGCTAAAACTACACCTACTGCAGGACGAGGATCAAAATCAATCGTTGCTTGGTCCAGTTCACCACGACATGCCATCATGCATAGCTCTACTAAATCTGAATTTAAGCGCATCATGATCGGTTGAGTTTCAGGATCACCAAAACGACAATTATATTCAATAACTTTCGGTGTACCATCACTATCAATCATTAAACCCGCATATAAAAATCCAGTATATGGCGCACCTTCTCTTGCCATGCCTTCAACTGTAGGCATAATAACTTCTTTCATCGCACGCTGATGAATTTCAGGTGTCACTACTGGTGCTGGAGAATACGCGCCCATGCCACCGGTGTTCGGCCCTTGATCGCCATCATATGCACGCTTATGATCTTGGCTAGTAGCAAATGCTAAAACATTTTTACCATCAACCATAACAATAAAGCTAGCTTCTTCACCTTCTAAGAACTCTTCAATCACTACCCGATGACCAGCATCACCAAAAGCATTACCAGCAAGCATATCTTTAATTGCGTTTTCCGCTTCCTCAAGTGTCATCGCAACAATAACACCTTTACCTGCTGCAAGACCGTCAGCCTTAACAACAATTGGAGCACCTTGTTGACGAACATAAGCAAGTGCAGGATCGATTTCGGTAAAGTTTTGATAAGCGCCGGTAGGAATATTATTTCTTGCTAAGAAGTCTTTAGTAAATGATTTCGAACCTTCAAGTTGTGCTGCTTTAGCGCTTGGACCAAAAATCATCAGCCCTTCTGCTTGAAAAGCATCAACAACACCATCAACTAATGGTTGCTCTGGGCCCACAATAGTTAACGCCACCTCATTACTTTTAGCAAAACTAACCAAGGCTGATATATCGCTGACATTAAGCGCAACATTTTCGAGCTTAGCTTCTGTTGCTGTTCCTGCATTACCCGGCGCTACAAATACTTTTGTTACTGCATCTGATTGTGCTGCTTTCCATGCTAAAGCATGTTCACGGCCACCACCACCAATTACCAAAACATTCATTTACTTAAATTCCTAATATTTTTTAATCTGCTATAACCTGTAAAGTCAAGTTATAGCAGGCTAGTCATGTTATTTTACAAATTTTAATGTCATACGATCGCTTTCGCCAATCGCCATGTATTTTGCTTTATCTTGTTCACCTAGACGTAAAACCGGCGGTAATGTCCAAACACCTTTTGGATAGATAACGCTATCTTTAGCATTAGCATTTATTTCACTGCTTGCTGCTAAGGTAAAACCAGCAGCTTTCGCTTGTTCAATAGTTTTACTTTGTGAGACATAGCCTTTTGCTTTTTCAGCATCAACACCTGCCGGTAAGCGATGTTCAACAACACCTAAAACACCACCTTTTTTCAAGGCTTTATAAGCATCTTTAAATGCCTGCTCTACACCGTCATCACGCCAGTTATGTAAATTACGGAAAGTTAATACCAAATCAGCGGTGCCAGCAGGTGCAAGTTCGCTTGCTTGACGTGGAACAAAGTTAGTCAATTCGACTTCACTAAATACCGCGTTACTCGCTAGCATTGCAACTAATTGCTTACGTGAATTACTATAATAGTTGTCTTCACCTGTATCAGGATAGTGAGCACCGTAAAGTTTACCTTTACCTTTTATTGCAGGAGCTAATATTTCAGTATACCAACCGCCGCCAGGGGTAATTTCAACAACGGTCATTGATGGCTTAAAGCCAAAAAATTCTAAGGTTTCTTTTGGATGACGAAATTCATCACGAGCTTTATTTTTTGCTGAACGGTGTTCACCGGCAATAGCTTGTTCAAGCTGACTTTGATGAGCAACGTCTTGATGAGCACTGACCAAGCCAGAACACAATAACGTGGCTGAGATGATTGACGCTGTAAAAACTTTTTTTATAGTTTGAGCTGTTGTATGCATTGTTATCTTCCATTAACGAGTAAATTTTATAGTGGTTAGCGGCTGTTAAGCTTTTACAAAAGTAACAGAACTATAAACCGAATGTTAAACAGACACTATTTATAACAGATTTCTTTCAGATGTTCAGTGCAGATCGCTTTATCTTATCGACGAAAAGCTGCATTTTAACTTATATCGTGTATGTCTAAGTATTACTTCCCTTAGACATACACTTAACTATGATGCAGATAAGAAAAATACTTGCGAGCACATTTCTTATCTACTTTAACAATTAATGACGGAAGTGACGCATACCCGTGAATACCATAGCAATATTGTGTTCATCAGCCGCAGCAATAACTTCATTATCGCGCATAGAGCCACCTGGTTGAATTACCGCAGTAATGCCAGCAGCAGCGGCGGCATCTAAACCATCACGGAATGGAAAGAAAGCATCTGATGCCATAACAGAACCAGCTACTTCTAAATTTTCATCTGCCGCTTTAATACCGGCAACTTTTGCTGAATAGACACGACTCATTTGACCAGCACCAACACCAATAGTCATGCTATTTTTAACATAGACGATGGCGTTTGATTTCACATATTTCGCAACTTTCCAGCAAAATTGTAAATCACGCATTTCAGCATCAGTGGGGTGACGTTTTGTCACAACTTTTAACTCATCAGCCTGCACTTTACCTTGGTCACGATCTTGAATTAATAAACCACCATTAACACGCTTATAATCAAGGCCTGTGGTTTGGGTAGTCCATTGACCACAAACTAATAAACGTACATTCGGTTTAGCAGCAACAATTTGTGCAGCAGCTTCTGAAATACTTGGTGCGATAATTACTTCCACAAATTGACGAGAAACGATTGCTTCAGCGGTTTCTGCATCTAATTCACGGTTAAAAGCAATAATACCACCGAAGGCAGATGTAGGGTCTGTTGTATAAGCGCTATTGTATGCGGCTAATATGTTGTCACCAATAGCAACACCACAAGGATTAGCGTGTTTTACGATAACACAGGCTGCTTCTTCAAATTCTTTCACACACTCGAGTGCTGAATCTGTATCGGCAATATTGTTATACGATAACGCCTTACCCTGAATTTGTTTAGCTGTAGACACTGAAGCTTCTTCTGGATTCGCTTCAACATAAAACGCCGCATCTTGATGTGAGTTCTCACCGTAGCGTAAGTCTTGTTTTTTAATGAATTGGCTATTAAAAGTACGTGGGAATTTTTGCTTTTCCACACTTGCCGTTTCGTTACTACCATGTACTGGCAACATTTTACCAAAATAGTTAGCAATCATACCGTCATAAGCTGCAGTGTGCTCATAAGCGGCTATAGCAAGATCAAAACGTGTTTGATAAACCAAAGAACCATCATTAACAGCCATTTCAGCTAAAACACGTGCGTAATCTTGTGCATTAACCACAATAGTAACGTCTTTATGATTTTTAGCTGCTGCGCGCACCATTGTTGGCCCGCCAATATCAATGTTTTCAATGGCATTTTCTAATGAACAATTTTCATCAGCAACGGCATCAGCAAATGGGTAAAGATTTACCACAACTAAATCAATGGCACTGATATCATTTTCAGCCATTACCGCTTCGTCCATATCACGACGCGCTAAAATGCCACCGTGTACTTTTGGGTGCAAAGTCTTAACACGACCATCCATAATTTCTGGATGGCCTGTATAATCAGATACTTCCGTTACTTTTATACCATTTTCAGCCAATAATTTCGCAGTACCACCCGTTGATAAAAGGTCAACACCTTTTTCTGATAACGAGCGAGCAAATTCTACAATACCGGTTTTATCTGAAACACTTAATAGTGCACGTTTGATTGGGCGTGGTGTATGCATGGTTTTTCTAATTACCTATAAATTAAAATGGTTGTCTGGCCTATGACACATGTCCTTGGCAGTGAGCTTCGCTCTTTATCGCGTCCATTATCATTGATATGCGATGTTTACTCTTTGCGGGGTAAAAGTTGACTAATTGGATAACTTTTACATCCCTAAAAACAAAAAAGCACCCGAGGGTGCTTTTAATTGACAGGTTAGCCTGTCGTATTTCTTAGTTCATGCCGTATTTTTTTAACTTTTTACGTAAAGTACCACGGTTGATGCCTAATAAGTTTGCCGCACGGGTTTGGTTACCACGTGTATATTGCATGACTTCTTCAAGCATTGGCGCTTCAATTTCTGAAAGTACAAGGTCGTACATATCATCAACGTCATTACCGTTTAACTGAGACAAGTAGTTTTTAATAGCTACTTTTGCTTGTGTGCGTAAAGGCGAGGCCTTTGTCTGAGTTTGTAGATCACCGGTAATAAATGGAGAGGAAATATTTTGTTCAAACATAAAGTTCAGACTCTTTCTAAAGTTAAATTATCAAAATACATAGTTAATGCGTCGAGTTGTTCAGTAACTGACTCAAGTGCATTAAAAATAGAACGAAACGATTTTCCTTGTTCATGCGTTTGCATGTACCAAGAAACATGTTTACGGGCAAAACGCAGACCCATAAATTCACCGTAAAATTTGTGTAATTCCATTACATGCCCAATTAAAATTGAACGAACTTCTTCCGTTGTTGGAGCAGACAAATGCCTACCCGTTTTCAAAAAATGATTAATTTCTCGAAAAATCCAAGGTCTCCCTTGGGCACCACGACCAATCATAATGGCATCAGCCCCGGTGTAATTCAGCACTTGCTCTGCTTTTTCAGCACAAGTAACATCACCATTAGCAATAACAGGAATATTCACCGCTTGCTTGATTGCTTTAATGGTATCGTATTCTGCATCGCCTTTATAAAAGTCGTTACGTGTACGGCCATGCACGGCAAGTGATTGTATTCCGTTATACTCAGCAATATTGGCTATTTCAATACCGTTGCGAGTGTTTTCACACCAGCCAGTACGAATTTTCAACGTTACCGGAATATCTACTGCATTAACCACAGCTTTAACAATCAGCTCGACTAACGCAGGTTCTTTCAATAACGCTGAACCTGCTAATTTTTTATTTACCTTTTTAGCTGGGCAGCCCATATTGATATCAATAATTTGAGCGCCGTTATCAGCATTAAACTTTGCAGCAAAAGCTAATTCTTCAGGGTCAGAACCGGCAATTTGCACCGACCGTATACCTGCTTCTTCGCTGTGCAACATTCGACGCTGAGATTTACCGGTATTCCACACTTTTGGATTAGATGACATCATCTCTGATACTGCTAACCCTGCCCCCATCTGACAACATAATTGTCGAAATGGTTGATCGGTAATTCCCGCCATGGGTGCAAGTATGGTATTACTTGCTAATGTGTATGGACCTATCTTCACGCTGTTGTTTTTTTGAGCTACTAGTCAAAAGGGCGCTAAGTTTACGTGTTTTTTTTCGGATTGAAAAGGATATAAATTGAACAAAAAGCGCTTTTTTTCACGTTTTTCATATTGACATTTTCTAAAGTGTTGATGCGAGCAGATTTTGTACAATTTGATAACAAAAGCTGCTCATTTTTTAATACATTTATAAACGACTATTTACGAACACCGGATAAACGTACCCATTCATCTTGAACAGTAATAGCATCCATCTGACAAAACTCACCATATATAGTCTGTAATTGCTCAGCTTGCTCTTCCAAAACACCGGATAATGCAAGTACGCCATTGCTAGCAACATATTCAATGATCACTGGGGCAAGTTCACGTAATGGCCCTGCTAGGATATTTGCCACGACGACATCGGCTTTAAATTCGGGCTGATCTTTAGGTAAGTATAATGCTAAGCGATCTTCACATTGGTTACGTTTAGCATTTTCTAAGCTTGCTTGGAGTGCTTGTGGATCGATATCAATGCCGATAACTTTCTTCGCACCTAATTTCAGCGCGGCAAGTGACAAAATACCAGAGCCACAGCCAAAATCTACAACAGTTTTACCTTCAAGGTCTAAACCATCAAGCCAAGTTAAACATAAAGCCGTTGTTGGATGTGTACCGGTACCAAATGCTAAGCCCGGATCAAGCATCACATTAACCGCGGCTGGATCAGGCACATCACGCCAGCTTGGACAAATCCATAAGCGTTGACCAAATTTCATTGGATGAAAGTTATCCATCCACTCGCGTTCCCAATCTTTATCTTCTAACTGTTCAAGCTTATAAACCATGTTGGCTTTATCTGGGTGAATGCCTTTTAGGTAATTCAACACTTTGTCCATGTCATGGCTAGCATCGTATAAGCCCATAACAACGGTATTATTCCAATAGATCACTTCATCACCGGGAAGAGGCTCATATATAGGTGTGTCTTTAGCATCAATAAAGGTGACTGCTTGTGCACCACAAGCACTTAGCCAATCACTATACTTTTCTGCAGTCTCTTCATTGGCACTTAATCTAAGCTGGATCCAAGGCATGTTTAATCTCATCAAAAAATTTTCGCTAGTTTATCATTCTATATCGAGACAGAATAGCCAATTCAGCTAAGTACTGACAGAATTAAGCAGGCTAGATTATTAGATAAGAAACACAAGTAAAATAAATTAGCCCAATACTCACTATTACTCTTCTGTACAGATCCAAACGCAATGTTCTGATAAAGTAATCTTGCACTTATTCACCCTTAAGGATACCTATGCTAGATTTACTGCCTGACTTATTTGATAACCATGCTGATAAACTTTCTTTAGCTCAACCTATTTTTAACGATTATGGCGGCAAGAAAATATTCTTTGGCGAGATAGTAACTGTCAGCTGTTATAACGATAATTCAAAAGTTAAAGAGCTTGTTGCCACTGATGGCCGCAATAAAGTCATGGTTGTTGATGGCAAAGCTAGCATCACTAATGCTTTGCTTGGTGATATGTTAGCTGAACAAGCGGTAAAAAATGGTTGGCAAGCTATTGTTATCAATGGCTGTATTCGTGATGCCGGCACTATCGCTACATTACCACTTGCTGTAAAGGCTATTGGCTGCTGTCCAATAAAAACTGAAAAGTTAGGAAAAGGTGAAATTAACAGTATTATTAGCTTTGCCAACCTAAGCTTTAATCCAGGTCAATATATTTATGGTGATAGTAATGGCTTAGCTATCAGTAAAGCACTATTATCTTTTTAAGAAAAAATCTGCGTAATAAGCCTATTACTGAGATTATAAATAAAGCTAAACCTTAGAGTATTATAACAATGAAGTATTTTCCTATTTATCTAGACGCCAATTATATCAACGCCATGATAATAGGTGGCGGTGAAGTTGCCGCCCGTAAAATAGACTTGTTATTAAAGTCGACAACAAACATCACCATAATGTCTGAAACGCTTAATAGTAGTGTCGAACGTTTAGTCAATTTGCATCAATTAACTTGGCTTAAGCACAACTATCAACTGGGCCATCTCAATAATTATAATATTGTTATTGCCGCCACTGATAGCAGTGAAGTTAATAGCGCTGTCGCAGCAGAAAGTAAGCAGTTAAAAATCTTAACCAATGTTGTCGACCAACCTGAGCTTTGTAACTATATAACGCCAGCGATTATTGATCGAAACCCAATGATTATTGCTATGTCGAGCTCTGGTAGCGCGCCTATTTTACTACGTATGCTACGAGAGCAAATCGAAAAAACCCTACCTTATGGTTATGGCAAGCTAGCCGAGTTTTCTTTTAAGTTTAGAGATCACGTCAAAGCACGAGTAAAAAGCATACGTGACCGTCGTACTTTTTGGGAGCGCACATTACGAGGTAGTATAGGTGCAGCTATTTTAGCTGGCGAAACAACCTCGGCTGAGCAACAATTAATTGCCAGCTTAAAAGCTCAAGTGCCACCGCCAAGTGGTGAAATAGTATTTATACACACAGGTGATGGTAATCCTGACAACCTGACCCTAAATGCGCACAGAGAAATGCAATTTGCCGATGCGGTTTTTTACGACCAAGAAGTCAACACCGATATCATTGAATACATCAGACGTGACGCCAGTAAGTTCCCTCAAGATATATCATCAAGTATTTTAATTAATGTACAACACGCGCTCGACTTAGCTGAAAAGGGTGAAAAAGTGATTTATTTACTGCACGGCGTATTAGAACTACCGAGCAATAAAACCTTAGCTGAAAGCGCCATTACTAAAAAGCATATTTATAGCGGCACTTAAGACTTTGAAGACGAAAGCTTAAAGTGAAAACTCATGTTAAAAAATTGCACCATTGTGCAAGAACATTGGAACATTGGGCTAAACCGTAGTCATTCAAACGGTATAGCTTCATTATTATCGACATAAGTCGTTCGTAAAAAAGCAGAGCATGACTGAAGCTGCGTATTTTAGGCTTGCTTATGCTACCAGCGCAATGGCCACTAATAACATGAATACCGCAACACTATGTATTAGATTAATGATAGGGCTTGCAGCGGTCAATTGATTATCATCTTGCATAAGTAACTCCACGGTAAACATATTAGCTAAGTAATACTATAGAACCGTCAATAGCCGATTAAGTTCCAAGCTTTACGCTTCCTTACATTTATATTGTCTTACGCTGTTTATATATGTAGTCATCATTTAATTAATATTTCACCTAAAATTCACCAATTAATGATAAGTTAATGACTTGAGGGAATTGCAGAATTAATTGGATAGCAAGATGAAAATACTGCTGGTGGAAGACAACCAAACCATAGCAAAACAGCTGGTAGAATTCTTATCTGCACAACAATGGCAGCTTGATTATGCTCACACTGGTAAACTTGCCCTAACACTTGCCACAAGTAATATTTATGATCTAGTTTTACTCGACCTCAATCTACCTGATATAGATGGCCTTGAGGTTTGCCAACAAATTAAAGCGCAGAGTGAAAAAATTCCGGCAATTTTAATGCTAACAGCCCGCGACAGTTTTGACGACAAAGCCGCCGGCTTTGGGTTTGGTGCCGATGACTATTTAACTAAGCCCTTTGATTTACGTGAATTAGCCCTACGCTGTCAAGCGCTGACACGTCGCCAACAATTACACCAAGAAAACACCATCAGTTTAGCAAAAAACAATAGTCACTTACTGCTAAAAATTACGGAAAAAAGCGCCTTTCGTGATGACAACGAACTCAAACTAACCACGGTTGGTTTTACAATTTTGAACTTGTTGATGCAACATCACCCACAACCTATCTCGCGCAGCTTATTGATTCATGAGCTATGGGGTGATTCACCACCAGAAAGCGATGCACTAAAATCACATATTTATAGTTTACGCCAAGCCTTGGATAAGCCATTCGAAAAAGCGTTGCTGTCAACCGTCATGAATGTTGGCTACAAGCTTTCATTTTAACGTTAAGCATTAATAAGAAACGCGCTGGAGGTAAAGTGCAAATTAACAGTATAAAAACCAAAGCTATCTTATTACTGAGTTCATTTACGCTATTTATTGGCATCATTTATTCTGTATTGACTGTATTAACGGCCTATATTGTTGAAGATAAAATAATAGAAAAAGTATTGTTGATAGAAGCAAAAAGGCTCAACCAGCAATATCAAAAAACCGGCGTACTACCGACAGCTAATATTGCTGGCATGACTGTTTATAAAACAGCAAAAAGTTTACCCGATTTTGTCAAAGACGCATTAAAAGCAACGCCAAAAGCACGAGAAATATTTACCGACGACAACAATCATTTTCACTTAACCTATCTAAAAACACCTACCGCTGCTGGCGAAAACTTTTCGATAAAGCCCGCTGTAGAGCCAGCGATTTTACTGGCCAATGTCGCTGATTTATTAGTGGTAAGCAATATTTCTATTGACGTACTTTTACTGTTTATCACGGTGTTTTTTATCACCTTAATACTCGCTACTTGGTTGGCTTATAAAATAGCACTGCATTCTACAACACCTATCTTACAGTTAACCTCAGCACTGCAAGCTCAACAAAATAATAGTCAAGCAATTAAGCTACCGATACTTAATGATGAGCTAGGTTATTTGTCTCGGACCCTGCAGAGCACTTTCAATGATTTACAACAAGCGTTAAATCGGGAACAAGAATTTACTAAAGATGTTAGTCATGAACTACGCACGCCACTAACTATTATTTCCAACACGCTAGCATTAAGTGAACAAAGAGCAATAACAGCTGAAGATAAGCAGCACATTGCACAAGCTAGTGAACAAATGAAAAGCACGATAGAAGTATTGCTAACCTTGGCTAGAACACATACCTTAACAACTGAATTTAATCAATATGCCACACAGTTTTCACTGCGTGCCCTGCTCGAAGAAGTTATATTGTCATGCCATGCCAATGAACGTGCAGCGCAATTTATCATCAACATCCATATCGACAATAGCGACAGCAAAAGCAGTAATAACGAAGATAGCGATATCATACTGACCAGCCATCAAACACTGTTTACCTTATTGCTGAGTAATGTCATTAACAATGCTATTAATCACGCGAGTTCCGCTGAACTTAATATTTATTGTTCACGTAAAAGGCTAGCGAACACATGTATGGAAACAAGATTAAGTTTTCAAAACCCTTATCAAATCACAAAACCGGTATCGTCATTGCAAACTAAACCACCAACATTACTCAATCACAGCATAGGTCAAGGCTTATTCTTAATAGAGCGTATCGCCCGCGCCTTACAACTTAGTATTGAAATAGATAAGAGCCATGGGATTTTTACACTAAAAATACAATCAATTACTTAGCTTAACTTAATTTAACGTAGCTAAAAGTAATCCGCTTTTTTTCACCTTGATTTCACTTAACTAAGCGTATCATTTCTGCATAATCCAACTCTCGAGTGACATACCCTAGCTAAAGGTTATGTCCAAATTAAGGAATTATTATGTGGAAAAAACTACTGATCGCCACTCTTGTCTTACTGTTAGCCTTGGTTGCTTCAGGTGCTTGGTTTTTGTCACTAGTGCCAGTAAGCGAGCGTGAAAAATTAGTGCAAAGTAAAAAAAGTGATATTGCCTATTTAAACAATGCCAGAGCAGCCACAGGTGGAAAAATTCTCGCTGTAGTCACTAGCACTAATAAAATGGGGGATACAGATAAAAAAACCGGCTATGAATTAACCGAACTTGCTCGAGCTTATTGGGTTTTTCAGGCTAATGGCTTTGAGGTAGATATTGCCAGTCCTCAAGGAGGAAAGCCACCTGTGATCATAGATGACGACGACATGGGAATATTTGACTTTGCCTTTTTAAATGACGAAGCAGCACAACACAAAGTCACTCATTCAATAAAGATTGCCGACATTAATCCAGATGATTACCAAGGCGTCTACTTCGTTGGTGGTAAAGGCGCCATGTTTGATTTTCCTAATAACCTCGCGATTCAACAGCTAATAAAACAACATCATCAAAGCAATAAAGTCATCGCCGCCGTATGTCATGGTCCCGCAGCATTAGTAAACGTTATATTAGACGACGGTAGTTTTTTGGTTGATAACAAAAATATCAGTGCTTTTAGCAATAGTGAAGAGTTATTTTTAATACCTGATGCTGATGACATCTTTCCATTTTTATTGGAAAGTAAGCTCAAGCAGCAAGGTGCAAATTATCAAGCTGCAGCGAACTATCTTGAAAAAATCAGCTGGGAAGGCAATTTAATCACCGGACAAAACCCATGGTCAGTATGGGCTTTGGCTGAAGCGGTGGTTACACAATTGGGCTATCAACCTATGCCAAGAATAAAGTCCCCTGAAGAGAACACCATTGATCTACTCGCGTACTATCAACAACATGGTTTTGATAAAACTCAACACTACCTGCAAGCATCGGTGAATATCGAGCAACAACAAGTGCTCTTATTAATGCATGCTATTGTTGCGCTAATGGAATTTAAAGTCGTTAAATCTAGTGACTTAATTCGCCTCACCTTGAGTATAAAAGAACATATTAAGCGACATACGAGCAGCTTGGCACGAGATAAAAATAATGCTTAAAATAAATTATCTTAAAACACTGCGCTATATATTACTCGCAACATTTTCACTTTTTACATTGGCACTGCTTTGGTATCTGATGCTTGCTCTGAAGCTTCAGCCTATGTCACAAAAAGATATTTTTGCGCAGTATGAATATCAACATAACCCGTCGTTAGATATCAGCTTTGTAGCCATTGATGAGCACAATTTACAATTTAGCTATCACTCGTTTGACGGTGAAGTCGTGTACGGACAAATAAGCTATCCAAAAAAGCAGGCTGAGCATTACCCAGTATTAATTGGCATTTCAGCGATGGGCCGAAGTTATGTCCGTTGGTGGGCCGATAGTTTTAATGGCAATCCCACGTTGACCCAAGTAGATAAAATCGCTCAACTGGCAAATCAACAAGGTTATGTTGTGGTAGCCATTGACGCCAGGTTTCATGGTAAACGCAAACAGGAGTCACTGCCTTTAAGTAAAATAATGAATAATTTACACCTTTGGGGTGATCGCAAAGGGTATCTTAATATGATCACCAATACCGTTAAAGATCACCGTGTATTACTTGACTGGTTAATGGAACAAACTCAATTTTCAGTCGGTAAAGTCACTGTTGCCGGTTACAGTATGGGCGGGCAAATATCACTACTACTGGCCAGCGTAGACCCGCGCATCGATAAGATTATCGCTATTGCACCACCGTTTATAAATGACAAAGTAGCGGCTGTAGCCCCTAAAAACTTAGTGCCGAATATGCGCAATGCCTCCACACTTCTGATGACAGCGAGCAATGATGAATATGCAAGTCAGCTTGAAAATAATTTACTGTTTAGTTTAATTAACAGTGAAAAAAAGCAACGAATTGATTTTGACAGCGGACACATATTACCGGCTCATTACGTAGAGCAATTGCTACCGTTTTTAGCGACTAATTAACCACACTGAACGATAACGGTTTTGATGAATATTTTCGATATTTATCAAAGCCAACTAGGACGATGTTATTGTTAAACCTGCCTGACGAAAGCATTAAATAACTCCCCCGTAAACTTAATATCCGAGAATAAATAATTTTGCTTGCTATTTATTCTCCTTACCATTACGATCGCAATCGATAATCATTCGTATTTAGATTCTTATTGGTATTAATAAACATGTATATTAAAGCTAGCCTATCCGCTCTCATTTTAACTTTGCCCATCAACACCATAGCGCAAATAGCACCAGACAGAAGTCAAACTGAACACATTGTTGTTACCGGCACCCGTACCGCAAAGCTTTTAAGTGACTCTCCAGTATTAGTCGATGTTATTAATGGTGAAACTATTGCCAAAATTAGTCATGGCACGTTAGCGCAAGCACTAAATTATATTCCGGGTGTCGTCGTGAAACGTAGCGTAAAAGACGGCTATAACATTCAAATGCAAGGCTTTGATGGTGACCATGTTTTAGTCTTGATTGACGGTCAACCCATTATAAGTCCTACTGGCTCATCCGCGGATCTAGACCAAGTTCCCGCCAGTAATATTGCCCAAATTGAAATTATTCGTGGTGCGGCTTCGGTTATGTATGGCAGCTCAGCCATGGGTGGTGTAATTAATATAATTACCCATAAATCTGACGAACCAGCACTAAAGCTTGATTATGATGTCAGTCAATATCAAGGTAATACCCTTGAAGATGGCGACTTAAACCACACGCTAAAAATAAATGCGGTGGAAAGTTTCTCTGGCTGGCGTACACAACTTAACGCGTTGGTCATCGATGACCAAGGTTATGATTACGACAGCAATACCGTCAGCCAAGATGCGGCCAGTGTTGATAAAAAATTCATTACAGTAAGCACGAATAAAGCCTTTGAAGATCTAGCCACAAGCATTAAATACCAATGGTTAAGTGATGAAAAGCTACGTGATAGTTCGATAATCCCGGGACAAAACGAGGTTATTTTTTATAGAACAGAGGTAGATCAACAGCAAATCGATCTGGGCTTAAAAAGTACTAAACATCCAAAATCACCTTGGCAACTTAATGCTCGCTACATTAATCATCAAGAAACCAGTGGCCAATCAAATAGCTTACGTGACACCAATATTATTCTGTCCGAAATTAATGGCCAAAAAGTTTTTCAATTCAACAATATTGAGTTAGTTACCGGTGCAGCCGTTCATGCTGACAAACTGACACAAGATAAACCCGCTGAAAAGGTTATTGAAGTTGATAATGAAAGCCGTGAAAGCGTTGAAGTATTTGTACAAGGCAACTGGGTAAAATCAGACTATCAACTCCTTGCCGGTATGCGTAGCCAATACGACTCAGATTTTGGTTGGCATAACGCCTTACGCCTTAGCGCAATGAAAAACTTTGCTTTAGGTGAAGGTAAATTGCAATGGCGTGCAGGCATAGGTCAAAGCTATCGCGTGCCAAACTTAAAAGAGCGTTTCTATGTCTTCGATCATAGCGCTTTAGGCTACATGGTATTAGGCAACAAAGACCTTGAACCAGAAACAGCCGATTCATTTAACTCAAGTTTAACTTTTAACACCACTTTGGCGGATAACAAAGTCGACTTGCGCAGCGATATCAGTGTCCATTACTCAAAAACTGACAACCTAATTGACTCGATCATTGATGTTGAACAATCACAAGAAACAGGTTTATCTATTTATCAGTATCAAAATATCAGTGAAGCGAAAATTCATGGTTTTGATATCAGTACGCAACTGACCTTTAGTCAATGGAAAACACAATTAAATTACAGCTACTTAACCAGCGAAGATGAAAATAACCAACGCCTACTTTCCCGTCCGCGTCATCAAATAAAATTCAACATTAATTATGATATCGACGCTTATGATATCGAAATTATCGCCTACGCCGTTTATCAAGCAGGAGAAGCTGTGCCTGATAGCTACCAAGGCGTCGAAAATAATGAATATACCACCTTTAACACGGTATTTAATCAAGCCATAACAGACAAACTGTCGTGGCGAATAAGTGTTGACAATATCTTTGATAAACACAAAAAACCGACTGCAAGCAGTCAAAATTTATTTGATGCAAGACCTGTTAGTAGCCGCACCATAAGTGCTGGCATTAGCTATAAATTTTAGGGAATATAGGAAAACAACATGAGACTTAATAAAGATTTAAACCAGAAATTCAAATTAACCAGCTTAGCACTGTGCGTTTTACTAACAGCTTGTGGTGGTGGCGGTAGTTCAAGTGAGGAAACCACATCTGAACCAACGACACCAACGACACCAACAACACCTGAACCAACGACTCCAACAGCACCAACGCAAGGTGATATTATTGGGCCACATAGCACTGGCAGTACTAGCGAGCCGGTATTGGTATATTACGATTTAGATGCTAAAGCCGTTGTTGAATTAGCGACAGAAGAAGAAGCTGCAGCAAACACGGTATGGGACATAGCCTTTAAACGTACCAACATTTATCTTAATCAAAACAGTGACAATACTATTACAGCCTATGCCATGGGTAATAATAGCGACTTTTTTGATGCCAATGGCGACCCTATCGCAGCAAGTTTCATTGCCGCCAATGCTGACACTGAGTTAGATGATTATTTAGCGGTAAAAACTAGCGATATACCAACCGATGAAACCTTGTTCATCGCTGATGTTACCGCAAATATTATTGCAGGTTTCTACGACTACAATTCGACAACACATGTGGTTAGTGCCGCTGATACCAAATACTTCATTACTGATTCAGACGGTGCCTTTACTAAATTTAGAGCAACAAGCATTACCACTGCAGGTCGAGGCATAGGCCAAATAACTTTACAGACTGCTTATCAAGGTAGCAGTGACGTTGCTTTTGCCCCTGAGCAAGCGCTTGTTATAGACGCCGCATTAACTTGTTCAGGCGACGTAACCGCGGTGTATGTTGATTTTGATAGCAATCAAGAAGTGACCGAAGCTGATGCTTGGGATATTAGCCTACCTTGTGCTGAAGATAAGACTGGCGCAAGTTTCGAAATTAAGCTTGCTGATGATGCCACAGCATTACAAGATTTCGAAAACAGCTATGACGCTATTGATCCTGCTTCAGCCGAGTTTTTAGGTTTTAAAAGTAGTAGTTATTCGGAAAACACTTTTAAATCCTTTACCCATAATTGGTACCAATACGCACTTAATGGTGGCCATTTATTGTGGTCGCAATTCGACATTTATTTAATTAAAACACCGACAGCCACTCATAAACTACAAATAACCAGCTACTACGATGAAAGTGTTACCTCTGGTAACTATAGCTTCAGAGCTGATGAAGTAACCGAACTTGTTGGCGAAGCCGCTAATGAGTAAACCCGAGTAAACCTCATACTCAAGGCGTAAACCTCTCCTGCGCCTTGAGTCCCTGACTCACCTGCATTGTTTATCACTTAAATTAACTACCTGTTAGGAAATATTATGATCGCCCTGATCGAACAAACCATGTACCAGCTGTCTGATTTCTTTATGGCTCCTGTGCTTTGTCTTATTGCATTACTGTTTATTTACTCTTTATTTGCTAGCGGACAATTTTTTAGTCAAACCCTGCAACGTCGTCGTCACTATAAGTCTTTCATACAATTACTTAACAGCAGATTAGGCAATAAGCCGGACTTAATGCTGAATGGCTACCCAATGGCATCTTTGGCAAATGAAATTCCCAACATCAGTCAAGACCAACTTGATGTCGCGGCACTAAAAGAGCTGGAAGGCGTGCGTAATGTCAGCCGTTTAGCCCCTATGTTAGGTTTAATCGCGACTATGATCCCAATGGGACCTGCTTTAAAAAGCTTAGCCGATGGCAATATACAAGGCATCAGTGAAAACTTAATCGTCGCATTTTCTGCGGTTATTTTTGGTTTGATAATCGCCTCAATTACCTTTTGGATCGCCTCAGTTAAAAAGCGTTGGATGGTTGAAGAACTCGTCGCATTAATGCCGCTGATCAACAACAAAGCGCCGGTAATTAATCAGCAAACACTTACCTTACCTGTAAAAGCTGTGGAGCAAGACTATGAGGTTGCTTGATGAAGATGAAGGCATTAACCCTGCATTATCGGTCGTCAACTTAGTCGATGTATTTTTAGTGTTAGTGGCCGCCTTATTAATTGCTATTGCACAAAACCCATTGAATCCCTTTCTAGCCGAAGATGTCACCGTTATTAAAAATGCCGGTAAAGATAATATGGAAATTATCGTTAAAAAAGGTAATACCATCGAGAGCTTTAAAAGTGATGGCAAAACGGGAGCAGGCACAGGTAAGAAAGCAGGTACTGCTTATGAAATGGCCGATGGCAGCATGATTTACGTAAAAGAGTAGCGATATTTATCACATGAAAAATCCTTTAATTAAAATTTCCATCTTATTATTTTCCTGCATTACAGTTATCAGTAATGTTTTTGCCCAAGCACCGAGTGTCAAACAAGAGCAAGCACCGACAGGTAAAGCGCATAACGTATTATTTATTAGTACCGCTCATGCTAATACTGCAAAAATAACCTTATTAAAAGAGGTCGCTAAAGAAAGAGTGGCTTCGACTTGGCATATCCAACAAAAGTCGGCGAAGTCATTGCTCGACGCGACTAACCAAACAAGCACACTAGTCTCCTTGTTTAATCAATATGATTTAGTCATTCTCGACGCGGTGTCAGTACGAGAAGCCAGTGCCGCTTTCGATAATTACGCCGAGGCAATCAGCCAAGTAAATTCTGCCGTCGTTGCTTTTAAATATTTACAAAACGCTAAACTCAATAAAGCTTTAAGCGCTGATAATGCCAGTACTTTAGAAGATTATTGGCTGAACGCTGGCCGTCGCAATCTCGATAACATGCTGTCCTATATTGCAGAAAATGTTGGCAACGCTAAGCAAGCAAGCTCAACGCTAGCAATGTCAGCAACTCCTACGGTTAGCAAAGTACCTGCTCCAATTATTTTTCCTCAACAGGGCATTTATCACCCGGCATTGCCGGACTTAATTATCAAAGATTTAGCCGAATATAAAAAACGCCGTCCGGTCAAACCTCAACAACCTAAAATAGCGGTATTGCTACAACGCGCATTAATAGAGTCTGAACAAACGCAATTAATTGATGCCACCATAGCCCAGCTAGAAGCCAAAGGTGCTTACGTTGTACCGTTCTTTTTCAAACTAAGTCCTGTTACCAGCGACTATAGCCATTTGCTACAACTGCCAATCACTAAAGATGGCCAGGTTGTTGGTCAAGAAACTGATGTTGATTTGATCATCAACTTTCGTAACATTCATTGGGCTAATCAACGTAAAGTCGAGTTTGAAAAATTCAATGTGCCTGTCATGCAAGCAATGACTTATTATTCTGGTGATAAAGAAACATGGGAAGCTGATATGCAAGGCGTCAGCGCCAATATGATGTCATTCACTTTAGTGTTACCAGAAAACGCCGGCGTGATTGATCCGATGATCGTGGCAGCAATGAACATGACAGATCAAAAAGTTGAAGTTATCGACTACCAACTAGAGCACCTAGTGAACAAAGCCATTAATGTCGTTAATTTAAAATACAAAGCCAATAAAGATAAAAAGCTCACCTTATTTGTTTGGGGCGACAAAGATGTTGGCGCTTCTTTTATGAATATCCCTAAAAGTATTGAAGCCATTAGTCAGCGCTTAGCTAATGAAGGCTACAACACCGCAGAACGTGATGCAGAATATTTTGTTGCCAACGCCAAGAAAATTCTCGACCCTTTCTATCGTGATTATCAATTAACCGAATTGTTAGATCATGACTTAGCCGAGTTAATGCCGATTGATGACTATTTAAGCTGGTTTAATGCCCTGCCAACTGAATTAACGCAAAAAATAACGGATCATTGGGGCCAGCCACAAGATAACTTTATGGCCGTAGAAAAAGACGGTAAGCACTTTTTTATCCTGCCACGTATTCGCAATGGCAATATGCTGATCATGCGACAACCACCGCGTTCTGATAGTAAAAATGATGAAAACATGATTTATCACCAAGGTTTAGTACCTATCAATCATTTCTACCTTGCCGCTTATTATTATGCCCGCGAGTATTGGCAATCCGACGCTATTGTTCATTTAGGTACCCATGGTTCACAAGAGTATTTAGGCGGCAAAGAACGGGGTTTATCTATTTATGACCAAGGAAATTTAGCGGTTTGGGATACGCCCGTGGTATACCCATTTATTGTCGATGATGTTGGTGAAGCGATGCAAACCAAACGCCGTGGCCGCGCTACTGTAATTTCACACATGACACCACCATTTGCTGCTGCCGGATTAGAAGGCGAGATTCGAAATTTGCATGAATTGATGCATCAATATAAACAACTCGATCAAGGTGGCGTAAAACAAAAAACGGCCGTGCAATTAACTCAGTTATGTTTTGATACCAATATCTGTAAAGACCTAGCGTGGGAACAAGCACAAATTGACCAAGCGTTTGATGAGTTTATCGACGCCTTACATATTCACTTAGAAGCGTTAGCAACGGCTAATCAGCCACTAGGTTTACATACTTTTGGTTATATTCCAGAACAAGCCTTAACGATATCAACCTTAGTACAAATGCTGGGCAACGACTTTACTGCAAGGGCTAGTGAGTTTGAACATGATAACTACGGTGAAAGCTTAATTGGTGAGCATCACGGCGACGGCACTAACGAAAGTGACGAAAGTGTTGCTCATAGCCATACTTACCATGAAAAAAGGCATGAAAAAGGGCATGAAAAAGATAATATCACCCGTACTGAAACAGTTGAAGAAAATGATGTCAGCCGTTTATCAGGTTACTTAACCGTTAAAAATTATATCATTGATGCTACAGATCAAACGGCCCAACGTCCGCTGGAGTTCTCTCAACTCTCAACTGAGCTACAAGCAGATATCGAACGTGGTAAAGCGCTATATAAAAGCATGGCAAGTATCCACGAACTCGATGCCATGGTCGACTTCTTGAGTGCTAAGTATATCCCGGTAAAATCAGGTGGAGATCCCATACGTCATCCCGAATCTTTAGCTACTGGCTATAACTTATTTGGCTTTAACCCTGCTCGCGTTCCAACCCAAGCAGCTTTCGAGCAAGGCAAAGAACTGACAGAACAAATGATCGCTAATTACTATCAAAAGCATCAACGTTACCCTGACAAAATGGCCTTCTCGTTATGGTCAATTGAAACCATGCGTCACTACGGCGTACTTGAATCTCAAGTACTTTATGCCATGGGTGTTAAGCCGAAATGGAGTGCAAGCGGCCGTGTTATTGGCACCGAAATCATTCCTTACAGCGAATTAAAGCGTCCACGTATAGATGTCGTGGTGTCAGCCACAGGTCTATACCGTGATGCTTTTCCTAATGTCATGCAAATGCTAGCAAAAGCGGTCAATCAGGTCGCGGCATTAAAAGAAGACAACAACTCGATTTGGCAAAATAGTGAAAAAGTAAAAGCAGACTTACTGGCCGAAGGTGTTGATGAAAAAGAAGCAGAGTATTTATCAACTATTCGAATTTTTTCAAATCAATCAGGTGATTACGGTACCGGCGTAGACGACGCTGCTTGGGCCAGTGATACATGGGAAGATGATAAAAAAATATCAGATAACTATCTAGGTAAAATGGGCTACTTCTTCGGTGCTGACAATAGCCGCTGGGGACAAAAAGCGGCAAATACCGACGGTAAAGAAGTACAACTTTACGCCAAACAATTATCAGGCACTGACATCGCCATGTTTGCTCGTTCTTCGAATCTATTTGGTATGTTAAGTACTGATGACCCGTTTGAATACTTTGGCGCACTCAGTTTAGCAGTACGTAACATTGATGGTAAAAGTCCTGACATGGTAATAGCCAACTTACGTGACGCTAAAAACGCTAAAGCCGAAGATGCCGGTTTATTTCTTGCCAAAGAATTACGTACTCGCATGTTTCATCCTCGCTGGATAAAAGAGCTACAAAAAGAAGGTTATTCAGGTGCCGTGTCATTAGCCTCAAAAATGGATAACTTTTTTGGCTGGCAAGTCGTTGATCCTAACTTGATCAGAAACGATCAATGGGATGAGTACTTAGATATTTATGTTAACGACAAACTCGACCTGAAGCTCAACCAATGGTTTAAAGATATTAACCCTGCCGCCTTCGCCCGTATGATGGAACGTATGCTAGAAGCAGAGCGTAAAGACTATTGGCAAGCAGACCCTGAACGTTTGAAACAACTTGTTGAACAATACGTTGCCGTGGTTAATAACAATGATTTAGTGATTTTAAATGACGCGGTAAAAGCGCATGTAAATGAACTAGCCGAAGGTTTTGGTTTAGCGCCACTGGTAGCAAAAACCCTAGAAGCCATGGCCGCTAGCGCAAAAGCCCAGCAAGCCATGAACAACCAACAACTTGCTGAACAAAAAAAAGCTGATGCTAAACTTGTGGAAAATGAACAACAAGTGGAAGGGCAAAAGCTTGATAAACAAACCCAACATGCCGCAACACCGAATGATTTTATCTACTACAGCCTTACCAGTATATTATTTTTAATCGGCTGCGGCGCTGCTTGGCAAACCCGAAATCGCAAACATAATAGAAACCAGCTATTTACCTTAACTAAAAACAGCTAACCAGCAGGAAATACCTGACATACTTAAGCAGTATTCGACTTGATTTTCTACAGTAAAGGCCGCAACAAGCGTTGCGGCTTTTTATAGAGTAAATCTATCTTGTTGATAATAAACCACCACATTATGTTCAATTTATAGACAAGCCTAGGCAAGTATAATAATCTGACAAGAGCTTGGTTTATAATAACTAAATGACTAAAAACAGGTTATTTTATAATTTTGAGTTACACTGAATTAAAGAGAAAAGTCTACTAAAATGGAATGTTATAGATGCCAAATAATAAAAATAGCAAAAAAGAGCAACAGCCAGATGTCACTCCGACAAATGAACTTGATCAGCTTCGGCAAATTGTTTTTGGCGCAGCAGAACAACAACTAAAACAACAAATTGCCTCAACACGCAGCGATATTGAGCAGGCGTTAAGTAAACAAAATAGCAGTTTTAATGATCGTCTAGTGCAAATGCAGGAAAATATTAACAAACGATTTACTGAGCTTGAGCAAAAATTACAACTTTTTGATAAAAACCATGACGATAACGAGGCTTCAATTGAGAAAAATCTTGCCAGTCTATCATCAGAGCATGAAATGTTTACCAGCGCTACTCAACAAGATTTCAAAAATATAGAGCAAGCAATTGATCATGAAAGTCAGTTGCTTACCGGTAATTTTAATGAGCAACTAGAACAATTAAAAACACATCTTGAAGCGGTATCAAATGAACTTAGCTCTTCAAAAACCGACAGAAAAACCTTGGCTAAATTACTCGCAACCATGGCAACCAATTTAGAAGACGACCAAATATAATGCCAACTGATGCCGCAACAGATCATGCTGACTCAGAGCAACAATTAGAAAAAATACGTACCCTGCTCTTAGGTAAAGAAAACAGCAAAGTAACAGCAAGCATAAAAAAAGATGCTCGTAGCCTAGTGGCTGATGTTATTACTGAAGCACTGCATGATAGACAAAAAAAAGACAATTCAGTGAATAAGGTACTGCAACCATTCGTTGAAGAGTCCGTTAAACAATCTGTTGCTCACAATAGTGAACAACTGGTTAGCGCTTTATACCCACTTGTTGGTAGCTTGGTCAGAAAGTCTGTTGCTGCTTTTCTTAGTGATTTTATGGAGAAAACCAATCAGTTACTAGAAAATAGTTTAACCATCAAAGGATTAAAATGGCGCTTTAAAGCACGGCAAAGTGGCATCAGTTATGCTCAATATGCCGCATCACAAACCTTTGTTTATCGTGTAGAACATGTTTTTCTTATTCACAGAGAGAGCGGTCTATTATTAAGCACTGTTGCTCGGGAGCATGAAAGTAACAGTAACGCAGATATTGTCTCTGCCATGTTAACCGCGATTAATGACTTCGTTGGTGATTCGTTTCTAACCGATCAAGAAGGTCAAAAAGAACAATTACAAGCGGTGAGTACCGACAACTTTAACTTACTGATAAAACCAGGACCGAGTGCGCTAGTTGTAGCTGCCGTGAGTGGTAATCCACCGCAAAGTATCAGTAATCAACTGCAACTGACACTAGAAAACATCCATAGTTTATACTTTGATGAACTCAATAGTTTCAATGGTGACAATAAAGACTTTGATAGCGTCGACAATTTATTACGCGACTGTTTGTTATCTGAACAGAAAACCGTAACAGCTGAGAAGAAGAAAATTCCTTGGTTGGCTTGGTCAATCGTATCATTAGTTATGATCTACGTCGGATACCAATCCTTTAACTGGTTTAAAAGCGCCCAGCTGCACGAAAAAATAATGCAACTAGATAATCAACCTGGGATCATTATCAAGCGGCTAAAAATAAATCAGCTTGATAACATCAGCTTAGATATATTACGCGATCCCGATGCCTTAAATATTAATGATTGGCTGAAAGAAAATGCATTAATTCCAGCACAACTCACGATTACTGAACGTAACTATCGCTCGCTTGATCAACAAATATTACAACAACGAGCGCAACGTATTATTTCAGCATATCCAAGTATTAATGCTAGTTGGCAAAATCATCACCTTATGATTACTGGCACCGTAGATTTAATAAAAATAGAACAACTACGCAACACTCTAGCTATCGCCGGCTTCACCGAAGGAGAAAACCTTAACACTGAACAACTCACGTTGGTAGCAAACTCTCCTTCAATAGCCAGCGAAGAAATTAAGCAACAACTGTTTGAGCAGTTAATTGGTCGCATAGCATCTATTCAACTTAATTTTTCAGTTGCCAGTGAAAGTATCACCCCACAAATGCAAACATCATTACAGCGGCTATATCTGTATATGCAACAATTAACCCCGATAGCTAAAGACCTTAATATTGATTTTGGTTTACTCATTTTAGGCAGTAGCGATAACACCGGCAGTAAAAACACTAATAACATTTTGAGTATAAAAAGAGCCAACAATACTGCAGAGATATTACAGAGCAAAGGCATAGCTAAAGATAAAATGTATGTGGTTGGTTTAGGGCAGATAAACATCAAAAATATTAGCAGGACAGCAAGAAGCGTTATGTTCAAGGTAATATATATAAATCACGACTAAATAACCTGAACTCAGGATAAATAAAATAATAAGGTGACTCTGTTGTAAATAAGAGTAGTATTTTAAGTGGTATTATTAATAAACAACAAGCGGTCGAAAAGGGAGGTGACGCTTTGATTCAAAAAAAAATCTGCCTATTAGGCGCATCGAGTGTTGGTAAAACCAGTTTAGTTAAACAATTTGTCGAAGGTATTTTTAGTGAAAAATATCTAACTACCATTGGTGTTAAAATTGACAAAAAAACGCTATCGATAGCAAATGAGCAAGTTAATCTGCTGCTATGGGATATGGAAGGCAATGATAGTTATAACGTTTTTCAAGAGAAGTACTTACGCGGTGCTGCTGGCTATATTATAGTTGTTGATCAAACTCGTGCTTCTTCATTGCTTGAAGGTATCGACATTCACACGCTCGCACGCCAAGTTACTGATTGCCCAGCAATATTGGCCATTAATAAAAGCGACTTACTGGCTACCTGGCATTTAGATGACAGCGAATATGAAGCCTATCAAGATTTATTTGCTCTGCATTTTTTAACCAGTGCTAAAACTGGCAATAATGTCGAGCAAATGTTCTCATCATTGGCTGAATTGCTATTAAAGCGTGAAAAAAATGACCTCACTACTTAATACCGCTTTAAATGCCTTAGAACAAGTTGTACTGGAAGTAACTGACGCCAAATCCTGCACAGTAAAATTACTGGAAGGTGGTAGCACATGGGCAAGTGATTTATTCCCCCAATCTAGCGATCAACAAGCATTTACTATTAATGAAGATATTCCTTTTTTACTGGATTTTCTCATTGATGCTAAAACCATTTGGCAGCAACAAGAAAATGCTAAATTGCACTCGGGTTTATGGACTGAAATAACCTCAAATAATAAAGAGTTACATTTAGAAGCCATTGCGATAAAACACCAGCAACGCAATATTTTAGTGATAAGTAACCAATTAGAAAACTTTAAAATTCAACAAAAAACTAAACAGTTAGCACGTGAAGTTTTATTGTCTTACGATCGACTTTTTTTAAAAAATGAATATCTGCATACACGATTACTGTCTATTTTAAATCAGCCTACCGACCAAAGTAATGTGCTAGCAACACTGGCTAAAGTCATTGAAAATGCAGAGTTTGCAGTTTTAATTGCTAGTAAAGACTTCACCACCAGTATTGAAAATTCAGCCGCACTCAGTCTATTTAAACAAGATGATTTACTAAGATCACAATCGGCTCGCCCGATAGACATTCTCATTACCTTGATGAAAAATCAATTACCTGAATACCAACGCATACTCGCAACAGGCTCAAGTTGGGATGGCGAGTTGTGTTGGATTTTGCCTCCCTCAACGCTAAAGTGGCTGAAAATCGGCTTTTATCCGGTAAAAAGCAAAAACAACCAAGTAGAAAGCTGGATCATATTTGCCAACGACATCAGCACCATTAAACACTTAACACAGCGTAACGAATTACTTGCAATGCAAGATATGCTAACAGAGCTACCGAATCGCTTTGCGTTTTGGCAAACATTAGAAGAGCATATTGCTTCGAAACAAGCATTTTATTTACTCTATATTGATATTAATGACTTTAGGCGACACAACGAATTTTATGGTCATCATGAAGGTGACAAGTTACTCATCGAACTCAGTAAGCGTATTCGCCGCGTTATTAAAGCCGTTGACTTTATTGCCAGAGTCGGTGGTGATGAGTTTGCTATTATTCTCAGTGGTATTGATAATAAAAAAGCCTGCGAATTAGCCATAAAACGCATCATAGAAAATATTAACAAGCCATTTCAAACTAAAGAACTCGAGCTTTTCGCAATTAAGGTTAGCATTGGCGTCGCCAATTACCCTAATGATGCAGAAAGCGTTGAAGAGTTAATGAAATTTGTCGACTTGAGTGCTTATAACGGTAAGAAAAACAAAAAAAACTCAGTGCAATTTTATTCAAAATCAATGAAAGATGCTTCACATGACCTAATTAAAATAGAACAAGAGTTACGACAAGCAATCGCAAACAACGAATTTGAATTATATTTACAACCGATTATTGATGTCAAAACTAACTGCATTAACAAGGCCGAAGCATTGATCCGCTGGAATCATCCAGAAAATGGTTTAATCAGTCCGGACCAGTTTATTCCTATCGCTGAGAAAAGTGGTTTAATAATAGCACTAGGTCAATGGGTTATAAGCCGCTCTTGCCAAATAGCGAAAGCAATTAATCAGCTAGGTTATAATGTTAAAATATCCATGAACCTATCCCCTTCTCAGGTCACTGACGTTAATTTATTTTCTCATTTACGTAGCTGCATTAAAGACAACCAACTTAACCCTGGCTTATTAGAGTTAGAAGTCACAGAAGGTGTATTAGTTGATGATTATGCAGTCGCAGAGAAGTTATTAAGCAAAGTCAGAATGATTGGTATGAGCGTTTCTGTTGATGATTTTGGCACCGGTTACAGCTCGCTTGCCTACTTAAAAAAACTACCATTAGATTATTTAAAAATTGATCGCTCATTTATTAAAGAAATTGTCACCGATGATAACGATAAAGCGATAGTGCGGGCCGTTATTGCTATGGCCCATAATTTAAATTTATGCGTCACAGCAGAAGGCGTTGAAACTAAAGAGCAACTAACCTTCCTGATTAATAACTCATGTAACTCAGTACAAGGTTACATGTTAAGCAGACCGATTAAATTAGAGCATTTCATTAAGCTGCTTAATGAACAAAAAACCATAAACTGAAGTTCATTTAAATTAAGTGCAGAGAAGTTAAGCTTTATAATTTGTTTAACCCGTTACTTTCTAGCAAGTAAATGAACGGTACTGGTCGAGCGCTCTAAAAAAGCACCTTCACAATATGCAAAATAATATAGCCATAAACGTTTAAATTTTTCATCATAACCAAACTGTGTCAGCTCTGACCAAGAATTTAAGAACGCCTCTCGCCAATGGGCTAATGTTTTTGCATAATCTAAACCTATATCGTCAATCGATTCTGTTACAAGCTCGGTATGTTGGGTAAGGTTTTGCGTTAAAATCGTCACTGAAGGTAAAAAACCACCGGGGAAAATATAACGCTGAATAAAATCAACATTCTGTTTGTAGTAACCAAAACGTTGATCAGCAATAGTGATTGACTGTATTAATAACTTACCGCCTGATTTCAAACGTTGGTTACATTGCTGGAAAAAGCTCGGTAAATATTCAAACCCAACCGCTTCAATCATTTCAATTGACACTAACTTGTCGTATTCACCGGTTAAATCACGGTAATCTTTTTTTAATAATGTTATTTGCTCTGTCAAGCCTAAGGCTTCAATACGTTGCTTTGCATAAGCATATTGTGCATCAGAAATGGTTGTTGTGGTAACTTTGCAGCCATAATGCTGAGCGGCATAAATAGCTAAACCGCCCCAACCTGTACCTATCTCTAATAAATGATCAGTGGTTTTTAATTCCAAACGCTGACAAATAGTCGACAGCTTATGCTGTTGCGCCTGCGCTAAGCTAGCTTCCGCTTGTGGGTAAATCGCTGATGAATACATCATTTGTGGATCAAGAAAGCGACTATAAAGCTCATTGCCTAAATCATAATGAGCAAGAATATTCTTTTTTGAACCTGTTTGACTGTTACGATTGCTACGATGTAATAAAGCGTATTTAAGTTTAGTTAACCAAGGTTTTTTTTGCTCAAGTGCATCGGTTTGCTGCTGAGCGCGAGCAAAAATTCTAATAACTGTGGTTAAATTAGGACTGCTCCATTTGCCAGCAATATAAGCCTCAGCAGCTCCTATGCTGCCACCCTTAACAAAATCACGATAAACACTGCTGTCATGAATATTAATACGTCCCAGTAAGGATTTATTTTCCGCAAACTCAGGAAATAGAAAGCGCTGACTATTATCAACCAATTCAATTTGCCCGTAGTCAAGTTTTGCTAAAACTGAGAACACTAAACTACGACAACGCTTATCTAACCAATTAGCTTGTTTTCTTACTTTTAATCCTGACACTTGTTCCACCATTAAACTCCTTAATTAAAGCTTTTTGACCTAGCGTTATAACAATTACTTAGCTTTTTGATAGCCAATAAAGGGAATACCTTTACAAAAAATCTTCAAAGCTTGCCAATATATGCCCAAAACTATTTTCAAGGTCATTACCGGAAAATTACACCAGAGCTTCCATAGCGAGGTACGGGTAAATGGCACTTTGGTTAAATTCATTGTTGCAGCAAATATTTTTTGCTCAGCTTTACCATTTTCACTGTCACCTTTTGAGTGGTTTTCAATATGAACGAGTAACTTGCCACTATTGAGCATCGGTGGCTTAATTCGCCATTGATAACACATATTCAAATCCATAAAAGGTGACACCTGAAAATTTTTCTCGGTAATATGAGGCTTGGCATCGAGTTCACTGTTTTCATCATGACTTAACGGTACTAAATAATAATGCCGCTCATGCCACGGTGTATTACTCACTTCCACTAACACTTGCTGACAAATTTCATTGGCGTCATAGCAAAAATAAAAATTTGCTGGACTAAAATAAAGCCCTAAACACCTAACCTGAACTAACATAGTGATGCGAGCTATCTTGTCAGCAATATCATCATTAGCCGTTAAAACTGCTACTTTATTCTTTATACGTTGCTTAAGAGATCCTGGTTCACCTTTTAGATAATCATTTTGCTCAAACCTCAACAAATTAAACCAAGCAAAACCAAAAATGCCTTTCGGTGCTTGTTTTTTTTCCATTTCATCAGCATCAAGCGCCAGCATATATAACTGATAGTTAAAGCTATGTGGCTTAGGGCTAAAGCGTCGATGGCTGATTTGCCCGCGATAAATATGACTATAAGGAGAGTGTTCAGTCATGATTATTACTTCGCTGCACTGTCTTGCAAATAGCAATCAAATCGCTGCGCTACATCAACAGCGCTTCTGACGCCATCTTCATGGAAGCCGCTATACCAATATGCACCAACAAAATGAGTGTTTTGTTGACCACATATCTGTATACGTTGACGCTGCGCTTCAATAGACGCTATTGAAAATACCGGATGATGATAAGTAAATTCTCGCAATACTTTACTCGGGTCAATATCCTCTCGCTGATTCAAAGTGACACAAAAAGTATGCTCAGAATTTAATCCCTGCAAGATATTCATATTGTAAGTAACGCTCGCAGGCTTGGTTCTATTTGAAGTTAATTGATAGTTCCAACTCGCCCATGCCTTTTGCCTTTTCGGCAGTAAACTAATATCGGTATGTAACACCACAGAATTATCGCTGTAAGGTATCGCACCCAATATATTTTGTTCTTGCTCGCTCGCATCACCAAGTAAAGCCAGCGCTTGATCAGAATGACAAGCCAATACCACTTCATCAAACGTTTGTATTTCACCGCTAGCAAAATGCAGCTGAACTTGGTTATTTTCTCGTGTTACCGCACTAATATCAGCGTTAAGATGAATATTATCAGCGAACGATGCAGACAAAGGTGCCAAGTAGCTTCTCGATCCCCCCGGCACAACATACCATTGTGGCCTACCGGCTATATTCAATAAGCCATGGTGATGGAAAAAATTAACAAAAAACTGAAATTGAAACTGCTCCATTTGCTCTAAGGAACTAGACCAAATCGCAGCCCCCATCGGCAAAATATAATGCTCAGCAAAGTAATCACTGAATTTATGCTCACTTAAAAACTCGCCTAAGGTCAATTGCTCAGTATAGTTTTTGCTTTGAAAGCTTTGTTTGCACAGTTTATTAAATTTAAGAATATCGCTAATTAATAACCAAAATTTCGGGTTGAAAATATTACGACGCTGTGCAAATAAGCTATCAAGGTTATGGCCGTTATACTCCATCCCCGTATCCGTATTATGTACCGAAAAGCTCATTTGTGTTTCTTGCTTACCGACACCTATTTCGTCTAATAACGCTAAATAGTTTGGATAGGTTTTATTATTAAAAACAATAAAACCAGTGTCGATGGCATACCATGTGTTATCAACTTCAACATCTACCGTTGCGGTGTGTCCGCCGATAGCCGAAGCCTTTTCAAAAACACTCACTTGATGCTTTTTAGCTAATAAATAGGCGGCAGTTAAACCCGACACACCTGATCCGATAATAGCGATATGTTTCATTTTTTCTCACTCTTTAAGGCAATATTTTGCCAAACAACGTCAGGAAATAGCGCGAGCAGTTTCAATAACAAGGTTAATCTTTTGGGAAAATGTAGATAAGATTTTTTAGCGCTTACACCTTGATAAATTCGGCTAGCCGCTTGTTGACTGGATAGTAAAAATGGCATAGAAAAATCATTTTTATCCGTTAATGGCGTTTTGATAAAACCAGGGTGTACGAGAGTTACAGCAATATCTTGCGCTTTTAAATCTATCCGTAAGCTATTGGCTAAGTAATCAATACCTGCTTTAGAAGCACCATAAGCTTCGGCTCGAGGAAACGGCAATAATGTCGCACTAGAGCTAATAAATACAACCTGCCCTCCGGCATCCACTTTTGGTAAAAAATACTCTAGTAAATAACCTAAAGATTGCAGATTTGTTGCGATAACACTAGCAAATAACTCGCCATCAAATGCCTTGGCATTGTCGATATAGCGACAATCACCGGCGTTAAACATTAAAATATCTATACGGGCTATTTGCTTGAGTTCAGCTGCAGCGGCTTTTATTTGCTCACTATCAGTAATATCAAAGGCAACAGGAATAACATCGGCATTACTATCAGCTAGTTGTTTAAGCTTTTCTTTATTACGACCACAGGCAATAACCTGATAGTCGTTGGCTAAGTAATGATGTAGCAAAGACTCGCCGATACCAGAAGTAGCACCGGTAATAAGAATAGTGCGTTTTGCATTCATGAGTTGGTCGCCCTACGTTTCAGGAAGCGAATAATGCGTCCTAATAAAGGTACTTGTTCATAAAGCATTGCGCCTAAATCGATATAATCACGATGAAAAATAACTTTATCGCCATCACCTCTTATGTGCGAGCTACCTTGTACATGCACCACATTACCGGCATTTAAACGTGGATGCTGATAGCTCATATTCCAATAAATAGCCGCTTCATTTTCTTCTGCTATCACCTGCTCAATACTAAATTCACAATAGCTGAGCTGTTGATACAGTCCATCAAAATAATGGGCTAATTGCTCAAAACCGGTCAGTTTATGCATGGGATCAATAAAGGTAATATTTTGATGATAAAGCTCAGCTAACAAGTGCAAATTATCAACCGATAATCGCTGATAGATATCGACAAACTTAATTAACCAAAGTGCATGCGGAGGTTGAATATTTAATTCATTCGCTTGCTGAAATTTTTCATCTGACATAAAGACTATTCCTTGCTATGCCTTTATTCTTGAGCTTATTTCAACAAGCATAATATCCATTACTGTTATCTATAAAACTCAAGAGCGGCTAATCTAGCTTGCTTATGGTCAACAATAGCCGGCCAATAAAGCGTTAATTTTTCTTTGGCGAGATATTGATGCGGAAAATGAATTTCTTTATCAGGTAATTTCGCCAGCTCTGGTATGTACTTACGAACGAATTCACCTTTAGGATCAAATCTTTCGCTTTGTCGTATCGGGTTAAATACTCGAAAATAAGGCTGTGCATCACAGCCAGTACTTGCCGCCCATTGCCAGCCACCATTATTCGCTGCAAGGTCGCCATCAATCAGCTTTTGCATAAAATATTTTTCACCCCAACGCCAATCAATCAATAAATGCTTAGTCAGAAAACTGGCGACCACCATACGGAGTCGATTGTGCATCCAACCCGTTTGATTCAATTGTCTCATGGCAGCATCAACTAGCGGATATCCGGTTTTACCTTCGCACCAAGCACTAAATAACGCAGGGTTATTAGGCCAAATGACGGCGCTATATTTAGCGTTAAAGCACTGATGCTTACATAAGCCTTGTTTATGAAAGATTAAATTACGATAAAATTCACGCCAAATAAGCTCATTTAACCAGGTGAATTCTGGGCTATCTGATGCCACCAAAATATCAGGAAAACGCTGTAGAAATAACAGTAGTAAATAGCGTGGACTAATCGCACCTATAGCTAAATAAGGTGATAAGCCAGACGTGGCTTTAATAGCAGGAAAATCACGTTTTTCGCCGTAACTGGCGACTTTATTTTGATAAAAATCAGGTACTACCTGTTGCTCAACCTGCTCGGCCAAAGGCCAAGCGTCAGACTCACCAGTAGATGTTAGCAGCGGCATTAACTCAGCTACTTCTTGCTCAGCGATCGTCTCGGTTTTTACTGGGCTAGGTTTACCAAGATAGTCAAAACCATGTTGTCGAACGTACGTTAGCCAAGCCCGTTTAAAAGGAGTGAATACTTTATACATTTCACCGGTTTTATTGAGCACTTTGCCTTTCGCGACAATCACATCGCTTTCAAACATCCGTAATGGAATACCTGTTGCTAAGCAAAGTTGGTCACGTTGATTTTCATTAAATTCAAGTTCTTGATTCACCACTACTTCTTTAACATTATGTAGCTGGCAATAGCGCTGTAAAAATGAAATTTGCTCAGAAAAATCATCACAATGTACAACCTCTAAGCTGATATTTAATGACAATAGCTGCTTGGCAAGCGCATTAACATGACGCTTGATAAAATCAATTTTTATCGACGACCAGTCATGAGCTAGCCATTGTTTTTCGCTGACAAAAAAAACAGCTTTACCGGGAAGTAAGCCGTTTTTTTGTGCCAGAAAATAATCTAAAGCCGGATTGTCGTGTATTCTAATATCGTTGCGAAACCAAAGTAACAAGGACATTCCTTAATAATCAAGTGGGTTAATATCCGTATCTCAGCTTTAACGATTCAGGATAAGGATTTAAATACGCTTGCTGAGCTAAATAATCATTAGGGTGTGCTAACAAATAATGATTAACCAAGGTCAGTGGCACCATCAGTGGCACTAATCCCGTACGGTAGGCATCAACTTGTGCAGATAACTCTTTTCGTTGCTCTGCGTTTAAGTACTTTGAGAAATACCCTTGAATATGTGACAAAGTATTAGAATGATTTTTACACGTTGCTTTTATTGTTAACGCGGCCATCAAGCCACTAATATATTGCTCTGCCATTTCTTCAACGGGTAAATCAGCACGCGCCAATAAACGTCCGAGCTCTTTATAAGCAACCAGATTATGGCTCATCACGGTATATTTATATTGCGCATGAAAACTGGTCAGTTTATGTTTGCTAATGCCTGACTCGACCAATGCCAACCAATGACGATAAGCGTAAACACGAGCAACAAAGTTTTCGCGAATAATAGGATCATTCAAGCGACCGTTCTCTTCACAAGGTAGCAGCGGGTTCGCTTTCATTATTTCTCGAGAAAAAACCCCAATACCTTTTGCTTGTAGCGGATCGCCAGTCGGCGAATACACTTTAACGCGCTCCATGCCACAGCTTGGACTTTTAGCACAAAATACATAGCCACTGAGGTTTTTAGAGAATGACGCTACTTTTTTACCATAAGCTTTAATCTCACTAGTAACATCACCCGAGCCGTCAGGGCGTGACACCTTGATCATCTGCTCGTCTTTAATCAACCGTATGGTTGGACGAGGAATTGGCATACCAACAGCTACTTCAGGGCAATAAGCCTTGTAAGTTACATGCTGGCTTAGCTCATGAATACAAAAATTTGATGGTTTGTTGCTCGCGTCAAAACGAACTTTTTCACCAATTAAACAAGCACTAATGCCAATAAGCACATCTTCTTTTGTAAATTTTTTATGCATAGTCATCCCAACTAATAAATAAAAGAGCCAATAGGGTTAAGCAACTTGTTGATACCTTGAGTAAAATGCAAAGCATCATTGGCAACGGTATAGCAAAGACAGCCTTGCTCAGTCGCTGGCTGATGTTGATGGCGCTTATCTAGCATGATAAAATCACCTTGCACATACTCACCTTGTTCATCAGCAAAGGTCCCTGCTAATAGTAAGGTTAGCTCAAAACCTTTGTGTGTGTGCTCAGGTATAGAACCGCCAGCGCCAATGTGCAATAAATTAGTATGAATTCCACCTTCATCTAACAAGATGCGTGCCCGTGATAATTTACCTATTTGAGCGGTTTTTCCTAATGACATATTTCGTAGCGCATTAGGTAAAACATACTGTGTGCCTTTAAAACTAACCGAGCGTTCAACGCTAGCGGCTTTCATCGGCTCAACATCATCAGAAGCGGTAATTTGGCCAATGATGTCGTCAAAATCTAATTCAGCAGCTTTCGTGTCGGCATCATCAACAATAAACTCGGCATCAAAGCTTTCTTCAAAACTTGCCTCTGCCACTTGTTCAGTGAGTTGAGTTACTTTTTGTTGGCACAAAGGACACATTTCAGCATGTATTGCGATACCAGCAGCAAGTGAAGCCGGTAAGTCACCATCAACAAAACTTTGTAATAAGGAAAATTTAGGGTGGTGTTTAATCATGATGATCTCCAAGTTTCAACTTTAGTTTGCCAAGGGCAAGTCGAAGCCGCGATTTTATCGTGCCAAGCGGTAAATTAAGATGAACAGCAAGTTGCTCTTGTGACATCTCCATAAAATAAAAACCTTTAACCACTTGCTGCTGATTTTCAGGCAGGGTTTCAATAACGCCGAGTAAATTACGACTTTGAATATGGTCAGTAAAACTTTCATCTTCGGTGTTTAATGCTTCAGCTATCGGCCAAATATCATCACTGAGATTGTCTTCTTTATTGGCTTTCATTTTGCGCAATAGGTCAAAGGTCACGTTACGCATTATGGTGTATACCCATGTGGTGGCAGCACCTTTACTATCATCAAATAAATGTGCCTTGCGCCAAACATTGCTCATGGTGTCTTGTAACACTTCAGCGGCAAGCGCCTCATTGTTCAGTTTGCTTTGAGCAATACGCTGTATTTTAGGGGCAAAGAATTTAAACACGCCAGTAAATGCTTGTTTGTCTCTATCAACCGCTATTGATTTAAGCCATTGACAAAGTTGGGAATGATCGATTTTATTAGTCATGCTACTAGATGTAGCAGCTGTTTGACGACTTGGCAACTCTGAATGAACAGACTGCATAATTCTTACCCATTATTTCACTGATATTAATTTATACGCAGTAAAAATGGCTTGAGATCACATTTTTTCATTTTATTTTTCAGCAACAGTTATTGCTCAGCTAAAATAATACTTTGTAAAAACTCTTTCGCAGCACTAAATGAGCCTGACTCGACAAATAAACGTTTTTCATCGATAGTCACCGGCAGTAGTTCTAACCAACGTGCCACCACCCAACTGCTTTGGCTAAAGTATGGCGTAGGGTATAAAGCGTTTAATTCCACGTTGTCATCAAAGACCTTACTTAACGACTGTGCAAGCGGATCGGCTGTTTCATCTATGCCACTGTCTGACCAATGAGCTTTAACGCTGACATCACCATGATGAAGCTTGTCTTGATCTTGTGTCATGGCGTTAATATCAACTAAGCACTTACAGCGCACATCTATCAATAACAAGCCATCGTCACCCTGATCGAAGTTAACAATTTCAACCCAACTACCGGTTGGCATATCACTAACGTTTTCAGCTTTGTCATACGCTAAAATAACAAAACCGTCATGTTTCATCGCATGGGCAACCATTTTTAAATAGCGCTTTTCAAAAATGCGCAAGCGAGTTAGCCCTTGTGGTAACAAGAAGACTGGTAATGGAAAAATAGGTAAGTTCACTGTTGTCATAGTTTCACAATAATAAATGCAGCTGAGTTGATAGAGTGTTATACGTAGAAAAATACAAAACGATCAAAAAAAAGCCCCGACAGCAAATATATTGCATAATAGGGGCAAAGGACACACAGCAAGTAGTGATAAATTTCCTCGTTACACAGCACGATATAAAACACGGCATACCATTATTAGTTTTAGCGCTCTATCGACAGGTTTTTTCTGGTATCTGTTTGTCAAAAAATAAGCTTATTTCCGCCAGCGTTACGCCAATTTTTTTCATTTCGGTACGATTAAAAACACGATACTCATCTATTTGATACATCCAATCATCAAGCGAAAATTCTATGGTTTCGCCGTCAATAGGCACTAATAAGTCATATTGCCATTGAAAAGCAAAACCGACTTGCTGACCAAAAGCTTCACCAACAACATCTTCCGCACTGCCTTGATATCTGCCCTGCGGGAGCTTTTTAAGCTGCCAATTACGATAACTTACTTCACCATCGGCAAAATAAAACACTTCCTTTAACAGGCCATTATCACCCTGCCATTGGCCGTCAATTTCAACACAAAATCGACGCGTCACATTGTCGGTATAATCTTGCACCATGCCCCACGCGATAAGCTTGCCGGAAAAATATTGCGCAATATCGAGTTCAGGCGAGCTTGCTTGATAATCTTTTAGTTGCGTTGTGCAGCTCGATAACAACAATATCACCGTGGCAAGAGCACTGAATTTATAATGCCATTTCATATTAACTCTCCAAGTAGTTGCTGACGTAATTTCGGCTCGCTCGTGTTTTCATCTAGCCAAATAGCAAGAAACAGCTGAGCGAAAGTGGCACTGTCAATTACCCCTATTCTGTGCCGATTTAAATAAAATGTCGTACTGTTTGCTTGGCTTAACATTGATAGTTGATCACCGGCCTTTATGTCTGGCCAAATGCCCGCTAATAACGGCAAAAATTCGATATAATCATCTTCATCAAGTGCTAAATGACGCCACTGCGAAAGGGTATTTTCTAATAATTCTGCTTTACTAATATCGCGTAAATAATGAATTTCAAACAAAGCATGCTGACAAGTATGACTAAACGGTGGTTGCCCATCAGTGGTTAATAATGTGCTTTGGTAGATATCCCAGAACAATACTGAGAACTTAGCGCTACCTAACAACTGAAAATGCTGCTCAGCAATCGACGGCGCTAATTCATCGACCGTCATGGGAGTTTGCTCAGTCGCTCGACATTGGGTCATGCGTTTAGCATTATCAGCTGCAATATCGTTACTTGCTTGAGCGCTTGAAAACATGGTGCTGAGCGACATTATCAAAACAATAAAGTAATTAAAGTTGCGCAACATGGTTTTTCTCCTCAATTTGAAGCCAAGCACTTAAGGCAAAAACAAGCACCATTAATGGTCCCCATAAACCAGCAAGCAGTAAGTAGCTCAACTCAAACGGTGGCGTGATATAGACCACAGAAAACTTTGCCCCAGCCAAGTAACTTAACGGCGCAAAAATAGCGCCTATCAAGCATTGTAATATTTTAGAATTTGCCAAAAAACCTAAGCTGTGTCGCACCGTAGCGGCAAAACATAACCACAGGGTAATTAGCCAAAATGGTAACTGCGTAGATCCAGGAAAAACAAAAGTTCCTGAATAAATCAAAGCGCTATCTAATAACACGCCCACACCAGCAACAATCAAAATAAGCACTAACTCATTTTTATCTGCTTGGTAGTACAGATGAAGCAACAGCATTATCACTGCAATTGGAATAAAAACATTGCCAAGTAAGATCAGCCCGAACCAAATGGCATTGAAACCCAGTAAGTTAACTAGGATTAGATTATTGCTTAAGGTTAAGCTCGGTTTTATCACGCTTTATCACAACAATTTTATTATCTTGACGGACAATACGTAAGTAATAGGTATTTGGATTAGTCTGATAAAAATAATTATTTGAACAACAATGCTGCTGACAAGAGAAATAAGTTAAATGCGATGTGATCTATAGCGAGGCGAAAGCGAGCGACGTCTCGCTCACTTTAATGATGTTAACTGAATGTTCTAGTGATGAGAATTAGCAAAAACGTTAGTACGTTAGCGTGACTTTAAGTTGACCACAAATGGCTTACCGCCGTAACCATGCTTATTGCACTTGGCCCGTACAATGACCTTAGAAAGCTCTGATGGGACACTGATATTACACTTGCTGCGAGTGAATGGTTGTTCATTAACATGAGGATGACCCAGTAAACGAAAGGCTATTTGATTACCGTCAGGGTCGAGCACCTGCCAACCATCGGCGTAATGTTGCCAACCTTGATCATTATGTCGAACCGACGTACCAAAGCACCAACTGCCATCAGCTTTCTGCGTCGCAAGCACACCTGTCACCTGAGCGAACTCTAGGGACGTAGAGTAAGTGTCTAAATCTGGCTTTTCTGCAAATACCGACGATGCAAATAGCGATAATAGTAGTAGTGTTCTCATGTGTTCCTCGTTTAGTCACTGGCCAAATAATAGCCTGAGTAGATATTAATTAAATCTCTAGCAAAGCGAAATCGAGCAAACGCTTCCGCTTAAAGTTCCTATGCTTTTTTGAAATTGGCTTTCTTATTAGCTTGTAGCTCTGCAATCGGTTTAGCTCGCCGGTATAAAGCAAGTAACATTTTTAACTGAACTAATTCATCGCCTTTCGATATTTTGTGCAAAGACTGAACTTGGTTATTAGTTAGACTGAAGCCTTCATGCAACTGTTTTATCGAGTTTTTTACAAAAATAATTTCTTCTCTTAATTGTTTAGCTTCTAGATCTTTAATTTTTAGTTGAGTCAATTTACGCTTTTGATATTGCGAGTAAATTAAACTGTAAGTTCCTGCGATACTCGCAATAGAAGCACATATAGATGAAACAATAATACCAATATCTTTTGCTACCTCTGTAATTAATGTTAATTCAATGAAGCCTGGAGATGCATATTGGATGCGTTTCACTTCTGGGTTATTTTCGGGAGGAACAAGTCTCCCCATTATACTAAAAAACCCAACAACACTACCGCCACCTAACCAAGGCATTCTTTCAAATTCTAATTGTGAAAGTTGATTACTCTCAACAGAACGTAAGGCATAAAAAAAACCATACAGTTGCATATATTCTTTTGTCAGTATTGCGAAATCTTCTAATTTCCATCTTTCATCCAAAAGTATGTATGAATTACCTTTTTGCATGATACTCCTTAGTTGAAGTTAACATTTACGCATAACAACTTAACCAAAGGAAACTTTGTTCCTACAAGAAAGTTTCCATCTTATTTACCTATTAATAACAAATCCTTGTAGCGATTACCACTGCTTACTTGTAAGTAAAACTAGCTAAAATTTAGAACGAAATGAGGAAAGTATCTCAATTTTATGATTTGGCTTATGGCTAAGGAGGATGCACAAAACGGCGATATTTAAAGCAGTAAATGATTAACAAGCTTTGCAGTATTTAACTTTGCTATTTACTGCAGACATTTGAAATGACAAAAAGCACAAAGCAGCCCAACAAGGGCTGCTTTGTTTCATGTACTGCCTAAATTCCGTAACTTAGAGCAGAAAATCTAGCGCCAATAACTTATTGGTATGCGCCAGCGGCATAGGTTAGTTCATAGCTATGGCTATAAATTTCTAAAATATTACCAAACGGGTCTTCCATGTAAATCATACGGTAAGGCTTTTCACCTGGATAATAATAGCGTGGCTCAGCCATACGTTTTTTACCACCGGCGGCAACAATTTTTTCGACCAATTCTTCTAAATTTGGATCTTGAACACAGAAGTGAAATACACCTGTTTTCCAATATTCAAAATTATTTTCTGGATTTTCTTGGTTTTTAAATTCAAATAACTCGACACCAACACGATCACCTGTCGACATGTGGGCAATTTTAAATTTGTCCCAATTAGCACCAAATACATCGGTGCACATCACGCCTATAGCACTGTCGTCTTCAACGACTTCTGTTGGCTCCATAATTAAATACCAACCAAGTACTTCGGTATAAAACTTAACGGCTTTTTCTACACTCGGTACTGAGATGCCGATATGTGAAAATGTTCTTGGGTATGCTTTGCTCATGTTTTTTTCCTCGCTAACGTTGATAGCAAAAGTATAGCCCAGCTGATAGAATACAAAAAATTATCATTTATTATGGATATGAGTACGTTTTGTTATGATAAATCTTAACTGGTTAAAAACATTTTGTACCCTTGCTGAGGTTGGTCATTTCACCAAAACAGCAGAGGTTTTGTTTATGACGCAGTCAGGAGTCAGCCAACATATTAAAAAACTTGAACAACAACTAGCGGTGACGCTGCTGCTTCGAGAGGGCAAGTCTTTTACTTTAAGCGATGAAGGCTTACGCTTATATCAGCAGGGAAAGTTGTTACTGGAAAAAAGTGATGACCTTGCACAGTCAATCAAACAAGATGACGCCCACATTGGCAATATACGTATTTCTTCTCCCGGCAGTATAGGACTAAAGCTTTATCCACAGTTAATCGCTATTCAGCAAGAGCACCCGAAATTATCACTCGATTATACCTTTGCGCCCAATCACAGTATTGAACTGGCGTTAATTGAACGTAACATTGATATCGGTTTGGTAACCAAGAAGCCACAAGATCATCGTATCAATAGCACAGCCATTGGCGTTGAACCCTTAGTATTAGTAACACCGGCAGCTGTTAACCAAATTACTTGGCCAGTGTTGAACGAACTAGGCTTTATTGATCACCCTGATGCAGCTCATCACGCTAATTTGTTGTTGCAGAAAAACTTTACCGAGTTTAGTCATATTAGCCAGTTCCAACACAAAGGTTTTTCCAATCAAATAAGCCTAATTTTAGCGCCGGTGAGCTTAGGGTTAGGCTTTACGGTATTGCCGCTATATGCGGCTTTAGCTTTTCATCAGCCGAGCTTAATTAAGATTCATCATCTAACTGAAACTATTGATGAACCGCTCTATATTTGTCATAACCAATACTCACATAGAGCGCAGCGTATTAACTTTATCAGCAATGAAATCATCAAGCATATTGCTAAGTAACGTAAGCTCAAGATAAATCATCGCTATTATTTGGAACGTCATAAATAATGAGAAACGCGTCACAGTATGAGAAAATTCAACATATTAATGACGTTTTGTGATTGTCCTTAATCTTTGAAATAAACCTCTCGTATGTTCACTAATGCCACAGACTGTGTGAAAACCTTTTGATCACTTTTTCGTATAACCACCTGATAGTTATGATCAATCGGTCTTAACCTTATCCACAAAAAAACACACGTTTGCTATACTTATCAGTAAGTTAATCTTTATTGGTAAGTATCATGTCAGGCTTTATTAAAGGTGTTAACCGCTCCCAATCTACACTCTTTCCAGAATCTCTCGATGACTTTGTTATTGCTGAAAATACCGTCAGAGTCATTGATGTGTTTATTGAGGCATTGGATTTAGCAGCGTTAGGTTTCGCGGGCATGATCATCAAGTCTACTGGCCGTCCTAAGTATCACCCTGCTGTCATGTTAAAACTCTATCTCTATGGCTATCTTAATCGAGTCCAATCCTCTAGAAGATTAGAAATTGAAGCGAATAGAAATATTGAACTCATGTGGTTACTTGAACGACTTGCTCCAGATTTTAAAACCATTGCTGACTTTAGGAAAAATAATGCTAAGGGAATTAAGCATGTTTGCCGTACATTCGTTCAGCTATGTAGACAACTTCATATGTTTGATGAAGGTGAGATCGCCATTGATGGCAGTAAATTTAAAGCTAGCAACAACAAAGATAACAATTACACCCCAAAGAAAATGGCCTTTCATATTGAGCGAGTTGAAAAACATATTAGTAACTATTTAGAAAAACTAGACAGAGCTGATGAAGAGCAACATAGCCCTCAAACAATCAAGGCAACACAAGAAACTATTAGCAATTTAAAACAAAAACTCGCTGAATTAAAAATACTAGAAAAAGAAGTCAAAGACCATCCAGAAAAACAAATATCCACCACTGATCCTGATTCAAGGTTGATGAAAACTCAAGGTATGACGAGAGTCGTCAGCTACAACATTCAAAGTGCTGTTGATACCAAGCATCATCTCATTGTTGCACATGAAGTGACCAATACCACTGACCGAGGCCAACTCTGTCCTACAGCGGTTTTAGCTCAACACGCGCTAAAAAGAAAAGACCTAACAGTTATCGCAGATAAGGGTTACTTCAGCGGCCAAGATATCAAAGACACACAAGATGCTGGTATGACATATATGGACGCTTCCTTGATGTCAACCCAAGTGAATACGAAAACATAACAAAACGGGCTTATGTTTTTGATTACTGAGCATTACTCTTTTCATACTTTTGTTCATGATGACAG
>Ga0209344_10000912_pt1 | contig 43955 bp, 43 predicted proteins | sample Cruoilmetagenom6_FD_187293 | JGI IMG/M metagenome (GOLD analysis project Ga0209344, IMG submission 187293) | Oil polluted marine microbial communities from Coal Oil Point, Santa Barbara, California, USA - Santa Barbara Oil Seep Sample 6 (SPAdes)... | ecosystem: Environmental > Aquatic > Marine... | reverse complement strand
CCCCAATGTCCATCCCGAGGAATACGGCGAAGAGGCCACCGAGGCGCATGGCGCCTTTGACCGCGCCCGCGATGCGATCACCCTGCCGCTGGTGCGCGCCTGCCTGGAACGTGGCCAGCCGGTGCTGGGGATCTGTCGGGGCTTTCAGGAAATGAACGTTGCGCTCGGCGGCTCGCTTCATCCCGAGATCCGCGATCTGCCTGGGCGCGACAATCACCGGATGCCCCCCGATGGCACGCTCGAGGAGAAATTCGCGCTGCGTCACGTGGTCAAATTCACATCGGGCGGTGTGTTCCACCGGCTGATGGGCGCCGAGGAGGTGATGACCAACACGCTGCACGGGCAGGGGGTCGTGAGGCCCGGTCAGGGTATCGTGATCGACGGCCATGCACCCGACGGCACGCCCGAGGCGCTCTATGTCGAAGGCGCCAAGGGCTTTGCGCTCGCGGTGCAATGGCACCCCGAGTACAACGCCGCCAACGATCCGGTCAGCCGCCCGCTCTTTACGAGTTTCGGCGAGGCGACCCGCGCCTGGGCCGCAGGACGCGGCCAACCGGCGCTGCGCTCGGCCTGATCGCGCCTCAGCCCGCCATCGCCACGCTCTGCCCCGATGACGAGGCGGCCGCGAAACCTGCGCTATTCGGCCTTAGCAGCCGTGCCTCATGGGCGCGCAGGCTCTGGCGCGCGGTGTCGCCATAGGCGCTCACATCGGCGCGCAGTTCGGGAAACACCTCGAACATCTCTTCGCGCGATTGTTCGGAAATGGCGCTCAGCCCCATCTCGCCTGCATGAAAGCTCTCGGTTGCGGCGCCTTCGGCATAGATCACCTCGTGCCGGTCAAGCATCACATGCAGGTATGTGACAGCCCTGCATTCGCTGATGCGTACATCCACACCATCGACCAGGTGTTTCGCCGCAACCAGCACTTCGGATGTGCCAAACAGCAGCTCCGCCTTGTAGCCAGCAAACAGGATGCGGTGCTGTGGCGAGACCAGCAGATCGCGCTGCGCCCCGTCCATCACCGAAGCCGCCAACGAGATCGGGGCCGCCTTGCCTTGCCCGGCCACGGTGCTGCGGCCAATCCAGCGCACCGGCTGCAAGCCGTTGTCGCGCGTCACCACCATGTCGCCGGGAGTCAGCGTTTCCACCGCGCGCTCGCCATGCTGCGTCAGGATGCGCGTGCCGGGCGTGAAACAGATGATGTTCTCGATCTCCGAGAAGGTGACCACCGTTCCATCAGCCATGGTGAAGCTGCCCGACAGCCCGCCAGCATTGTCATCGGTATTGCTGAAGGTGATGTCGCTCTGCCCGATATCGGGCGTCAGCAGAAGGGTATCGCCGTTGGTTTCGCTGCCTTCGCCGCCGACGATCTCGATCGTGCTGCCGCCCGGTTCAGCCAGGTCGCCCAGGATGAACAGGTCATCTCCATCGCCACCCTCGGCCACGTCGCCCTCGGCCACGTGGATTTCGTCGTCGCCCGTGCCGCCATACATCGTATCCGCGCCGGTCCCGCCGATCAGCGTGTCGTTCCCGCCGCCGCCAAAGGCCACATCGTCGCCTGCGCCGCCCAAGATGCTGTCATTGCCCGCGGTTGTTCCCGGCCCGAGGATGAGATCGCTCGACGCAAGCTCTTCGGCGCTGCCGCCCGGCGGTGTGACGCTCGCGGTCAGAACCTGCCCGCCCGCGTTCTCCCACATCCGGACTTCGATCGTGTAGACCGTGTTTTCCTCCAGCTCGACCTCGCCCCAGCGGCTGGTCACGCCCTGATGGTAGTCGTTGTTGAGGAACGTCCCGGTCGAGCCGTCCTGATTGGTGAATGTCACCGGGTTGCCGTCCGCGTCGAGGATACGGATTGTCGAACCATCGTCGGACGCGGTCTCGAAACGGTAGGTGCCCGCATCGGACGCAAGCAGGCTCGACGTATAGATAACCCCGAAATCGTCCGGATCGGCGCCTCCGACCGCTGCCTGGCCCAGCCCCGACACATCGAAGCTGTCCGCGCTTCCGCTTGCCGCGAGCGTGCCTGACTCGATGTCGAACGCTTGGCCATTGGCCGAGCTGAAATCACGGGTATAGACTTCGTAATTCCATTTCAGCCCGGCACCGCCATCACCGACAAGCACATCTGCGCCGTCGCCGCCGTCCAGCGTATCGTCGCCCGCACCGCCCATCAGCGTGTCGAGGCCGATGCCGCCCTGCATCAGGTCGCTGCCCGCGCCGCCATCGAGCGAGTCGTTGCCGCTGCCGCCGTCGATACTGTCATTGCCCAGACCGGCCAGCACCGTGTCATTGCCGCCACCGGCCTCGATCGCGTCGGCATTTCCGCCACCCGGCGCGTCGTTGTTGTCGACCCGGTCCGAACCGGACGCCACCGGCTCGACATAGCTTGCGTCGATGAGGTCGTCGCCCGCGGACCCGTCCACGACGCCGTCGTCGATCCCGATATCCTGCCGGTCATTGGCCATGTCGGCGTTGTTGTTGATCACGTTGCCCAGCGTGATCGATTCGATCGGTCGCGCCGTCAGGACCGCCACATCGCCATTGGCCGATGTGGGCGGGGCCAGGAACAGATCGCCAGACGTGGTCTGGGCGACGATCGCGGTGAAACTTGCCGTCGTCCCGTCCGTGTAGGTCACCGTGCCGCTATAGGCGGCGATCCCGTCATAGATGAGGGTTTCAAGGCCGTTGCCGATATCGGTCTGAAACGCATCGTTGGAGGCGCTGTTATTGGTATCGAGCGCCGTTCCCGAGCCACCGTTGTTGATGGTGGTGACGCGCGTGACGTTCTCGTAAAGCGGGTTGGATGACGATCCGAACACCGTGTTTTCGAGAAGCGATGCGCCCTCGGATTGCGCGCTGCCCTCTGTCGGATCGAGCACGATGGCCGACTGGCCAAGGTGAATCCAGTTGAATGTGGTTGGCATTGTTTTCGCTCGCCTCGGTAAACTGCCCATTCGGGCTTTTTTGTTTCCAAGACAGCATGTCGCCGGGATAAGGCCGGATCATATTCGAAACGGGACTTTTTCTGGGCAATCCGGAAGGCCGGTCAGGTCACGGCAGAGCGGGCCTGATAGGCGGGATCGTCCCACAGCCGCTCTTGCATCACCCTTGCGATCACCGCCGCCGCGCGGTCGATATCCCCGGCGTCGATATACAGCGGCGTGATGCCGAAACGCATGATATCAGGCGCGCGGAAGTCGCCGATCACCCCTTGTGCGATGCAGGCCTGCATCGCCGCGTATCCTTGCGCAAAGCGGAACGACACCTGGCTGCCGCGCGCCTCGGGGTCGCGCGGCGAGGCCAGTTCCAGCATCGGGCAGCTGTCCTCGACTGATGCGATGAAGCGCTCCGACAGCGTCTGCGCGCGCGTCCGCAGCGCCTTCATGTCGACGCCGTCCCAGATATCCAGCGCCGAATCGAGCGCCGCCATCGCCAGCACCGGCGGCGTTCCCACCCGCATCCGCGCCAGCCCTTCGCCAGCGCGGTAGACCTGCTCGAAATCGAACGGCGCGGCATGGCCGAGCCAGCCCGACAGGGCAGGGCGGGCGCGATCCGCATGGCGCGGCGCCACATAGATGAAAGCGGGCGCACCGGGGCCGCCATTGAGGAACTTGTAGGTGCAGCCCACCGCGAAATCGGCGTCAACCCCGGCCAGATCGACCGGCACCGCCCCCGCGCTATGCGCCAGATCCCAGATCGTCAGCGCGCCCGCGTCATGGGCGCGCGCGGTCAGCGCCGCCATGTCATGCATCCGCCCGGTGCGGTAATCGACCTCGGTCAGAAGCGTCACCGCCACATCCGGGTTGATGGCATCCGCCACCTCCTCGGGTGCGACCACGCGCAATTCATAGCCCCGGTCCAGCGCCCCGATCAGCCCCTCGGCCATGTAAAGGTCGCTCGGAAAGTTGCCGCTGTCGCTCAGGATCACCCGCCGTTCGGGGCGCATCTCCAGCGCGGCGGCCAATGCCTGGTAGACCTTGATCGACAGCGTGTCGCCCAGCATCACATGGCCCGGCTCGGCCCCGATCAGCCGCGCGATCCGGTCGCCCAGCTCGGCAGGCTGCGCCATCCACCCGGCCTTGTTCCAGCCGGTGATCAGCATCTCGCCCCATTCGTCGCGCATCGCGCGCTCCATGCGTGCCCCCGCCGCCTTCGGCAGCGGCCCCAGCGAATTGCCGTCAAGATAGATCACCCCCTCGGGCAGGTGAAACATCGCCTTCGTGGCCGCGAAATCGCTCATGAAACCTCTCCGATCCCCAGTTCGGCGCGCGCCTTGCGGGTCAGCCGTGCCAGCGCCATGTCATATGACTCGCGGATATGCTCTGCCAGTGCCGCGTCGGGCAAGCCCGGATCGCCATGCACCTGAAGCCAGCTCATCCCGCGCGACGCAAGATAGGGCGCGGGGCGGATTCCTGGCTGGTCGTGCAGCACCTCGTAGGCCAGCCGCGTCACCTTGAACGTGTAGGCGTCGCGCCCCTCGTTCCAGCCCGCTATGGCAAAGACCTTGCCGCCCACCTTCCACACATCGGCGTTGCCCCATTGCACCACATGCTGCGCGCCGCGAAAGCCCGCGCAAAGATCGTTGAAGGCATCGCGCTCCATCATGGCGTTGCTCCCGGCATGTTGATACCGCTACCCTACAGCCTGGCCGCGCGCAGGCAAGGCGGCCGCAGGGGCTGTCCGTCGGCGCGCCCCCTAGACATTCACGAAGGTGAATGCGTAACATCGCGCCAGTTATTCAGGGAGGACACAGATGAAACCGATTCACGCCGCCGCCGCGGCCCTTGCGCTTGCCCTTTCGCCCGCGTTCGCCATGCCTGCGCTGGCCTCCGAGGACATCGCCGACCAGTATCCGCAATCCGAACTCTATTCCAAACCGGTCGAATTCATCCCGCATGTCTTCTCGGCCATCGGCGCCACCGCGCCGCCCACCTACGAGAATTCGGGCCACAACAACAATCTCAGCTTCGTCATCACCGGCGACGGCGTGCTGGTGGTCAATGGCGGGGCCTCCTACCGCCTGGCCAAGGCGCTCCATGACGAGATCAAGTCGATCACCGACCAGCCGGTGAAACTGGTGGTGAACGAGAACGGGCAGGGCCATGCCTTCCTCGGCAATTCCTACTGGGCCGAGCAGGGGGTCGATATCCTCGCGCATGTGGATGCCATCCACGAGATCGAGGAAGAGGGCGATTTCGTCCTGCAGGGGATGCAGGGCTACAACCGCGACAAGGCCGAGGGCAGCTCGGTCGTCGTGCCCAATCTCAGCTTCGAGGATTCGACCACCATCGAGATGGGCGATGTCACCTTCGAGGTGCTGCATCTTGGTCCCGCGCATGGTCCGGGCGACACGCAGGTCTGGATTCCCCAATGGGGCATCGTGATCGCGGGCGACATCGCCTTTCACGAACGGATGCCGCCGATTTTCGCGGGCAGCTGTACAAAATGCTGGATCGAGACCTTCGATGGCCCCTTCACCGATCTGGGCGCCACTTACGTGATTCCCGGCCACGGCCACCCCACCAACATGGCGCAGGTCACGCGCTATACCTCGGATTACCTCAAGGATCTGCGCGCCAAGATTGGCGAGCATCTGGACAATGGCGGCAATCTGGCCGACGCCTATTATGTCGATCAGTCGAATTGGGCGCATCTTGACACGTTCGAGGAACTGGCCACCAAGAATGCGGGCCGTGTGTTCGAGGAAATGGAGTGGGAATGAAGCAGATCACTGTTTTGCCGCGCCGGGGCGGGCTGGCTTGATGGGCAAATGGATCGACCTGCCGCCGGTCTGGCTTGCGGGGTTTCTCACCGTCGCATGGGCGCAATCGGCCTATTACCCCGCGGGACTCGGCTTTGGCGGGGCATGGGCGGATTTCGCGGGCGGCCTGCTGATCGGGGGTGGGGTGCTTCTGATGGCGCTGGCGTTCTTTGAATTCCGCCGCCACCGCACCACGCTCATGCCGCATGAAACGCCCGAACGCCTTGTGCAAAGCGGGATCTTCACGCGCACGCGCAACCCGATCTATGTCGGGGATGCGCTGGTGCTTTTGGGGTTCATCCTGCGATGGGATGCGGTCCTGGCGCTGCCGCTTCTGCCGGTTTTCGTCTGGGTGCTCGAAAAGCGCTTCATCGAACCCGAGGAAGACCGGATGCGCCGCAAATTCCGGATGGATTTCGCGCGCTATTGCGAGAAGACGCGGCGCTGGATTTGACCGGATGCGACATTCCTTGCATCGAAACCGATAGAAAAATGTGGAATAACCGGCGCCGACACTGTTTAAAGCCGGATGAAACGCCGCCCCGTGACCGGGGCCAGAGAACGCAAGAACGGGGGAGACGACCTTGAAGATCGGAACACCAAAAGAAGTGATGGAGGGCGAGGCGCGTGTCGCCATGACGCCCGAATCCGCGCTTCAGCTCCAGAAACTCGGTTACGAATGTGCCATCGAGGCAGGCGCGGGCAAGGCTGCGGGCTTTGCCGATGCCGCCTACAAGGAAGCGGGCGTCGAGGTGATCAAATCCGCCGCCGCGCTCTACAAGGCCGCGGATGTCGTCGCCAAGGTGCGTCCGCCCACCGACACCGAGGCCAAGCGCCTGCGCAAGGGGCAGCTTCTGATCTCGTTCTTCTGGCCCGCCCAGAACGAAGCGCAGATGCAGCAGCTTGCCGAAAAGGGCACGTCGGTCATCGCGATGGACATGGTGCCCCGCATCAGCCGCGCGCAGAAGATGGACGCGCTGAGCTCGATGGCCAATATCGCCGGCTATCGCGCGGTGATCGAGGCGGGCAACAATTTCGGCCGCTTCTTCACCGGCCAGGTGACGGCGGCGGGCAAGGTGCCTCCGGCCAAGGTGCTGATCGTGGGCGCGGGCGTGGCGGGCCTTGCCGCCATCGGCACCTCGACCAGCCTCGGTGCGATCACCTATGCCTTCGACGTGCGCCCCGAAGTGGCCGAACAGGTCGAATCGATGGGCGCTGAATTCGTCTATCTTGATTTCGACGAGGAAACGCAGGACGGCGCCGCCACCGGCGGTTACGCCGCGCCCTCCAGCCCCGAATTCCGCGAGGCGCAGCTGGCCAAGTTCCGCGAACTGGCGCCAGAGATCGACATCGTCATCACCACCGCCCTCATTCCCAACCGCGAAGCGCCGGAACTGTGGACCGAGGACATGGTTAAATCCATGAAGCGCGGCAGCGTGATCGTCGATCTTGCCGCGGAAAAGGGCGGCAATTGCAAGCTGACCGTTATGGACGACAAGATCGTTACCGATAATGGCGTCACGATCATCGGCTATACCGATTTCCCGTCGCGCATGGCGACCCAGTCGAGCACGCTCTATGCCACGAACGTGCGCCACATGATGAGCGACCTCACCCCCGAAAAGGACGGTCAGGTCGTGCATGACATGGAAGACGACGTGATCCGCGGCGCCACGGTGGCGCATGACGGCGATGTAACCTTCCCGCCGCCACCTCCCAAGGTGGCCGCGATCGCGGCGCAACCGAAGAAGGAAGCGCCGCGTGAACTGACCCGCGAAGAGAAGCAGGCGCAGGAAATGGCCGCCTTCAAGCAGCAGACCAAGAACCAGGTCACGCTGCTGGCCGTCGGTGCGGTGCTGCTTCTGGGGGTGGGGCTCGTCGCGCCCGCCAGCTTCATGCAGCATTTCATCGTCTTCGTGCTCGCGGTCTTCGTCGGCTTCCAGGTGATCTGGGGCGTCTCGCACAGCCTGCACACCCCGCTGATGGCGGTCACCAACGCCATTTCCTCGATCATTATCCTCGGGGCGCTGATGCAGATCGGATCGGGGTCGTTCCTCGTGATCCTGCTGGCGGCTCTGTCGGTCTTCATGGCCGGGATCAACATATTCGGTGGCTTCCTCGTCACCCGGCGCATGCTTGCCATGTTCCAGAAATCGTAAGGAGCACAGGATCATGGATTATGGTTTCACCACCGCCGCGTATGTGGTCGCGGCAGTCCTCTTCATCCTGAGCCTCGGGGGTCTCTCCGGCCAGGAAAGCGCCAAGCGCGCCGTCTGGTATGGCATGGCCGGCATGGCGCTGGCGGTGCTGGCAACGCTGATCGGGCCGGGCTCGGGCCTGTGGCTTCTTTCGCTTCTGCTGATCGGTGGCGGCGGGGTGATCGGCGTCTACATCGCCAAGCGCGTGCAGATGACCGAGATGCCCCAGTTGGTCGCGGCGATGCACAGCCTTGTCGGCCTTGCCGCCGTGTTCGTCGGCTTCAACGCCGATATCGAACTGGGCCGCGTGCTGGCGATGGACGACACCGCCCGCAAGGGGCTTGAAGGCTTCGCCGCCGTTCTGGCCAAGAAAACCGGCGTCGAGATCGCGATCCTGCGGGTCGAGGTGTTCCTCGGCGTGTTCATCGGCGCGGTCACCTTCACCGGTTCGGTCGTCGCCTTCGGCAAGCTTGCGGGCAAGCTCGACACGGCCGCGCGCAAACTGCCGGGCGGGCATATGCTCAATGCGGGTGCGGCGATCCTGTCGCTGATCCTGGGGATCATGTATTTCAACGACGCCGGGATCTGGACGCTGGTGCTGATGACGCTGCTCGCCTTCTTCATCGGCTATCATCTGATCATGGGGATCGGCGGCGCCGACATGCCCGTGGTGGTGTCGATGCTCAACAGCTACTCGGGCTGGGCGGCGGCGGCGATCGGCTTCAGCCTCGGTAACGACCTGCTGATCGTGGTCGGCGCGCTGGTCGGCTCTTCGGGCGCGATCCTGAGCTACATCATGTGCAAGGCGATGAACCGGCATTTCGTCAGCGTGATCCTGGGCGGCTTCGGCGGCACCAGCGGCCCCGCGGCCGAAGTCGAGGGCGAACAGGTCGCCATCGAGGCCGACGGCGTCGCGCAGGCCCTCAACGAGGCCGACAGCGTCGTCATCGTGCCGGGCTATGGCATGGCGGTGGCACAGGCGCAGCAGGCGGTCAGCGAACTGACCCAGAAACTGCGCGCCAAGGGCAAGAACGTGCGTTTCGCGATCCACCCGGTCGCGGGCCGTCTGCCGGGCCACATGAACGTGCTGCTGGCCGAGGCCAAGGTGCCCTATGACATCGTGCTGGAGATGGACGAGATCAACGAGGATTTCCCGGATACGGATGTGGTCATCGTGATCGGCTCGAACGACATCGTGAACCCGGCCGCACAGGACGACCCCAACAGCCCGATCGCCGGGATGCCGGTGCTCGAGGTGTGGAAGGCCAAGCAGGTCTTCGTCTCCAAGCGCGGGCAGGGCACGGGCTATTCGGGCATCGAGAACCCGCTGTTCTACAAGGACAACACGCGCATGTTCTATGGCGACGCCAAGGACAGCGTGTCGAGCCTGCTGCCCAAGATCGACTGATCCTTTCGGGGGGGCTGCCGCCCCTTGCGGATCGACAAGGGGGCGCTCTTTCGGGGGCGCCCCCTTTGTTTTCAGCCCATGCGCCTGCGGCAGGGACAGCGCCGGGGGGCCCGCCCCCCGACCCCCCGAGGTATTTCTTGCCAGATGAAGGGCGGGTAGGGGCGGCGGGCGGCGGGGCGTGCTTTGCCCATCTCCTGTGCGGTATACCGCTGTACGCCGGTAAATAGCTGGTTTGGCAGGAAAAACCGGTTTTCCAATGCGGCCCGAACCGCTAGGTTGCACCTCAAACCGCCCCAAAGAGTGCGCGCCTCATGTCGCCGATCGAAGATCACCCACTGCGCTATCGCCTTGCCAATGAGCTGCATGCGCGCCCGTTTCCGACGATGCGCGCGCCCTCGACCGCGGCCTATCTCGCGGTCAAGCGGGCCGAAGGCGCCGCCGCACGGGATCGCGATGCGGACATGGCCCATCTGATCGCGCTGCTCGACCGGCACGGCGCGCCCCATCCCCAGCCCGGCGCCACGCATTATTTCGGGCGTATCGGGCGCCATACGCTCAAATGGGAAAGCCATACCGAGTTCGTCACCTACACCGCCTATACCGACGGGCTGAGTTCTCGCCCGTTCGATCCGCGCGATTTCGAGGTCTTCCCCGATGACTGGCTCTCGGAGGCGCCGGGGGTGCGGATGACCTCGGCGCTGATCCGCATCAGCCCCTGGAAGGACAAAGAGACCACCCGCGACGAGGTTGCCGAATGGTTCGTCGCCGAAAGCGTCGCGGTGGCACGGGTGCTCGATGACGCCGCCGTGGTGGCGGGGGATTTCCGCATCGATCCGGCGGGGCACCTGCGCTTTGCCGTCACAGTCGCGCCGGGCACCGGCGAGCGGCGGATCGGCCGGGTGGTGCAGCGCCTCTGCGAGATCGAGACCTACAAGGCGATGTCGATGCTGGGCTTCTCGCGCGCACGGGACATGAGCCCGCGCATGGGCGAGCTCGATGCCGAACTCAGCCGCATGATCGGCGACATGACGGGCGCCGCCGCCAGCGCCGAGGAGACCTTGACGCGGCTGTTGTCGATCTCGGCCGAGCTCGAGGGGATGGTGGCGCATTCCTCGTTCCGTTTCGGCGCGACCGAGGCTTACAAGAACATCGTCGAGCAGCGCATCGCGGTGCTGCGCGAACAGCGTTTCGAGGGCCGCCAGACCTTTTCGGAATTCATGATGCGCCGCTACGATCCGGCCATGCGCACCGTCAATTCCGCGCAGGACCGGCTCAATGCCATGGCCGACAGGGCGATGCGCGCGGGCGAGTTGCTGCGCACGCGGGTCGATGTGGACCGCAGCGCCCAGAACCAGTCGCTCCTGGCCAGCATGGACCGGCGCGCCGACATGCAGCTGCGCCTGCAAAAGACGGTGGAGGGGTTGAGCGTGGTCGCGATCAGCTATTACGCCGTGTCGCTGGCGGGCTACATGCTGTATCCGCTGGCCGGTCCGCTGGACCTCAGCAAGGGGATGCTGATGGCCCTGGCGACACCGCCCGTCGTGGGCGCGGTCTGGTGGATGGTGCGCCGCATCCGAAAGCGGATGGACTGAGCACGAAGCCGACAACGCCTCTGGCCAAGCTGCGCCGCCTGCGGTATCTGCCCAGACGCAGAACCCAAGGGGAAAGCCCATGTCCGACACCATGCCCTTCGAGAAGCCGGGCGAGACCGAGCAAAGCCTTCAGGCGCATATCTCGCCCACCGAAGAGATCATCGCCGAGGCCCGCGCCGGACGCATGTTCATCCTCGTCGATCACGAGGATCGCGAGAACGAGGGCGACCTGGTGATCGCTGCCGAATTCGCGACCCCCGAAGCGGTGAATTTCATGGCCACACACGGGCGCGGGCTGATCTGCCTGCCGATGACCGCCGAGCGGATCGGCCAGCTTGGCCTGCCGATGATGGCGGTCAACAACTCCTCGCGCATGGAAACCGCCTTCACCGTGTCGATCGAGGCGCGCGAGGGCGTGACCACCGGCATTTCCGCCGCCGATCGCGCCCATACCATCGCCGTGGCGATCAACGAACAGAACAGCGCCGCGCAGATCGCGACGCCCGGTCACGTCTTTCCGCTGCGCGCCCGTCAGGGCGGGGTGCTGGTGCGCGCCGGCCATACCGAGGCATCGGTCGATATCGCGCGCCTTGCGGGGCTCAAGCCCGCCGGGGTGATCTGCGAGATCATGAAGGAAGACGGCACCATGGCGCGGCTGCCCGACCTTGTGGGCTTTGCCGAAACCCACGGGCTCAAGATCGGCACGATCTCGGACCTGATCGCCTATCGCCACAAGCACGACAACCTGGTGCGCGAAGTGCGCCGCGATACCGTCCATTCCAGCCACGGCGGCGAATGGGAAATGCGCCTCTTTGCCGACCAGATCACCGGCACCGAACATGTGGTGCTGATCAAGGGCGACATCTTCGACGGCCAGCCGGTTCTGGCGCGCACCCACGCGCTCAATGTGCTCGAGGACGTTCTGGGCGTCGGCCTTGCCGCGACCGAAAGCGGCCCCACCGCCAAGCTGCCCCGCGCCATGCGCATGATCGCCGCCGAGGGGCGCGGCGCGGTGTTCCTCTTTCGCCAGCCCCGGCCCAGCCTCGCACAGGAACTGGCCGAGGATGACGGCCCGCGCACCATCAAGCAGACCGGCCTTGGCGCGCAGATCATGTCCAACATGGGGCTGCATGATCTGATCCTGCTGTCCGACAGCCCTGAAACCCGCTATCTGGGTCTTGATGCCTATGGCATCCGCATCACCGGCACCCGGCCCCTCAGCGAAGGATAGACGTTTCATGGCCGATACCGATTACACCCTGCCGCGCCCCGCATTCGACAAGCCCGTGAAACTGCTGATCGTGGTCGCGCCCTTCTATCGCGACATCGCCGACCAGCTGATCGCCGGCGCCCGTGCCGAGATCGAGGCCGCCGGCGCCAGCCACGATCTTGTCGAGGTGCCCGGTGCGCTGGAACTTCCCAGCGCCATCACCATCGCCGAGCGGCTCTCGAATTTCGACGGTTACGTGGCGCTTGGCTGCGTGATCCGTGGCGAAACCACCCATTACGAGACCGTATGCAACGACAGCTCGCGCGCGCTGACGCTTCTGGGTCTGCAGGGCCTCTGCATCGGCAACGGCATCCTGACCGTCGAGAACCGCGATCAGGCCGAGGCCCGCGCCGATCCCGCGCGGATGAACAAGGGTGCCGGGGCGGCCGCAGCGGCCTTGCATCTGGTCGCGCTCACCCGTAAGTGGGGCGGCCGGCGCAAGGGGGTGGGCTTCATGCCCGCCACCGAGGAATACAAGCTGGCAGGCGAGCTCAAGGACAACCCCAAGGCATGAGTACCGACGACCAGAAGATTTCCGGCAACCAGCGCCGCAAGATGCGCTCGGCGGCGCGCCTCTATGCCGTGCAGGCGCTGTTCCAGATGGAATCGAGCCAGCAGACCGTCGACAGCGTGATCCGCGAATTCGAGGAATTCCGCTTTGGCGCGCATTACGACGAGGGCGACATGGCCGAGGGCGACCATGTGCTTTTCGCCCAGCTGATGCGCGACGCGGTGAACTGGCAGGCGACGATCGACCAGATGACCGACCGCGCGCTGGTGGCGAAATGGCCGATCGCCCGGATCGACCCGACCCTGCGCGCCCTGTTTCGCGCGGCCGGGGCGGAGATGACGCAATCCGATACGCCACCCAAGGTGGTGATCATGGAATTCGTCGACATCGCCAAGAGCTTCTACCCCGAGGGCAAGGAATCGAAATTCGTCAACGCCGTGCTTGACCACATGGCCCGCGAGGCCCGTCCCGAAGCGTTCTGAGCGAGGGGCAGGGCAGGACGTTCAGATCAGGCCGTTGGCCTTCATCTGCTCGACGAGGCGCCGATAGTCCTCGCCACCAGACGTCCCATATTCCGAGATCGACCCGATCTTCTGCGCGCAAAGCGCACGCGCGGTCTTGAGCTGGGCGCCCGCCCCGGCCTGGTAGCAGCCGGGGTTGTCGGCGATCGCGCCGCGGCAGTCACTGATCGCGGCGCGCGCACGCGGCTTGTCGATGGCGCCCTCCTGATACATCTCGAAGGCGACATCCTGACAGGTGCGGAACTGCGCAATGTTCTGATCCTCGCAGGCATAGGCAGCCCTGCATTCGGCATCGCTCAGGTGTTTCCAGGGGGCACTCGCCCGCGCGCTCCGATCGGCCTCGTCGCGCAGGCAGGCCAGGTAATTCTCTTGCGCCTTCACAAGGTCGGCACCCGTCAGACTGTCGCCCGCGGCGTCTGAAATCATCGTGGACAACTTGCGCTGCACCGTGGCGTTGACCATGCCATTCTGACGGGTCAGCAAATCCGAGAGATCCAGCTTCGCTTCGGTTGACAACGCGACGCTCGATCCGGCGCTACAGGTTTCGATCCGCGGATCGACAGGGCGCAGCGCCCCAGATGACGCGCCGGGATCGGATTGACAGGCAGACAGGGCCACGCCAAGGGCCAGGGAGGTCAAAGCCAGGATCAGATTACGGAACATGAACACTCTCTCTTGATTGAACTCGGTTTCAGTGACGTCAATCTAAAGTGGATTCGTCGCTTGCGCCAAGTCGGCATTTCCATATCCGGCACGTTTCCCGAAGACGCGCGGCCTCGACAGTCGCCTTGCACCCGCGCCGCGAGAGGCGTAGTCAATCGTCATATCTCGATTGAAAAGCCGAACGCGCGGGCATGAAACCCAAGATTCTGACCACGATGCAGGGCTATAGCCGTGCGCTTTTTGCCGCCGATCTCCTGGCCGGGGTCTCGGTCGCGATGGTTGCACTGCCGCTCAGCCTTGCCATCGCCATCGCCTCGGGGGCCGATCCCGCCAAGGGACTGGTCACCGCGATCGTCGCGGGCTTCCTCATCTCGCTTTTCGGCGGTAGCCGCGTGCAGATCGGGGGGCCGACAGGTGCCTTCATCGTCGTGGTCTATGGTATCATTGCCGCGCATGGCTATGACGGGCTGGTTCTGGCGACGCTGATGGCGGGAGGGATCCTCTTGCTGGCTGGGGCGCTTCGGGCGGGCAATCTCATCGCCTATGTCCCCGAGCCGGTGATCCACGGCTTCACCATCGGCATCGCGATCATCATCGCCACCAGCCAGCTCAAGGACCTGTTCGGCCTCAACATGGCCGAGGTTCCCGCGGATTTCCCCGACAAGCTCGCAGCACTCTGGGGCGCGCGCGAGACGCTCAATCCTTCGGCCCTTGCAATTGGCATTGCGACGCTGGTGCTCATTGTCGTCCTGCGCCGCGCCGCGCCGCGCTATCCGGGGCTGATCGTGGCGGTGGGGGCGACATCCGCCGCGGTCGCGCTGGCCTCTCTGCCGGTCGACACGATCCAGTCGCGCTTCGGCGCACTGCCTGCGGGCCTGCCGATGCCCGAAATTCCACAGATCACCCTGGCCCGCCTGGTCGAGCTTCTGCCCTCCGCACTGGTCATCGCCTTCCTCGCCGGAGTCGAATCGCTGCTTTCGGCGATGGTTGCGGACCGGATGATCGGCGCGCGCCACCGCCCCAATGCCGAAGTGCTGGCGCAAGGCATCGCCAATATCGGTTCGGCGCTCTTTGGCGGCTTGCCCGCCACTGGTGCCATCGCGCGCACCGCCACCAATATCCGCGCAGGGGGCAAGACCCCCGTTGCCGGGCTGGTCCACGCGCTGACCATCCTGCTGGTGATGCTCGTTGCCGCGCCGCTGGCCGGATATCTTGCGATGCCCGCGCTGGCCGGGCTGCTGATCCTCGTAGCCTGGAACATGAGCGAGCCGCACAAATGGGGTGAACATTTGCGCGGGCGGCGCTCAGATCTCGTGCTCCTGCTGCTCACGATGGTCCTGACCGTGGTTGCCGACCTGACCGTGGCGATCGGGGTCGGGGTGGCCGTCGGGCTCGCGCTGCGCCTGCGGCGGCGTCCCGAACCGCCCAAGGACTGGTCGACGCCTGAAAGATAGGCGCTTGCCCTGCGATGTTTCGCCACCCGACGGGGTTTTGGGCGCCTTTCACTTGTCACATTCCAGTGAGGTGTTATGTTTCAAGGCAAGCAGAAGGAGTCGTCCACATGCCCAAGCTCATTCGCCTCTACATCACCCATGTCGCCATCGGGTTCGGAATCGCGGCGGCGTTTGTGGCGATGCTGCTGTGGTTCGACGTCGCCAATCTCTGGCACCTGGTGTCGCATTCCGACAAGGGTCTGCTTGCGGTGGTGATCCTCTGGATTTCGAACGGGATCATCTTTGCCGGGGTGCAGTTCGGCATCGCGGTCATGCGTCTCAAGGACGATGACGACGACGACCATCATGGCGGCCTGCGCCAGCACGTGATGCGCCCCGATCATGCAACCATCCCTGTGCGCGCCGACGAAGGTGCAAAGAACCTGTTCGGCAAGTCCTGAACCGGATCGCTGCCAAAGCCACACCAAACCGCTCTTTGCGCCAGAATGACGAGGCAGGGGCCGTCGCGCGGCATCCTTGCGGACGAGGATGAAGCCTTCCTTCTCGGAAAAGCGCGTCTTCGCTTTCGCAGGACTATGGAGCGCCTGAAGCGCTACAAGGCTCCGCCAACCAGCAGCAGTTCATAGTCCACCTGTCGCATATCCTTGCCGAAAGCCTTGGACCGGACAGTGCTCACAGCTTCAAAACCGAACGACTCGTACAGCCGACAGGCTTCGGGATGTCGATCAAAGGTCGAAACACGAACTGTCTCGAACCCTTTCTCGCGCGCTGCGGTCACGACGGCGCTCAGAAGACGCTTTCCGGTGCCTCGGCCACGATATGCCTCTTCAAGATAAAACAATCGTATCCGGGATACGGTCGATGTTTCAGCGCTGAGGAATATGCAGCCAACAGGCTGACGACCGGACTCGGCGATCAGATAAAGGCTGCGCGCATCTGACATTTGACCTTCCAGCAGGTCCAATGCCGCGCTCACAGCATCCGCGAAGGTGGAATCGAAGTCGTGAAAGGCACGATAGAAGCGCACGTTGGCGTCTTCGACCCAGATGCGGTCTGCTCCTTGATATGAGCGAATTGCAATCGAGCTGTGTCGGTTGTCTTGCGGGAACGCCATAAAGCAGACCTTGGCCGCGACGCCGAAAAAGGTCAACAAGGGCCGCCCCGGCCCCTCGGCGGGCGTTGAGACCTTCATCCAGCGAATGCTGCCGTCATCGGTAAATCATGACTTCGAGGCAGACCGCCACCCAAAGGCCCACCCGCCGGAAGGGTCGGGCGCGACCCGTGACCAGCCCGCGCGAAACGGCGGTTGGATGCCGAGCGGGGGCTTTCTGGCTTTTGGTGGATGTGTGCGGAAACCGTCAGACTCGCGGCGTCATCGGCGTGGAGGGATGGGGAGTGGAAGCTCGCTGCGCATTGGCCCAATGTCTGCTACGCGCACCGGAGTGGATAGTGGCTCCGCTAGGCTCCATAGCGCGCTTCGCGGGACTTTGCTGCCATTCAGATTTTTGGCTTCGAGGTCCGCTTGCGTATCTGTTTTGGCGAAGACCCGTAGTGAATGCGTATTGCGCGCGAGAAACTCGAGAGAGACTCAAAACCGCTGGTCCGCGCGATCTCGGTAATGGATAGCTGGGAATTGGTAATGAAATGGTATCCGACCTCCAGCCTTCGTGCTTGGTAATAGGCAGAGGGTGTCTGATTGTATGTTGCCAGACAGCGTCGGCGCAGCTTCTTTTCCGATTCGCACAAGCGCCCGCATATTTCCTTTATCGAAACAGGCTCTGACACGTTTTCGACCATAAGCTGGTGCATCCGCAGAAGCACGGGGTCAGCTGTTTTCGGGCTGCGTTGTGGGGTCTCGCTGCGCCTAACCTCACCGTGCACCATACCGTTCGCGGTGACCGATGCGAGGTCGCTGTCAACATCGCGGGCAATCCAGGCCAGAACTGCATCGCCTGTCGCTGTGCCGCCGGCTGCCGTGAGCCGTCGCCCGTCCAAACAGTATATTTGATCGCTGATTTCGATTTCGGGCCAGCCTTCGCGAAATGTAGCTTCCGCTTCATAGTGCAGCACGGCTTTTGTGCCATCCAGCAAACCCAGCTCTGCAAGAATTACCGTCCCAGTATCAACACCGCCGATCACACATTGGCGTGTCTTGGCACGCGACGCAAAAGCGCGCACCCGCGCTGTCAGATGGTCCAGGGGATCGTATCCGGCGCACAGTAGTATTAGATCCGCCTCTGGTCTGCCTTGCCAGTCGACCGTGTCCGGGGCGATCAGCGCGCCGTTTGACGCTTGAACCGGGAGATTTGTAGCGGACCGTGTTTGCCAGAAAAACACCTCACTACCTGCGCATTTGTTGGCCACGCGCAGTGTTTCGGTTGCCAGAACATAGGCCAGCATCTGGAATTGCGGGAACAATATGAACGTGACATTTGCCATAGTGGGAGTATTTGGCACAGAATCCGGCATCTCAAGTCAAGTTTTGTGTCGAAGATGATCTATCCTCCTGCGAAAATTGAGGAGAGACCTTGTGAACATCATGACCCCAACCCCGACTGGCCAGAGACCTGCAAATTGCAGTGATGCAGAATGGGAAGCCCGTTGCGAACTTGCGGCCATCTACAATGCGCTGGTCAAGTACCGGCTGACAGACGTGACCAACCAATGGCACGCGATCCGCGTACCCGGAGAAGACGCTCTGCTGACACATCACTACGGTTGGATGCACGAGGAAGTCACCGCATCCAACCTGATCAAGGTTGGCTTTGATCGGACGAACCACAATCCTGAAAACGGCGCGCCGAACCCATCTGCCACCGAGATCGGGAAGCCGTTCTTTGAAGCGCACCCGGACATGAACTGCATCATGCACATTCACACCAAGGCAATCATGGGCGTATCGGCACAGAAAGAAGGGCTTCAACCACTCAGCCAAGCCTACCTGATGATCGGTGGCGGCGATGCTCTTGGGTACACCGATTATGAATTCGAATGTACCGATGATTTTCTGAACGGCCTTTTGAAGGCAGGAGCCGGAAAAAAGGCAATCATCGAAGCCTGGCATGGCGCGTTTGTCTTCGGGGCCACGGCCGGGGAAGCCTTCTTCCGGTCCTTCTATCTTGATCAGGCCTGTGCTGTTCAACTTGAGGTGCAGAAATCAGCAGCGGGCGGTGCAACCATTCGTGCAATCCCCGAGCAAGAAATCAAACGCCATCTCGCCGATATGAGCACCAGTGATTGTTACGGGTATGAAGGTGAATTGGAATGGCTCGCCATCCGCCGCCGCCTTGATGTCGAAGCGCCACATTACACTGGCTGATCGTAACACTGGCTGATCGTATGAAATCGAAAAGGTAAATGCTGCGAGACCTATGACATGAAGTCGGAGCATGCACCATTTCCGACATTCATGGGCTGTGCAGCATGTGGTGAAACGGGCTCGAACCCGACCTTCGCCGCCGAACGACCGAATGTCCGATCTGGACCAAACCACCCCCCTCCACACTCGCAAAACACTCTTCCATGCTTCGATGTCACGATGGGCACAACCCGCCTCCCCGAGCCACGCCAAAACCGGTTGCAGTTGCGTCTTGAAGCTGCGGGCCGGGCGCTCGGTTTTCCGCCGCGCGCCGCGCGTGATGCGGTCACTTTTCGGGGCTGTTCTGAGGGGTTTTCGGCGTTCTGTACAGAACTTTTCCGGCACATGCCGATTTCGGTACAAAACCCGCGTACAAAACAGACGTTTTGTACGCGGGATTAAGTGGCGGGCCCGCACGCAACCGTTTGGTTATCTCATTCCCGAGGACCTGTATATACAGGTGGGCGCCGGAGGTAACCAGACCACGGCCTGATCAGAGCCAGCTCCCTCGGAATTGCTTAAGGCCACCGGAATGCAACCGTTCACGAGAAGGGCAGCACCCGCCAATCCTCTAATTAGGGCTTAAAGGACAACGCGACAAGGGGGCGTCTGGGGGTTGCGCATGTTCCCTTTATGTTCATACTGCTCGCATGGACCCCAAACCCGAGGAATTTGCGCGCCCCGGCCAGCTTCTGGCGCGTGGCGTATGCCGTCATCTCCTGACGCATGACTTTGTTTCCATTGAGGAATTCACGCCCGAACGTGGGCGGCGCGTGGATGTGATGGCGCTTGGCCCCAAGGGCGAGATCTGGATCGTCGAGTGCAAATCATCGCGCGCGGATTTCGCCTCGGACAGCAAGTGGCAGGGCTATCTGGGCTGGTGCGATCGGTATTTCTGGGCGGTGGATGCGGCGTTTCCGGTGGATCTTCTGCCCGACGATACCGGGCTGATCGTGGCCGATGCCTATGACGCCGAAATCCTGCGCATGGGGCCTGAAACCCGCCTTGCCTCTGCCAGGCGCACAGCCCTGACCCGCCGCTTCGCGCGCCACGCCGCCCTGCGCCACCAGTCCCTTCGCGACCCCGGCCTCAGGAAGACCGGGCCTGCGCCGCCTTGATCGCGGCCATGATCTCGGCGGCGATCTCCTCGGCCTCGTCGGGGGAGAAATCCATAGGAATTTCAATGCCATCGGCTTCGATGAACAGGCGCACCATGCCTTGGTCGGTCGGCCCGATCTGAAGATTGGCTTCGATATCGCGTTCGGTGTTGATGCCCATAACGGCCTCCTGCACAAGCGATATGCGCGTACTCGTTTCTGCATTGAATGGCAAGAAGGATGCGCCCCGCACCGCTCAGCGCCCCCGCCTCGGTCACCCGCACAAAGCTCGCAAAACGCGCTTCAATAGGCTTGCATTCGCCGGGCGGGAAAGTTACATCGCGCCCCAGTGCCGCCTTAGCTCAGTAGGTTAGAGCGCTTGATTGTGGATCAAGAGGTCGCCCGTTCGAGCCGGGCAGGCGGTACCATCCTTTCACGATCCGTCCTGTTTTATCTGGACCGTGCGCCGCAATTGGCCGGTCACGCGGTCATAGATCAGGATGCGATCGTCATCGGTGACCACCGCGAACCAACTCCGCCCCTGGGTGAAGGCCTGCGCGCTGGCGCCGTCCGGCAGTTCGATCGTCTCGGGCAGCTCGGGGCCCTTGTCGGCGAAGCGGGTGACAAGAAGGAAGATGATGACTAGAACCCCGGCAATCATCGTGCCCGTCAGGATCGTGACCAGCAGGCGCAGATACCTTAACATCGCCGGATCGACCGGCTGAGGCTCGGGGCTGTTGTCCATGTCGTCCACCCTTGTTTCATTCCGGATCGCAGCCGATCCGCCACCCCGCCTTGATAAGGCGTTGTCCCGCGATGTGCCAGAGGACGCGGTACTGTCGCGCACGCGCCTTGCCCGGCTGATCGCCGAAGGCGCGGTCCGCGTGAACGGAACCCCTGTCACAGAACCCAAGGCCCGTGTGGGCGAGGGCGACCTTGTCGAGATCACCGTGCTAGAGGCCGAGGAAAGCCATATCGGGGCCGAAGATATCCTGCTGGATGTGATCCACGAGGACGACGACCTGATCGTCATCAACAAGCCCGCCGGAATGGTGGTCCATCCTGCGCCCGGCAGCCCCGGTGGCACGCTGGTCAACGCCCTGCTGCATCACTGCGGCGAGACCCTTTCGGGGGTGGGCGGGGCCAAGCGTCCCGGCATCGTGCATCGGATCGACAAGGATACCAGTGGTCTTCTGGTGGTCGCCAAGTCGGACCGGGCGCATCACGGGCTGGCCGCGCAGTTCGAGAAGCACAGCGTCGAGCGGTATTACCGCGCCGTTGTCTATGGTGTGCCGGACGCCGCCGATCCGCGCCTGCGCGGGCTGCGCGGGGTGGGGTTTGAAAGCGGCAATATCATGCGTATCACCACCCAGCTTGCCCGCCACCGCACCGACCGCCAGAAACAGGCGGTGCTGTTTCAGGGCGGGCGCCATGCGGTCACGCGCGCCCGTGTGGTTGAAAGCTTCGGCCAGCCCGCTGTCGCCGCGCTGGTGGAATGCTGGCTGGAAACCGGACGAACGCACCAGATCCGCGTGCATATGGCCCATGCGGGGCATGGCTTGGTCGGTGATCCGGTCTATGGCGGGCGGCGCAAACTGCCGCTGCGCGCCTTGCCCGACGCTGCTTTACAGGCGACACGTGACTTTCCTCGACAGGCACTGCATGCGGCCATCCTGGGTTTCGAGCACCCCGTGAGCGCGCAGAATATGCGTTTCGAGGCGCCGCTGCCTGCCGACATGGCCGGACTGATCGCGGCCTTGCGTGGTGACGCCTCCTGCACGGTTGCGTGAGGGCGATGTCACATTGTCGCAAAAGGAACCAACGGCGGTGATCGTCTGTTAACGTTTAACAAGCGATACCTCTTGAAGCGGCGCTTCCGAGGCCCCATCTAGATGTTAACCCTATAAACATTGGGAGGGACATAAGAGTTGAGTAACTATGCAAATCTCCCGGCCCCGTCGCCGGAGGGCGGCCTGAACCGCTACCTTCAGGAAATCCGGAAGTTCCCTCTTCTGGAGCCGGAAGAGGAATATATGCTCGCCAAGCGGTGGGTCGAAGAACAAGATACTGAAGCCGCGCATAAAATGGTCACCAGCCACCTGCGCCTGGCCGCCAAGATCGCCATGGGCTATCGCGGCTATGGCCTGCCGACGGCGGAGGTGATTTCAGAGGCCAATGTGGGCCTGATGCAGGCGGTGAAGCGATTCGATCCTGAACGCGGGTTCCGCCTTGCGACCTATGCCATGTGGTGGATCCGGGCCAGCATTCAGGAATATATCCTGCGCAGTTGGTCGATGGTCAAGCTGGGCACGACCAGCGCCCAGAAGAAGCTGTTCTTCAACCTGCGCAAGGCCAAGGCCAAGATCGGCGCGCTCGAAGAGGGCGACCTGCGCCCCGAGAACGTCAAGCAGATCGCCACCGACCTGGGCGTGACCGAGGCCGAGGTCATCTCGATGAACCGGCGCATGTCAGGCGGCGATGCATCGCTCAACGCCCGCGTCGGTGCCGAGGGCGAAGGCACGATGGAATGGCAGGATTGGCTTGAGGACGAGGATGCCGATCAGGCGACGGATTACGAGCGCCGCGACGAGCTCGAGGCGCGGCGCGAGTTGCTGGCCAAGGCGATGGATGTGCTCAACGATCGCGAGAAAGATATCCTGACGCAGCGTCGTCTCAGCGATCAGACCATCACCCTGGAAGACCTGAGCAGCCAATATGATGTCAGCCGCGAGCGTATCCGCCAGATCGAGGTGCGTGCCTTCGAGAAACTGCAAAAGCGGATGCGGGAACTCGCCGGTGAAAAAGGCATGCTGCCATCGGCCTGATTCCTTGGCGCTGGCGCGAAATGAAGGTAACCTCTCCCGTGATACGGGAGAGGTTTTTTTGATAAAGTTTAACACTTTCATTTCAACGGTGAAGGCGACGCGCGCATCACACGCGATTCTGTTTGGGGCGGTGCTCCTGATGGTCGCTTGCGCGCCGCGGCCGACTGCGGAACGCGGGCCCAGGATCGAAGAAGCGCAGATCAGGCAGGTCTATGTCGCCACGCAGCGCGACCTGAGCCGTCCGCGCCAGACCTTTGGGCAACCGCGCAACGAACAGTTGAATTTCTTCCGCGCCTCGGTGTCCATCCCGCCGGTCCATCAGCCGGGTCAGGTCGAATGGGCGAAGCGGGGTGAAACGGCCGATCCGGCGCGCCATTTCGTGGTCACGGATACCAAGGTCTATGACCGGCCGAACAGGTTCATGCGCGAGATGAAGCGTGATTCCACGATGAACGAAACGATGGTTTTCGTTCACGGATACAACAACACCCTTTCGGACGCGATGTATCGACTGGCGCAGATCCAGGAAGATTTCGATCTGGGCATGTCTTCAGTCCTGTTCTCGTGGCTGTCGTCAGGTGATGCGCGGGGTTATATCTATGACCGAGACAGCATTCTCTATGCCCGAGACGATCTGGAAGAAGTGCTGAAGGCTGTCAGCGCGCAGGATAACGGTTCGATCCTGCTGGTGGCGCATTCGATGGGGTCGCACCTCGTGATGGAGGTCTTGCGACAGGCTGCGTTGCGCGGCGACCGGGAATTGCTGTCGCGTATCAACGGCGTGATCCTGATGTCACCCGATCTCGACCCGGATCTGTTTCGCAGTCAGGCCGAGGCCATCGGCAAGCTGCCGCAGCCTTTCTTGATTTTCGTCTCACGCGAGGACCGGGCACTGTCTCTGGCCAGCTTCATCACAGGGCGCAAACCGCGCCTTGGCGTGATCGACGGCCCCGAGGCTGTCGAGGGGCTGCAGGTGCAGGTCATCGATTTCACCGCGCTCGCCGATGGCGAGGGATTGAATCACTCCGTACCTGCGACATCTCCGGCGGCGATCTCGTTGCTCAAGGGCATGTTCACGCAGGCCTCGACGGGCAACGGCCGGTTCGACGATTACATGGTGCTCAAGGCCCCCCCGCCCGAATCCGGCGTATTGCCGATTCCGGGCGGAGGCATGATTGGGCGCAGACGTTAGTCTTCCATCGCTTCCAATTCGTCGATCAGGCGTGAAATCATGCTCAGGCCCTTGTCCCAGAAGGCCGGATCGCTGGCATCGAGTCCGAAGGGGGCCAGCAATTCCTTGTGGTGCTTCGAGCCGCCTGCCTTGAGCATCTCGAAATACTTGTCCTGGAAGCCTTCGGGGTTTTCCTCGTAGACAGCGTAAAGCGCGTTCACCAGTCCATCGCCAAAGGCATAGGCATAGACATAGAAGGGCGAATGGACGAAATGCGGGATATAGGCCCAGAAGGTCTCGTAGCCGTCCATGAAATCGAAGGCCGGGCCAAGTGACTCCGCCTGAACCGACATCCACAGGGCGTTGATGTCATCGGGTGTCAGTTCACCGCCACGGCGCGCATCGTGCAGCTTGCACTCAAAATCGTAGAACGCGATCTGGCGCACCACGGTGTTGATCATGTCCTCGACCTTGCCAGCCAGAAGCACCTTGCGTTCGGTCTGCGTCGACGCCTTCTCAAGCATCTTGCGGAAGGTCAGCATCTCGCCGAAGACACTGGCGGTTTCCGCAAGTGTCAGGGGCGTGTTGGCAAGCAATTCGCCCTGATCGGCGGCCAGAACCTGATGGACGCCGTGGCCCAATTCATGCGCCAAGGTCATGACGTCGCGCGGTTTGCCGAGGTAGTTCAGCATCACATAGGGATGCACATCAGTGACCGTGGGATGGGCGAATGCGCCCGGCGCCTTGCCGGGTTTGACACCGGCATCGATCCAGCCCTTCTTGAAGAACGGATCCGCCAAATCACCCATGCGCGGATCAAAGGCCGAATAGGCCTCCATCACGATGTCGCGGGCACCGTCCCAATCGACGACCTTCTTGTCCTCGATGGGCAGTGGGGCATTGCGGTCCCAGACCTGCATCCGGTCCAGCCCAAGCCACTTGCGTTTCAGCTCGTAGTAGCGGTGGCTCAGCTTGGGATAGGCCGCGACGACCGCATCGCGCAGCGCTTCGACCACCTCGGGTTCGACATCGTTCGAGAGGTGGCGCCCGGTCTGTGGCGTGGGCATACCACGCCAGCGATCGATCACTTCCTTTTCCTTGGCCGATGTATTGTGCACACGGGCGAATGTGCGGATGTTCTGGCCGAACACGCGGGCCAGTTCATGCGCTGCGCTTTCGCGCTTGTGGCGCGACTGATCGGTCAGCAGGTTCAGCGTAGCCTCGATGCCCAGTTCATCGCCGTCGACGGTGAAGCTCAGCCCTGCGATCGTCTCGTCGAAGAGCCGCTCCCAGGCGTCGCCGACAACGCCCAGATCATGAAGGAATTTCTCGAGTTCGTCGGAAAGCTGGTAGGGCTTCATCGCGCGGATGCGATCCAGCACCGGCTTGTAGCGCGCAAGCTCGGCATTCTGTGCATACATCGCGCTCAGAGCGGCTTCATCGAGACGGTTCAGTTCGAGCGAGAAGAATACCAGCGGGGTGGTGTAGGTGGTGATCTTTTCCTGGCAATCGGAAAGAAACTTGGCGCGTCCGCCATCGGTGGTCTGCTGGTAATAGCGCAGCCCGGCATAGGACATGATGCGCCCGGCGATGTTGCTGATCTTTTCGTCGCGCCGGATGCATTCCAGTAACCCGTCCGCATCAAGGTCCGCCAGCTTGTTCTCGTAATCGGTAGCGAAATCGGCGCACGCCTTTTCCAGCCAGTCCAGATCGCGCTTGAGTTCGGCGGCATCGGGGCTGGCATAGAGATCCGTCAGGTCCCATTCCGGCAGCGCGCCAAGGTTGTCTTCACCGGAACCGGCATTGGCGTCATGGGCGGGAACGGGCAGATGGAACATGCGAGGGCCTCCTTTGTCTCAGGTCACACACATATGCGGGGCAGGGAGGCGGCTCAAGCCTTGATCCGGAGATCCGGGCCTGCCCTCCCTTGCAAGGCGCAAGCCAGCAGCTATCCTGCGCCTTCAAGCAACGGAGATGGGGGCGCGGGATGCGTTACGCACGATTTGGAGAGCCGGGACAGGAACGCCCCGGCATGTTGGACGATCGGGGGCGATTGCGCGATCTCTCCGGAGTCGTGCCCGATATCGCCGGAGCGGTATTGGCGGGGCTGCCCAGGATCGACGCAGACGCTCTGCCGCTTGTCGAGGGATCACCGCGCCTTGGCCCGCCGGTGGGACATGTGGGCAAGTTCATCGGGATCGGTCTCAACTATTCCGATCACGCCGCGGAAACCGGGATGGAGCCGCCCGAGCATCCCATTGTATTCATGAAGGCCACATCGTCGATCATCGGGCCGAACGATACGGTCAGCCTGCCGCGCGGCTCGCGCCATTCGGATTGGGAGGTGGAGTTGGGCGTGGTCATCGGGAAAACGGCGAAATACGTAAGCGAGGCCGACGCGCTTGATCATGTGGCAGGCTATTGCATCGTGAACGACGTTTCCGAGCGCACCTTTCAGTCCAAACGATCGGGTCAGTGGACCAAGGGCAAGAGCTGCGACACCTTCGGGCCGATCGGTCCGTGGCTGGTGACACCGGACGAGGCGGGCGATCCGCAGAATTTGAGACTGACGCTGGATCTGAACGGCGAGCGCATGCAGACGGGCCATACCGGCAAGATGATCTTCAGCGTGGCGCAGATTATCGCGCATCTGAGCGAGATGATGAGCCTGCAACCGGGAGACGTGATCGCTACCGGCACGCCGCCGGGTGTCGGTATGGGCATGTCACCGAGACGGTTTCTGGCGGAGGGAGACGTGATGGAGCTTACGATTGACGGGCTGGGGCAGCAGCGGCAACCGGTCGTGCGCGATCCTTAGATGAAGAGGTCTCGCACGCGACGCGCTCGGGTGCGTCAAAAAACCTGCCGATCAGTTCCATGACGCCACCACGCATCTCGGGCGTGTCCATCAGCACTTCGTGGCGACCGGACTCGATCACCTCGAGCCGCCCGCCGGGCCATCTCGACATGCGTTCGATGATCCGTGCGGGGTCGACGATGTCTTCCTCAGACCCCAGAACCGTCAGGCAGGGCAAGTCGGGCGAAGGTTTGCGGGCCAGCGCGCGGGTCTCGCTCAGGGCTTCGTAGAGCCAATGCAGGCTGGGACCGCCAAGGCCCAGTTCGGGATAGGCGAGCGCCTGGTCGATCATGTATTGATACATGTCCGGGCAACTGGTCAGCTTGTTGGTCGCGAAGGGTTCGGTCAGCACATAGTTTTCCGGTTCGGTGCCGGGGGCGTATCTTTCGCCCAGGCCCAGCTTTCGGCTGCCCCATGACAGTGACCAGGCCAGCGGGCGCAGCGAACCGGACATCTTGATCCCCCACATCGGGCCGGAAAAGGCGCAGCTTTGGACCGGCAGGCCATCCATCACCGCCCGCAACCCAATGCAGCCGCCCATGCTATGCGCCAACAAATGCCAGGGGCGCGGCAGATCGAGCGTGTCGGCGGTGGCGATCATGGCGTTCACGTCATGCTGGTAATCGCTGAAGCGCATCACATGGCCGGACATCGCATCGCCCGTCAACCTGTCCGAGAGGCCCTGACCGCGCCAGTCCAGCGCAAAGGTCGCGTATCCGCGCTTTGCCAAGTCGCCGGCGGCGCGGCCGTATTTCTCGATATACTCGGTGCGACCAGGAAACAGCAGCACCGTTCCGCGTGGCTTCGATGCACCCCACAAGCCCGCCCGCACGCGCACCCCGTCCTCGGTGATCAGCCACCAGGCTGCACCATCGGTCGGTCCGTCGGCCACGTCGGCAAAGAAGGGGGCGTTTTCCATCAGGACAGCACGCTTCCCAGTTTCATCGCGGTACCCATGTCGCCATCGACGCTGAGCTTGCCCGACATGAAGGCCGCTGTCGGGTCCATATCGCCATCGAGGATCGCCTGAAACGTATCGGCATCCGCGGTCAACGTGACCTCGGCCTCTTCATCGGCGGCGCGGGCGCCATCGCCGTCGACCATGATCGCACCTTCGTTCTCGATCACGAACTTGGCGTTGCCGTCGAACCCGTCGCTCATTTTTTCGTTGAGAGCGTTGACTGCGCTGTTGATAAGGTCGCTCATATGGTGATCCTCCTGATGACCGTCGTAGTTTGTGGTTCCGGGGGGTGTGAATCCGGTTTTCACTCGCTACATTCAGAGTCGTTATGAGCGCAACCATGCATCACCTCAATCGTATCGTCGCGGCACTTGTTGCTGTAGTCATGTTTTCCCTACCTGCGGCGGCATCGGATAGCGCGCGGCTGGACGGGCTGTTCGATGCGCTTGAAACTGCTGAAACCCCTGCAGAAGCGCGCCGCGTGGCCCGCGACATCGAGCATGCGCTCGCGCAGTCCGGGTCGCCCGCGATGGATCTGTTGCTCAAGCGCGGCAACGGCGCCCTTGAGGCAGGTGATTCGGAAGAGGCGATCGGCCATTTTACCGCGCTGACCGATCATGCGCCCGATTTCGCAGAGGGTTGGCACATGCGTGCGGTGGCGCTTGCGCGCGCGGGTCGCTATGGTCCGGCGCTTGCCGATGTGGAGCGCGCCCTGTCGATATCGCCACGGGATTTCAACGCGATCTACAGTCTTGGCGCTGTGCTGGAAGAGGTGAACCGCCCCGACATGGCATATGAGGCCTTTTCCCGCGTTCTCGAGATTCACCCCCATCACGAAGCCGCGCGTGCGGCGCTGGACCGTCTTGGCCCCGAAATCGGCGGGCGCGACCTCTGATCTGAACGGAGATGGCCGATGGCCGAGCAGTCAAGAACCCTCGCGGTTCTGGGCCCCACCAATACCGGCAAGACGCATTTCGCGATCGAACGGATGCTGGGGTATCGGACCGGAATTATCGGCCTGCCGCTGCGACTTCTGGCGCGCGAGGTCTATGACCGGATCGTGGCCTTGCGCGGGCCGTCGGTGGTGGCATTGGTCACGGGCGAAGAGCGCATCGTGCCCGAGCGCACCCAGTATTGGGTCTGTACCGTCGAGGCGATGCCCGAGGGGCTGGGAACCGATTTCGTCGCGGTTGACGAGATCCAGCTTTGCGCCGATCCCGAGCGCGGCCATGTGTTCACCGATCGCCTCTTGAAGATGCGCGGCCAGCGCGAGACCCAGTTTCTCGGCTCGCACACGATGCGGGGCGCGATCGCCGCCCTGGTGCCGGGGGTGGAGTTCATCAGCCGGGAGCGTATGTCGCAACTTTCCTATTCTGGTTCAAAAAAGATAAGCAAGATGCCCGCAAGAAGTGCAATAGTCGGGTTTTCGGTCGATAATGTATATGCCATCGCCGAGTTGCTGCGGCGCCAGAAAGGCGGCGCAGCCGTGGTCATGGGCGCGCTGAGCCCGCGCACGCGCAATGCGCAGGTGGCGCTCTATCAGAATGGCGACGTGGATTACTTGGTGGCGACCGATGCGATCGGTATGGGGCTCAATCTCGATATTGACCACGTCGCATTCTCGTCACTGAGCAAGTTCGACGGACGGCGGATGCGGTCACTGGCACCCAACGAGTTGGCGCAGATCGCGGGCCGCGCCGGGCGCGGCATGAGCCATGGCACGTTCGGTGTGACTGGCGAGGCGCCCGCGCTGCCCGACGAGGTGGCGCAGGCGATCATGGAGCATCGTTTCACACCCATCCGAAAGCTTGAGTGGCGCAACGCGAAGCTGCCCTTCGGGGATATCGAAGCGCTGATTGCCGCGCTCGAGGCCCGGCCTGATGACGAATGGCTAAGCCGCGCGCGCGAAGCGGATGACCTCGGTGCGCTGAAGGCGCTGTCTGAGCTGGCGGGTGTGCGGTCGCGCGCCAGCGACGGGCCTTCGGTGCGCCTGCTTTGGGATGTCTGCCGCGTGCCGGATTTTCGCGGCATCAGCCAGGCGGAGCATGCCGGCCTACTGGAGACGATCTTCTGCGATATTCACGAGCGCGGTCATGTTCCCGTCGATTGGCTCGCCCGCCAGATCCGGCGCATCGACCGGACCGACGGAGACATTGACACGCTGTCGAAACGTCTCGCCTATATTCGGACCTGGACTTATGTTGCGCAGCGAAAAGGCTGGGTCGATGACGAAAGCCATTGGCGCGGCGAAACACGCGCGGTAGAAGACCGCCTGTCGGATGCGCTGCACGAGCGTCTGACCCAGAGATTTGTGGACCGGCGCACATCCGTGCTCTTGCGCCGGCTCAAGCAGAAGGAGGCCATGGTGGCCGATGTGAACGAAAATGGCGAGGTGACGGTCGAAGGCGAATTCGTCGGGCGTCTTGAGGGATTCCGCTTCATCCAGGATAAAGGTGCGCCCGGCCAGGAAGAAAAAGCCGTGCGTCAGGCGAGCCTGCAAGCGCTGGCCCCGCATTTCCACCTCAAGGCCGACCGGTTCTACAATGCCCCGGATACCGAGATCGACTATACCGAGCAGGGGGGCCTCATGTGGGGCAACCAAGCGATCGGCAAGCTGGTTTCGGGGGCGGATCCGCTGAAACCGCAGGCAGAGGCGTTTGTCGACGAGGTCGCGGGCGCGGACGTGGCGCAGAAGGTGCAGCGCCGGTTGCAGCATTTCATCGACCGTAAGGTGGCCACCCTGTTTGAACCGCTGCTGAACATCCAGCGTGACGAAAGCCTGAGCGGGCTTGCGCGCGGCTTCGGTTTCCGGCTGGTCGAGAATTTCGGCATCATTCCGCGCGGCGACGTGGCGGATGATGTCAAAGCTCTGGATCAGGATGCGCGGGGCGCGCTGCGCAAGCATGGTGTGCGCTTCGGTCAGTTCACGATCTTCATGCCGCTTCTGCTCAAGCCCGCACCGACGCGGCTTCGGCTGTTGCTGTGGTCGCTGTCGCAGGGGCTGGACGAATTCCCCGAAGCTCCGCCGCCGGGCCTTGTGACCGTGCCTGCGGGGGCCTCCGGTGCTGTTCCACGCGGCTATCACTCGATGGCCGGTTACCGCGCCGCCGGTGAGCGGGCGATCCGTATCGACATGCTCGAGCGGCTGGCGGACATGCTGCGGGCCGAAGACAGCCGTGGTGGGTTCGAGGCCACGGCCGATATGCTGTCGATCACCGGCATGACGCTGGAACAGTTCGCTGATCTGATGAACGGCCTTGGTTACAAGTGCGAACGCGGCGAACGTGAAAAGGTGAAGCCGGTCGATCAGGCCGTGCAGGAAGCCCCGGCAGATGAGACCGTAAGCACCGAAGCGACGACGCCCGAGGCCGAGGTTGAGGCCATCCCCGACGAAGGCGAAGCGCCGATTGCCGTGGAACCCGCCGAGCAAACCGAGCAGCCCGAGGACATTCCAGCCGCCAGCGAGGGCGAGGTGCTGCCGGGCGAGACCCCCGCAGCGGAGCCTTCGGAACCCGAGATCGAGGTGTTCTACACCTTTACCTGGGTGGGGCGTGGAGGGCGCGCGCGCAATGAAGGGCGCGCCAAGCCTGCGGGCGGTGCAAAGCCGCGTGGCAAGGGCGGCAAGCCCGGCGGTAGCAAGGGCAAACCCCGTGGTGAGCAGGGCCCCAAGACCTTCTCGGCGCGTCCCGATCGCAAGAAAGACCAGATCGACCCGGACAACCCTTTTGCCGCGGCTCTGATGGGGCTGAAGGACAAGGGCTGAGAGCGGCGCCCCGTGCAGCAGCAGGACACGACCAGCGCCCGGATCCGCATCGACAAATGGCTGTGGTATGCCCGCTTTTTCAAGACGCGGGGTCTGTCGGCCAAGCTGGTCTCGGGCGGGCATGTGCGGGTCAATGGCGAGAAAATCGCAAAGGCCGCACATGCCGTCGGGCCGGGCGACGTCCTGACCTTTCCGCAGGCCCGGCAGGTGCGCGTGATCCGTATCCTTGCCAAAGGCGCGCGCCGCGGACCCGCCGCCGAGGCGCAGGCGCTCTATGAGGACCTGAGCCCGCCGGTGGAGCGGCTAAATGTCCCATCTGGGCCCAAATATGAAGGAAAAGGTCGTCCAACCAAGCGTGATCGGCGCAAACTCGATCTCAACCGCTCAGATGCGCTTGATTGATCTCCGCCTGTGGATTAGGTGATGCGCACTAGCGGCAGAGACGCGAGAGACTGCAATGACTTATGTCGTGACGGACAACTGCATCGAGTGCAAGTATACCGACTGTGTTGAAGTATGCCCTGTGGATTGTTTCTACGAGGGTGAAAATATGCTGGTGATCCACCCCGACGAATGCATCGATTGTGGCGTGTGCGAACCCGAATGCCCGGCTGATGCGATCCGGCCGGATACCGAGCCCGAAATGGAAGAATGGGTCGAGTTCAACCGCAAATACTCAGAGATGTGGCCCGTCATCATCACCAAGAAGGATCAGCTGCCCCAGGCCGAGGATCGTGACGGTGAAGAGGGTAAACTGGCCAAGTTCTTCTCGGAGAAACCGGGCGAGGGTGGCTGACGGGGACTGGCCGATTCGGCGCTGACGCATCCCCTCGCGGGGTGACTCACGCAATATGCCGACCCCCAAGGCATTGAAGACACAGTCAAAGCATGCGGACTTCGGTGCTGGTACTTCCGAAAGCACGTTTTTTGTGCTATATACTTGTTACAAATGAAGATCGCTGCCTGACATCCATCCTCCCGCCGTCTTGACAGGAGATGGATATTTTTGCGCTGTTTTTGCGTCTCACGGGACTGAACGTCAATGAGTCCAAATCCCCGTGCGCCGAATCGGACAGCTGTTTGAGGAAGACCCGAATGAGCAAATCTAAGAAGTCCGAGTTCCGCCCCGACGATTACGTTGTCTACCCCGCGCACGGGGTTGGCCAGATCGTGTCGATCGAGAAGCAGGAAATCGCTGGAATTACGCTGGAACTGTTTGTGATCTCCTTTGAGAAGGACAAGATGACCCTGCGCGTGCCGACGAACAAGGCCACCGAAGTGGGGATGCGCGGGCTGTCGAGCCCTGATGTGGTCTCCAAAGCCATGTCCACGCTCAAGGGAAAGGCCAAGGTGAAACGCGCCATGTGGTCGCGTCGTGCGCAGGAATATGAGCAAAAGATCAATTCAGGCGACCTGATCGCGATCGCCGAGGTGGTGCGCGACCTGCACCGGACCGACGATCAGCGCGAGCAGAGTTATTCGGAGCGTCAGCTCTATGAAGCGGCGCTTGAGCGTCTGACCCGTGAAGTGGCCGCTGTAAGCGGCGGAGACGAGGTGCAGGCGGCCAAGAAGGTCGACGAAGTGCTGGTTTCGCGCGCCGCGTAAATCGGTTCTATGCACATGGATGAAGGCCGTGCCCGAGGGGGCGCGGCCTTTTTCATGTCACGCGACCAGTTTCATGTCACGCGACCAGAAGCAAAAGAACAAAGATTTCAGCGACTTGCTGCGCCGCGCCAAGGATATCGCCAGTCTGCCCGCCGATCTTGCGGGAGGCGATGATACCAATCCCAAGCGCCGCCATTCCGGCCATCAGCGTCGCGGGGATGGCGCCAAAGCCGAGCAGCAGAATGGAGAGGGTGAAGGCCAATGCGGCGGCGAGCCACGCGGTTTCCGGGGGGCAGGGGCCGGTGCTATGGGAGAGGCCGGAGCCGCGGGCGTTTGGCAGGGCCGCCATGAGGGCGGGCAGGGTGGCGCGCGACAGGAGGCTGGCGGCAAGGATCGCGCTGAGCGCAGTGCCGGAGCCGACCGAGAAGAGCGCCCATAATGCGGCCCAACGCGCTGAAAACGCGAAGAAAAGCGCCAGAACCCCGAAGGTGCCGATGCGGCTGTCCTGCATGATCTCGAGGCGGCGGACGCGGTCCCAGCCACCCCAGAGACCGTCGGCGGTGTCGGCCAGCCCGTCCTCGTGCATGGCGCCGGTCAAGACAACCATAAATAACAATGAAATCAGCGCAGTAAGGCCGGGCGGAAAGCCGATCCAATGGGCGATGATTCCGGCGGTCCCGGCGATTCCGCCGATGATCAGGCCGACCAGCGGATAGGCCCAGGCGGCGCGGGCGCCCCTGTCAAAACCTTCGACCTGCACCGGTAGGCGGCTGAGCAGGGCCAGCGCGATCATAAAATCCTTTTGTTTTACAAGAGGTTCGCGGATTTCCATCGTGATCGTGCCTTTTTCGGCTGCGTCTTGAATGTGTCGCTGCGATACACAGGATGACGATAACATGCAACGGGGGAGACAATGCGCCAAGACTTTACCTCGCTGGCGGAATTTATTGAGATAATTCAAGAGCTTCCGTCACCTCGAGTTTCGGCGCGCGAGGCGGCTGCGGCACGCGATGCCTGTTTGACGAAGCCGCCCGGTTCGCTGGGCCGGTTGGAGGAGATCGCGGCCTGGTATTGCGGCTGGCGCGGGCATGAGCGGGCGCGGGTAGAGAAGCCGCAGGTCATTGTTTTTGCAGGGAATCACGGCGTCACGGCGCAGGGCGTTTCGGCCTTTCCAGCCGAGGTGACGGGTCAGATGGTGGCCAATTTCGAGGCTGGGGGGGCGGCGATCAACCAGTTGGCTGAGACCTTCGGTGCAGGGTTGAGTGTCCATGCTTTGGGGCTGGAAAACCCGACGCGCGATTTTACCCAAGGCCCGGCGATGAGCGAATCCGAGTTTGTCGATGCCCTGATGAAAGGCTGGCAAGCTGTTGATTCAAAATCGGATTTGCTGGTCGTTGGTGAGATGGGAATCGGCAACACCACGAGTGCCGCGGCGATTTCGCTGGCGTTGTTCGGGGGTGAGGCGGAGGCCTGGACCGGGGCTGGCACCGGGGTTGCGGGCGAGGCGCTGGCCCACAAAGCGACAGTTGTGGCACGCGGCGTCGAGGTGAATAAATCATCTGAAAACAATGGGTTGGAAGCCCTGCGTTGTCTCGGAGGACGTGAGATCGCGGCGATGGCGGGTGCGATGGTGCGCGCGCGGACGTTGCGTATCCCCTTGATTTTGGACGGTTTTATTTGCACGGCGGCGGCGGCCTGCCTTCATGTGGCGCAGCCGGGGGCGCTGGATCATGCGCTGGCGGGCCATGTGAGCGCCGAGGCGGCGCATCCCAAGCTATTGAAGATACTGAACAAAGAGCCGATCCTGTCGCTTGGAATGCGGCTGGGAGAGGGCTCGGGCGGGGCGCTGGCGATGGCGGTGGTCAAGGGCGCGCTGGCCTGTCATTCGGGCATGGCGACATTCGCGGAAGCGGGCGTTTCGGAGGCCTGAAAACTGTACAAATCGTCCGTTTTGTACGGCGGTTTTGTACAGGATTCACCGCATCGTGCCAAAGGTCTGTACAGAACCCGTTTCGAGCGCCCGCGCCGGGGTCAGCCCTTGGGAATTCTCAGCACGATGCTCTTGCCGCGCTTCTGGTAGCGCAGCTCGCTTTCGCCGATGGCGGCGACCTGCCCGCCATCGAGCTTGTCGCCGACCTGGACCTTTTCGTAGCGGCCATTCGCCAGCCGCACGAGCGCGCGGCGATTGGAAGGGCTGCCATAGACGCCGATCAGGTTCACCTGACGCAGCGAAATGGCGTTCTGTTCGGTGGCGGCGCGCGCGACGGTGGTGGCCGTGGGCGCACTGGGTGCGATCCGCTGCGTGGCGCTGACCGGGGTCGACTGTGCGGTGGCGCGGGTTCTGGCGACGGTCTTTTCAAAATTCCGCGGTCGCAGATTGGGCTTGAGCGAGTTCGAGACCGCCTGCGGCGTGGCGGAGGCGAAGGGGTCGGGCTGGCGGGCGGCCTCGTTGAGGGCGGCGTTGACGGCCTCGGGATCGACGATCAACTGAGGCTCAGGCGCGGCAGCGGCGGCGGTTTGCTGTGCCGGCGGTGCGATGTTCGCGGGGCGAACCCGTGGGCGCAGGGAGGCGAGTTCGGAGCGGCTGCGGCCGCCGACCCCGAGCTGGCCGCGTTCGTTCTGTTCGGCGAGGTTGCCGGGACGCGGGCGCGGGCGCACCGAGAAGAGGCGCAGGGATTCGGCCTCGGTCAGGGTGTCGGCGATGGTGGCGCCGCTGGGGCGATCCGGGATGTTGCCGGGCGTCAGGGCCGGGCGACCGGCATAGACAAGCACGCCCTGCGGGGTAAGCGCGCCTTCGGGTGTGGCGAGCACGAGGCCGCGATCGTCCATCACGAAGCGGGTGTCTGGGGCGACCGGATCGGCGGGCCGTCCGGGCGCGGTATCGGCGCGCTGCGCATCGACGGCGGGCAGGGCCACGGCATCGCTGGAGCGCACCGGCGTGTCGATCGAGGTCTGGTAGAAATCGTCGAGCGTCATCAGGCTGGGGGCGCTTGGGGCCTCGGGGGCCTGTTGCCAGATGCCGGTCGCGGCGTAGCGCGAGAGCAGTTCGTCCGGGGTGAGTTCGGCATCGGGCGTATCGGTGCGCGCGGGTTCCGCAGCGGTTTCCGGGCGATCGGCGGGCGCGGGAGGGGGGGCTGCGGCCGTCGTTTCGTCGGGCGTGGCCTTTTCGGGGGCGGGCACGACGGCGATCTGGGGCGACGGTTTCGAGCGGAACAGGCCGGTGACGCCATCGTCCATGAAGATCGAGGCCCAGGCGGCAACGGCGACCAGGAAGAGGAGCAGCGCGGCGGTCAGGGCAAGGCCGAGATAGCGCGGCTTGCCGCCCACGGGCGCAGCGTCGCGCGCGCCGAAAATGGTCATGCGCTGCTTTTCATCCGCCGGGGGCGGCGGCGTGGCGGTGACGCTGCTGACGGCGGCGTCGCGCTGTGTGAAGAAGGCGGCCGCGGGGTCGTTGTCGTTTTCGGCGGGGTGAAGCCGGTCGTCGGAGGCGGCGCGGAGATCGGGCGCGTCATGGTCGCGCGCTGAGTCCTCGGGGTGTCCGGTGACGGGAGGCGCGGCGCTGCTGGCGGGCGCGATGGTGGTGAGGCCGCGCGCCGCGCCTTCGAGGCGGCGCGACACCGGCGCGGTGGCGTCATCGCGGCTGGCGCGCACCGAGCGGAAGGCGGCGACGGGTTCTTTGCCTGCGGCGAGGACGGGCGCCTCGTGGTTGTCGGCCTCGGGCGCGGTGTCCGGGGCGCTCTCGGGCACGGGGGCCAGAGCGGGGTCGGATTGAATGGCTTCGGTTTCGGATTCGGGCTCGGCCTGCGGTTCGTGTTCGTCTTGCGGTTCTTGTTCGATCTGCGGTTCGTGTTCGGCCTGCGGTGCCGCTTCGGCCTGCGGCTCGGGTTCGGCTGCGTCGGCGAATGAGGGCTCCGGTGCGGTGCCGATGATTCGGATCGCGGCGCTGTCGCGTTCGAGCACTGCGCCCGGCTGCATGTGCTGTTCGGCCTGTGCGGCCTGGCCAAACCAGGGTTCGCCGACGAAGCGGCCACGCGCGGGCATGGCGACGAAACAGACCGGATTGAAGCCGTATCGGGCGGCGAATTCCTCGGCCTCGTCGAGGGTTTCGAGGGCGACGGCGGCGACATGGACCTGGCCGGCCTCGAAGGACCAGTCATAGGCGAGGTCTTCGAGCGCGTAGGGGGTGGCGCCGGAGAGCTGATCGCGCACCGCCTGTTCAAGCGCATCGCCGGTCGCGCCGTCGGGGTCGAAATCGAGATAGCGGATCTGGTCGTCGGGGATCACCAGCTTGCAGGTCATGCCGGCGGGATCGAGCGCCAGCCCCCGGTCGCGCAGCTGCGCCAGGGCGTCGGGCAGGTCGGGCACATCGAACGCGACGTCGCCGACGCTGTGCCAGCCCGGATAGGCCCGGTGCAGAAGGGCCAGGCCTTCAAACGAGAGGGTGAGGGCGAAATTCGGTTTCATTTGCACCGCAGTAGCATCGGGTCGGGGCCAGTGGGAGTCCGGCACCTCAAGCCTTGATTTTACAGCAGCTTCCCGCCGAGGGAAAGGGATGTGCGGGGTCGTGACGACGGAAGGCGGCCAGGGCCGCAGGTGCGGCCCTGGCGCTCAGGTCCGGGTCGGATCAGGCGGTGGCCTTGGCGAGCGCCTGATCGAGATCGGCGATGATGTCGTTGGCATCTTCGATGCCGATCGAAATGCGCACCACATCGGGCGATGCGCCCGCCGCCTTCTGCTGTTCGGGCGAGAGCTGTCGGTGGGTGGTCGAGGCGGAGTGGATGATCAGCGAGCGGGTGTCGCCCAGATTGGCCACATGCGAAAAGAGCTCGAGGCTGTCGACCAGCTTGACGCAGGCGTCATAGCCGCCCTTGAGCGTGACCGTGAACAGCCCGCCCGCGCCCTTGGGGCAGATCCGCGCGACGCGGTCGTGATAGGGCGAGGAGGGCAGGCCGGCATAGGTGACGGCCTCGATCCGGTCATCGTTTTCGAGCCATTGGGCGACGGTCATCGCGTTCTCGCAATGGCGCTGCATGCGCAGGCTGAGGGTTTCGATGCCCATCAGCGTGTAATGCGCCGCCTGCGGGTTGAGGGTCATGCCGAGGTCGCGCAGGCCGATGGCGATGCCGTGGAAGGTGAAGGCGAGCGGGCCGAAGGTCTCGTGGAACTTGAGGCCGTGATAGGCGGGCTCGGGTTCGCTGAGCGAGGGGAACTTGCCGGAGGCGGACCAGTCGAAAGTGCCGGAATCGACGACGACGCCGCCGGTGACGGTGCCGTTGCCGGTCAGGAACTTGGTCATCGAATGCACGACCAGCGTGGCGCCGTGTTCGATCGGGCGGCAGAGATAGGGCGTCGCCGAGGTGTTGTCGACGATGAGCGGCAGCCCGGCCTTGTCGGCGATCTTGGCGATGGCGTCGAGATCGGTGACGTAGCCGCCCGGATTGGCGATGGATTCGCAGAAGATCGCGCGGGTGTCATCGTCGATCGCTGCCTCGACGGCGTCGAGATCGTCGAAATCGACGAATGTCGCGGACCAGCCGAAGCGCTTGATCGTCTGGCTGAACTGGGTGATCGAGCCGCCGTAGAGCCGGGTCGAGACCACCACGTTGAGCCCCGGACCCATGAGCGGGAAGAGCGCCATGATCTGCGCGGCATGGCCCGAGGAGCAGCAGACCGCCCCGGCGCCGCCCTCGAGCGTGGCGACGCGTTCCTGGAGCGCGGCCACGGTGGGGTTGGTGAGGCGCGAGTAGATATACCCCACTTCCTGGAGGTTGAAGAGCGCCGCGGCATGTTCGGCATCGCGGAACACATAGGCGGTGGTCTGGTAGATCGGCGTCTGGCGCGCGCCGGTGGCCGGGTCGGGCCGGGCGCCCGCGTGGATCTGCAATGTGTCGAAGCCGTATGCCATGTGAAAGGTCCTCTCTGCGGAATTCTATGGGCGAATGTGTAGGCCATCGCGGGCGGGCTCACAACTGGCATGGCGAGGGGGAACGGGTGCGTTCGGGCAAGGCCGGGGGGCCGGCCCCCCGGACCCCCCGAGGTATTTCGGGCCAGATGAAGGGGTTGGGTCGGGCCTCAACGCATCCAGAAGCCGTTGCGCTTGATGGTGTTGCGGATCGCCTGTTCCTTGCGGGGGAGATCGTCGCGATCAAAAAGCGCGCGCACCTTCCGGCCGCGGCCGTGATAGACCATGAACTTGATCGGGTCGTGGGCCTTGAGCACCTTCTTGATGCGGTTGGGGGCGCAGATCTCTTCGAGCACCTGCACCGCGCGGTCGGATTCGCGCGCATAGAGCAGGGGCAGGAGGCGGTAATGGCATGTCACCGCGCCATCGAGCAGCCCGGCGGGCAGGGCATCGCGGCCACCGCCGAAGGAATGGATCACCAGTGGCAGCGCGACCTGGTCGAGCCAGGGGTCGAGTGATTGGCAGATCAGTTCGGGCGGCGGGTCGTCGCGGATGGCGAGCGCATAGTCGAGAAAGCGTTTCCCGAAAGCGTGCGGGCATTTGTAGAAGAAGAACCCGGCGTTGAAGTAGAGGTAGCGGCGCCAGAATTCGTCGGGCCAGGCGGGGTCGAGCGAGGAGTCGAAATCGAGGCCGAACTTGTCATAGAGCGATTTCCAGGTCTCATGGTAGCCGGGGCCGTAGAGCTGGATCTCGGGCCAGGTGCCTTCGCGGCGCAGCGACGCGCCGGGGCGCGAGAAATCGAAGGGCACAGAGGCGAGATCGCCGGTCACGAGCGTGTCGGTGTCGAAAAACACGAAAGGCTCGCCCTTGGGCATGGCGAAAAGCGCCTCGATCTTGTTGCCATAAGGGTAGGACTGGCCGAAATGGCGCGACTCGAAGGGGATGATTTCGGCGCCCATCTCGGTGAGGAGGGCGCGGGTCTCGTCGCCGCGAATGGTGGGATCACCTGACCAGAGCGGGCCGGGCTGGGGTTCGGCGACGAACAGCCGGCCCTTGAAGCCGGGGGCATTGGCGCGCAGGGAGGCGGCGAAGATCAGCGCCTCGTATTGCAGGCGCCCGCCCTGGGCGACGATCAGGATGTTGAACGCGCCTTGCTGCGCCTTCGGTTTGGTTTTCGCCTTGGCGGCCATCACTCGCACTCTGCCCGGTGTTTTGCCTCTGGGGCCACTATAGGGGTATCGCGGCGCGGGCAGAAGGGGGAACGCGCGCCTGACAGGCAACGCCGTCGATCCGCGTGGCAATGGAAGGGGGCGAGGGGAGAATGGTGGGCGACCTAGGAATCGAACCTAGCGTGCGTCTCCGCGAGGGAGTTACAGTCCCCTGCCACACCTTGCGGCCTGTCGCCCACGGACCGGGACATTGCCCCGGACGTGAGGGCGTATTTAGGAAAGCGGGTCTGGGGCGTCAACCGGAAAATGGCTTGCGCCGCCCTGCGTGGCCACGCATTGTCGCCCCGCATCAGGAAAGGGCGACCATGGCCGTGAAGAAACCCCGTTGGGTGATCGAGAAGGAACAGGCGAAAAAGGCGGCGAGTGCCGAGACTGTCTGGCTTTTCGGGCTGCACGCGGTGCGCGATGCGCTGATGAACCCGGCGCGCGAGAAGCTGCGCCTGATCGTCACCAAGAACGCCGCCGACAAGCTGGACGAGGCGATCTCCGCCGCAGGGATCGCGCCCGAGATGGCCGATCCGCGCAAGTTCGCGGCACCGCTCGACCCGCAATCGGTGCATCAGGGGGCGGCGCTGGAGGTGAAGCCGCTGGATTGGGGCAGCCTGGAGGATATCTGCGCCGCCGCGCCGGGCGAGGCGCCGCCCAGGGTGCTGTTGCTGGACCGGGTGAGCGATCCGCATAACGTGGGGGCGATCCTGCGTTCTGCGGAGGTGTTCGGGGCCTGCGCGGTGATCGCGACGCGCCATCATTCGGCGCCCGAGACCGGCGCGCTGGCCAAGACCGCGAGCGGGGCGCTGGAGCGCCAGCCTTACCTCAGGGTGACGAACCTCGCGCGGGCGATCGGTGCGCTTCGGGACATGGGTTATCTTGTGGTCGGTCTTGCGGGCGAGGCCGAGGCCGATATCGAGACCGTGCTCGAGGGACGCGGCGAGGGGGCGGTGGCGCTGGTGCTGGGGGCCGAGGGGCCGGGATTGCGTGAGAAAACGCGCGAGAGCTGCGACGCATTGGCGCGAATCGCCTATTGGGGCGATTTCGGTTCGCTCAACGTCTCGAACGCGGCGGCGGTGGCCCTATATGCGTCGAGACGCTGAACAAAGGCACGCCAGGACATGCAGCCCAAGATCGCCACATGCAATTATTGCGGCACGCGCGCCGTGCTGGTCCTGGCGCCGGGGCGCCATGAGCTGAGCTGTGCGGGTTGCGGAGCGCCGCTGCATGACATGAAGGCCATGCCGCAGCGCACTGAAAACGTGAAGAAAACCGGCTCTTCGCCGGTGGCGGGGATGCCGCGCGCGACCCGCGTCGCCAAGCCTGAATCCCGATCCCATGACAAGCGCCGCAAGGGCGAATACAGGGCGAGAAAGAAGCGCAAATCGCTCGGGCGCAAGATCTGGAGCGAGGTCTGGGATGTGGTCGAGGACATCTTCGATTGATGCGCCGGGCGCTCGCGCAAACGTGATCACACAGGTTTTACAACCCCTTTTTAAACTTGGAATCGTTCCTATCTAAGAGTCGGAAGCGCTGATACGGAACATCGGCGTTTCACTTCACTGTCCCTCGTTCCGCGACTGGCGCCCAAGGCTTTCCTTGGGCGCTTTTTTATGCGGAGCAAGCAGGCTAGGATGACATGCATGAGTGAAGATTATTCAGACGCCTTCCTGCGCGATATCCTGACCCGCACGCGGCGCGTGGCGGTGGTGGGTGTGTCGATGAACCCGGTGCGCCCGAGCTATTACGTGGCGCGTTACCTGAGCCTCAAGGGGTTCGAGGTGGTGCCGGTCAATCCGGGCCATGCGGGCGAGATGCTGTTCGGGGCGCGCGTGGTGGCGAGCCTTGGCGAGATCGAGGGCAAGGTCGACATGGTGGATATCTTCCGCCGCTCCGAGCATGTGGGGCCGATCGTCGACGAGGCCCTGGCGGCCTTTCCCGATCTTGGCACGATCTGGATGCAGATCGGGGTCGTCAACGAGGCAGCGGCGGAGCGTGTGCGGGCGCGCGGCGTGGACGTGGTGATGAACCGCTGCCCCAAGATCGAGTATCAGCGCCTTTTCGGCGAGCTGCGCATGGGCGGCTTCAATACCGGGGTGATTTCCTCGAAGCTCTAGCGAAGGGGGGCGCTGCCCCCGTCGCGCCAGGGCGCGACTCCCCCGGAGTGTATCTGGAACAATGAAAGCGTGGTCGGGGTCAGGAGGCCGCGATATCGGCGGCGATTCGGGTGTCGCGCAGCGGTTTCACGCGGTCGATCGAGGCCTGGTAGAGCGGATGTGCCTTGTAGGCGGCGAGATCGGCCTCGGAGTCGAATTCGGCGTAGACGACGAAATCGACATCGGCATTTGAAAGCCGGTCGGCGCGCAGGTTGGGGCGGACCTCGAAATGGCGGGCATGGGGGATGCCCGACAGCAGGTTGAGGCCGGTTTCGATCTCGGGGAGATCGGCGGCGTCGCGGGCGGTAAAGAAGACGATATGGCGGATCATCGGGGGCGGGATGCCTTTTCCTGAAGGCCCGTGCGGGATTGGCGGCGGGCGAGTTCCTCCATCACATCCGCGAGCGCCACGTCGCGCGCGCGCAACATGACCAGGAGGTGGTAAAGCACGTCGGCGGCCTCGGATGTGAGGCTGCTTGGGTCGTTGCGCACGGCTTCGATCACCGCCTCGACGGCCTCTTCGCCGAATTTGCGGGCGGCGTATTCGGGGCCGCGCGCGAGAAGCTGGGCGGTCCAGCTTTCGTCGGGGGGGGCGCTGGCGCGGGTGGCGACGATCTGTTCAAGCTCTTCGAGGGTCATGCGCCTGTCCTTGTGGGGATGCCGTGGGCGGCCATGTGATCCTTGGCCTGCTGGATGGTGAAGGTGCCGAAATGGAAGATCGAGGCGGCCAGAACGGCGCTGGCGCCGCCCTTGGTCACGCCGTCGACGAGGTGATCGAGCGTGCCGACCCCGCCCGAGGCGATCACGGGGATGTCGACCGCGTCGCTGATGGCGCGGGTGAGCGGCAGGTTGAAGCCTTCGCGGGTGCCGTCGCGGTCCATCGAGGTGAGCAGGATCTCGCCCGCGCCTTTCGATTCGACGAGGCGGGCGAATTCAACGGCGTCGATGCCGGTGGGTTTGCGCCCGCCATGGGTAAAGATTTCCCATTTGCCGGGGCTGACCGTCTTGGCGTCGATGGCGACGACGATGCATTGGCTGCCGAACTGGTCGGCGGCGCGGCGCACCACGTCGGGATCGGCGACGGCGGCGGAATTGAAGCTGACCTTGTCGGCGCCGGCCAGCAGAAGGGCGCGCACGTCTTCGGTGCTGCGCACGCCGCCGCCCACTGTGAGGGGGATGTAGCATTGCTCGGCGGTGCGGCTGACCACGTCGAGCATGACACCGCGATTCTGGTGGGTGGCGTGGATGTCGAGGAAGCAGAGTTCGTCGGCGCCCGCAGCGTCATAGGCGCGTGCGGCGTCCACCGGGTCGCCCGCGTCGCGCAGGTTGACGAAGTTCACGCCCTTGACGACGCGGCCGTCGGCGACGTCGAGGCAGGGGATGATGCGGATCTTGAGCATGGCGGGTCCGGGTTTCTGCTGTCACGGAATTGTTTATGGGCAAAGCGCGCGGGTTTCCAGAGGATAGGGGCGTGACATTCAGACTTGTGAAAGGAGCACGCGATGAGACGGATTCTGGGAGCGATCATGCTTGCGACGATGGCGCATGGCGCGGCGGCCGCGCAGGACGACATCATGCGGATGCAGGCGGGCGGCGATGTGGGCGCCACGATGGATGCGCTTGTGGAGGCCGTCGAGGGCGCGGGCGCGACGGTGTTCGCGCGGG
>Ga0209344_10000911_pt1 | contig 43989 bp, 42 predicted proteins | sample Cruoilmetagenom6_FD_187293 | JGI IMG/M metagenome (GOLD analysis project Ga0209344, IMG submission 187293) | Oil polluted marine microbial communities from Coal Oil Point, Santa Barbara, California, USA - Santa Barbara Oil Seep Sample 6 (SPAdes)... | ecosystem: Environmental > Aquatic > Marine... | reverse complement strand
TTGTGTTTCATACTTTAGACTTCATTGAAATTCAATAGTTTAATTGAAAATCCAAAATTAACCCAATTTTAACATGTGAGGGTTTAAAAGGTTAGCCTCATTTTTGAGGGTGTACTTGCTTGCCGATTAGTTGAATGTATGGCTCGAATAAGTGAATAAAGTAAGCGGATTTATTTTTTTGGACGATTATTAATTACTTCCACTACATTCATATTTTTCCATTTTGAAGTAAGGGCTGGAAAATCGATGTGCATTTTAGCGGGCTGTTCCTCTAAGGTACCCTCAATAAAAGATCTGCGTAAAATGTCTTCAATTAAAAAGTCGATTTCAACTGACTCAGGATGATATTCAGTCTTTAGGCTAAGTTTAAAAAGGTTGGCTGTGGTGTTATACCAAAAGGCTTTCCATCCGCTGCGGTATTCTTTTATCAACTGATAGGTGGTAGAGCCTGTTTGTCGCTGTAATAATTTTATGAGAATGCGTCCCTCTGTACGGGTGCGTTTTTTTAATTCCTCAGTGAACTCCCCTTCCATGTATTTTTGCATTTTTTTAATATGCCTTCGGCGCTTACCCTTTGAGGTGATAGAGGCCAATTGATTGTTTAAGGAGATAAGGCGATCTGCTGCCAATTTTGCATAGGGATAGGCATTGTGCACCTTTTGTTTATACCAGTAGTAATAACGTCGTTCTTTGCTGGTTTTAAATTTTAATTTATTTAACACAAAAACTTCATCCAGAGATAACTCTAATGAATCTCCCTCGATAAAAATAACATTATTAATAATCGTGTCTTTACGCACTTGTGCTTGAGCAAAAGTGGAGTATCCTAAGGCGAGTATGACTATAAATTTTTTCATGAATTTAAACATTCCGCTAAAACCACCTCAAATTTAAACTTTAGCTATAGAGCATGTAAAATATAAACGTTAATTTTGATATAAATTATTTAAAAAAGTAAATTATCATGGCAAAAAAGAGCATTCTCAATAAAAAGTCGATGACTTTTCTCGAACGTTATCTTAATAATGCTGCCCCTACAGGATATGAATGGGATGGGCAAAAAATATGGATGGAGTACTTAACTCCTTATGTAGATGAATTTATTACAGACACGTATGGAACGGCAGTAGGTGTAATTAATCCTAAGGCAAAATACAAAGTGGTAATTGAAGGTCATGCCGATGAAATTTCGTGGTATGTAAATTATATCTCAGAAAATGGGCTCCTTTATGTAGTGCGTAATGGAGGTTCAGATCATCAAATAGCACCGAGTAAGGTAGTGAATATTCATACTAAAAATGGTATTGTCAAAGGCGTGTTTGGCTGGCCAGCCATTCATACGAGAAGTAAAGCCAAGGAAGAACCACCAAAACCACATAATATTTTTATTGATGTAGGCTGTAAAACCAAAGAAGAAGTAGAGGCATTAGGGATTCACGTCGGGTGTGTAATTACGTATCCTGATGAATTTCACATTTTAAACAAGGATAATTTTGTGTGTAGAGCTTTAGACAATAGAATGGGGGGCTTTATGATTGCAGAGGTAGCCAGATTGCTTAAGGAAAATAAAAAGACGTTACCTTTTGGACTTTATATCGTTAACGCTGTGCAGGAAGAAATTGGGTTGCGCGGTGCACAAATGATTGCTGAACGCATTCAACCTAATGCGGCTATCGTAACCGATGTAACGCATGATACAACCACACCAATGATTGATAAAAAAATTCAAGGAGAATGTGAAATAGGGAAGGGGCCTGTTATCGCTTATGCGCCTGCCGTACAACAAAAATTAAGAGATTTAATTACCACAGCTGCAGAAAAAAATAAGATTCCTTTTCAACGCGCGGCACTCTCTAGAGCAACCGGTACAGATACCGATGCTTTTGCGTATAGCAATTGCGGGGTTGCTAGTGCTTTGATATCTTTGCCGTTGAGGTATATGCATACCACTGTGGAGACGGTTCATAGACAAGATGTTGAAAATGTCATCAGACTTATATATGAATCGGTCCTAACGATGAAAGACGGAGATACTTTTAGTTATTTTACAACGTAACTATGACGTAAATGCTGACCTTATTACTTTTAGCCAGTGCACCGGCTCTTTTTATTATGATTTATATTTATAGTAAAGATAAATATGAAAAAGAGCCGGTGAAACTGCTGGTGATATCTTTTCTACTCGGCGCAATTTTTAGTGTGCTGGTAACCACACTACTCTATGGAGCCGTTGATATTTTTTTACCCGTTGCAGCTGAATTTAGCGTTTGGGATCAATTTTTAAAGGCCTTTTTTATTGTTGGGCTTATTGAAGAATTTAGCAAGTATATTGTAGTCAGGTATTACGCACAACCAAAAGCAGCCTTTAACGAACCTTTTGACGGTATAGTCTATGCCGTGATGGTTTCAATGGGCTTTGCCATGTTAGAAAATATTGTTTATGTGGTGCAACTAGGGTTTTCTACGGGGGTATTAAGAGCGTTCACTGCAGTTCCTGCCCATGCTTCATTTGCTATTCTGATGGGCTTTTTTATGGGTAAAGCAAAGTTTGCTAAGCATCGGGTTGGGCTCAATATTTTGGGCTTAAGTTTAGCGGTTCTTTTTCACGGAGCATATGACTTTTTTTTATTCATTAATTTTATTCCCGGAATTTCTATAGGCGCCTTTATTTCTTTAGCAATTGGATTGCTGCTATCACGGAATGCAATCAAACGCCATCAATTTAATTCTACTTTTAAATCGTCGCTCACCGAGTCATCTGAAGATGAGCTTATCTAGCGAAGGTATATTTATGCCCCATTAAAGTTGCGTTTAACCGTAATGAGCGAAGAGAAACTAAGGGGCTTGGCAACCCGAGATAGGAATAACACCTAGCGTTGTGTATATACTACTTCTTTTTTTACGTGCTATGGTTGTACTCACGGCGATAAAATTGAATTTAACACAATTGTAGTCGGGTTAAAAAAGGCCAAGGGGTTGAGAAATTTTTATACCCCTTAAGTTTACCTATCTTTACGCTCTTAAATTAACACTATGTCTGAATTAAAAATAACGGTCAATGCAACACTTGATGTAAGGCTTACTAAAGCGCAAGTTACGAAGCTAGACGCCGTAGAAATTACGCCAAACAACTATCATATTATAGAAGATGGTAAGAGTTTTTCTGCACGAATTCAGCGTGCAGATTTTCAAGCCAAAACATATGAAGTTGAGCTGCAAAATGAGATCTATGTGGTTGAAATCCACAACGAATTAGATCAGCTAATTAAAGAAATGGGATTTGAAGTAGGGGTAGGTAAGCAAGTCAATGAAGTAAAAGCACCTATGCCTGGTTTGATTTTAGACGTACTGGTTTCGGAAGGTCAAATGGTAAAGGAAGATGAGCCTTTATTGATCTTAGAAGCCATGAAAATGGAGAATGTATTAGCTTCTCCAAGAGACGGGATAATCGCCGCTGTTGAGGTGGCTAAAGGCGATGCCGTTGATAAAAACCAATTATTGATCCAGTTTGAATAATATGAAAAAAATACTTATCGCCAATCGGGGCGAAATTGCTATTCGCGTAATGCGTACGGCAAAGAAAATGGGAATTAAAACGGTGGCTGTTTATTCAACAGTTGACCGAAACGCGCCACATGTACGCTATGCAGATGAGGCCATTTGCATAGGAGAAGCCCCTTCAAATCAATCCTATCTCTTGGGAGATAAAATTATTAAGGAGGCCTTGCGATTGGGTGTGGATGGAATACATCCAGGGTATGGGTTTCTTAGTGAAAATGCTGATTTTGCCAAACAGGTATCAAAGGCAGGCATTCAATTTATAGGCCCCAGTCCCAGTGCCATTAAAGTCATGGGAAGTAAATTGGCTGCAAAAGAAGCGGTAAAGGCGTATGATATTCCAATGGTGCCTGGAATTGATGAGGCAATCACATCGGTTGATAAAGCCATTGCCATAGCAAAAGAAATAGGCTTTCCAATTTTAATTAAAGCATCGGCAGGTGGAGGTGGTAAAGGAATGCGCATTGTAGAAAAAGAAAGTGATTTAGCCTCTCAAATGCAACGGGCAATTAGTGAAGCAACCTCTGCTTTTGGAGATGGATCTGTTTTTATTGAAAAATATATTGCCTCGCCACGCCATATTGAAATCCAAATTATGGCCGATAGTCATGGAAATACCCTTCATTTATTTGAACGTGAATGTAGTGTGCAACGGAGACATCAAAAGGTAGTTGAAGAAGCACCTTCTGCTGTGTTAAGTCCAGAACTGCGTCAAGAAATGGGTGAAGCTGCCGTTAAGGTAGCGAGGGCTTGTGATTATGTGGGAGCGGGAACGGTAGAGTTTTTATTAGACGAGGATAAAAAATTCTATTTTTTAGAAATGAATACACGCTTGCAAGTTGAACATCCAGTCACGGAGTTAATTACCGGATTAGATCTTGTTGAATTGCAAATTCGCGTAGCTCAAGGTGAAGCGTTAAACCTTCAACAAGAAGCGCTTAAAATTAAAGGCCATGCCGTAGAATTGCGGGTGTATGCCGAAGACCCTGCGAATGATTTTTTACCAAGTGTAGGCGCTTTGTCAACCTACCGCTTGCCAGTGGGTGAGGGGATTAGAGTGGATAACGGTTTTGAAGAAGGGATGGACATTCCAATTTACTATGATCCAATGCTGGCTAAGCTCATTTGTTATGGTGAAACTAGAGCAGAGGCCATTGCATTAATGTTAAAGGCCATTGATGGGTATAAGGTAAAAGGTGTAAAAACAACCTTGTCTTTTGGGGCATTTGTTTTTTCGCACCCCGCCTTTCAATCCGGGCATTTTGACACCCATTTTGTGAAAAAGTATTTTACCAAAGAAGTGCAGGAACAAGCCACCTATAACGCGGCACATCTGGCCGCTCGGATAGCGGTAAAAAAATACCTAGAAGATCAACAACAATTAAGCTTACCGAAACATGGAATCTAAGATAAAAACGCTAAATGAAAAATTGAGATTAGCCGCTCTTGGGGGAGGTGAATTGAGAATAGAGAAGCAACATGCTAAAAAGAAATTAACCGCAAGAGAACGGATTGATTACCTTTTAGACGAAGGGTCGTTTGAAGAAATTGGTGCCTTGGTGACCCATAGAACCAAAGATTTTGGCATGGAAAATCAACAATTTTACGGTGATGGAGTGGTCACGGGTTACGGAACGATTCACGAACGCTTGGTCTATGTTTTTGCACAAGATTTTACCGTTTTTGGTGGGTCTTTATCGGAAACCCATGCTGAAAAGATCTGTAAAATAATGGATCATGCGTTAAAAGTTGGGGCGCCGTTAATTGGACTCAATGATTCGGGTGGAGCTCGGATTCAAGAAGGGGTTAGATCTCTAGGAGGATATGCTGATATTTTTTATAGAAATGTTCAAGCTTCGGGTGTTATTCCGCAAATTTCTGCAATTATGGGCCCCTGTGCAGGGGGAGCAGTGTATTCGCCAGCCATGACTGACTTTACCATGATGGTGGAAGATACAAGCTATATGTTTGTTACCGGACCAAATGTTGTTAAGACGGTGACCAATGAAGAAGTTACAAGTGAGGAATTAGGTGGAGCAAGTACGCATTCAAGTAAGTCGGGAGTCGCCCATATCACCTCATCAAATGATGTTGCCTGTCTAGAAGATATTAAAAAATTATTGTCGTATTTACCCCAAAATAATCAAGAAAAAACCGCCCGGTTAGCCGTAGATTTAGGTACAGAATTACGACCTGAATTGGTTGGGATTGTACCTGAAAATGCGAATAAACCATATGATATGCACGCCGTGATTAACGGAATAATTGACGAGGATTCATTTTTTGAAATTCATAAAAATTACGCTGAGAATATTGTGGTTGGCTTTGCTCGGTTAGGAGGAGAAAGTATCGGAATTGTGGCAAATCAACCGCTGTTTTTAGCAGGGGTTCTAGACGTGGATAGCGCAAAAAAAGCAGCGCGTTTTGTGCGTTTCTGCGATTGTTTTAACATTCCGTTGTTGGTCTTAGAAGACGTACCAGGGTTTTTACCCGGTACGGATCAAGAATGGAACGGCATTATTGTACACGGAGCTAAATTGCTCTATGCCTTTAGTGAAGCTACCGTGCCAAGAGTTACTGTGATTACACGTAAAGCATACGGAGGTGCGTATGATGTCATGAATTCTAAACATATAGGTGCAGATATGAATTTTGCCTGGCCTAGCGCAGAAATTGCGGTTATGGGGGCAAAAGGGGCAGCCGAAATTATTTTTAAGAAAGAGATTTCAACGGCAGATGATCCTGAACAGAAATGGAAAGAAAAAGAAGCAGAATACGCAGAATTATTTGCAAACCCATATAGTGCTGCAGAACGTGGCTTTATTGATGAGGTGATTTTACCACAAGATACACGTAGAAAGTTGCTCAAAGCATTTGCCATGTTAGCGAATAAGAAGGAAGAAAGACCACAGAGAAAACACGGTAATATCCCGTTGTAACGAAGTGAAATTACCCGTGATATGGTTAACACCACGATATGTTTAAAGGGGTGGTGTGCTTCAGTTTTTTTTAGGTGACCTAACGATGGTTAGGATACTTTTTGACTGTAAAATATAATGGATACCTACCACAAAAAGGCTAATGGATTCGGCCCAAAATAGAGAAATTGCCTGCTCGTCGGTGAGTACACAGGTGAGTAATGAACTTATTGCAGCAATTGCGATAAGCTTACTTAGTAGGCGGTGTTGTGGCTCGTGGATAAAAAAGATTACAACTGCGCTCCCGGCAAAAAATAGCAGTGCAAAAACATAATGTACTATGGCATTGGGACCGTTATAAGGAAATATCACAACCCCAATCAAAGAAAATCCTAAGATGATATTGTACCAACGTCCGTACTGTTTTTTGTATTTTTTGTTTGAGGCGACATAACCAGTACTAAAGTACAAAGCGCCGTTTAAAATAAATAAAGTTGCCGAAATCCCAAGGAGCAAACCAAAAATATGACTACGATCCATATCTACGTAGGCACTAATACTTCCTCTAAGCTGCCCATCAGTCCAGAATAGTATAAAAGGAATGAAGATACACACAAAGGCAATAAGCTGTTCAATAACCAAAAATATGGCATCATTAACTGTATATGTATTGCTCAGGTGGACTTGCATTTTATTCGGGGAAGGCGCTTTTATCTAATCCAGGAACAAGGCGTAAAGCATTTTTATAATATACTTTTTTTAAGACATCATCTGGTAGGTCTAAACCGTACATTGGCCAAAACGCGTGGTATTTTTTATGGTATTTAAAATATTCATCTGCGCTTTCTAACACCCTGAAGTAGGTTGGAAATTCTTCCGGTTTCCAACTGTCTTTACCAAAAAGTATGCGGTCTTGATATTTAATAAAAAAGGCCTTGGCATTTCGAGGTTGTCTTCCTAGTTCGGCAATAATAGCACCGATTCCAACATGCATATTTGGCATTTCATCAAGTAACTGGCCTAGGTGGCCCAAATTATTTGCATACCACCCCATATGCGCATTGATAAAGGTAGTGTTGGGATGTTTTTTAAACATACGGTGTTGTTCATCTATGATTTGTTGCCAAGGCACTGGATTTTGGGCGTCGCGCTTTCTTCGTGGATGTGTTTTAAGTTCAAGCCATCGTTCGTTATCGCCATCAAAGGGATCCCAAAATGATTTTGGATCGGCCGAATGAATGAGTACAGGGATTTTTAAATCGCCACAAGCTTTCCAAATAGGGTCTAATCGTGGGTCATCTACCGCAACGCGTTTACCTTGCTTGTCTTTTGTGCTCAACCCTAAACTTTTATAGACTTTTAGGCCACGTGCACCGTTGGCAACATCTTTTTGAAGTTGAGCTACGGTTTCTTCTGCCCAATTTGTTTTGCCAACTCCGCTAAAATTAATATTGGCAAATACGGCAAATCGATTTGGGAAATTGTCTTCACCATTTTTAATAGCTTTGACTAAATTAGCGCCAGACCCACCACTTAAATTGATCATTATTTGCAAATTAAGCGTGTCCATTGCTTCAACAACCGGAGTCATATCTTGGGTTGACATGCGGTATTGGTGTCCGTGCACATCGATAAAAGGAAATTTGGCTCGGTGTATTTTTTCGCCAGGGACAACCAAGGTAGAAATGGGGTCGTACGATTCAAAACTCAATTCTTGAGCGTTAGATAAAGCACCAATAGATAGGAATAAAAGTAGGGCGGATTGAGTTACTATTTTCATATAATATTCATTAATTTGCCTTAAAAATACAACATCTTGGGCAAATTATTTTACCGCATAACGCGAGATCTAGTTTATCCGTTAAAAAACATGAATTATGGGGTTTATAAAAGAGTTTAAAGAGTTTGCAGTTAAAGGAAATATGATGGATATGGCAGTTGGGATCATTATTGGAGCATCGTTTAACAAAGTTATTGATGTGTTGGTGAAAAAAGTATTGATGCCGCCGCTCTCCTTGCTGTCTAACGGAATTAACTTACAAGATAAGGTCATTGTTTTACGCGAAGCAGAGCGTGATGCCGCAGGCACACTACTACATGATCAGGTGGTATTGGGCTACGGACCTTTTTTAGAAAGTCTTTTGGATTTTATTATTATTGGCATCACTATATTTTTGGTGGTGAAATTTATGAATCGATTGAAAAATAGAGCGCAGGATGCTGAAGATAAAACGGTGGTGACTCCCAAAGATATACAATTACTTACCGACATGAATGGCTTAATGAAAGAACAAAATAAACTGTTAAAAGAGCGCTTAAAAGGGTGAATGGGGTTTTGTGCAAAGGTCAGTGATTTGGATAAACCCACAAGGTTGATGCTAAGACATACCTCTCCTGGCCTGAAGTAAATTCGGGATAAAAATGTGGGTAAATTGAAACTATCTTGTAAGGTGACGAATGACCTAGGATACCTGCCTAGGGATGTTAGTTATAATTTAATTAACTCTTTAGTCAAATTAATGTCATTGAGCATATCCTGTGTAAACTTGTAATGCCCTTTGTACGTAATAATTTTAAACCGATCATCTTTCATTCTTGTAAGCACTTCAAGAAAACGCCATTTTGATTTCAATTGATTTGGTTCAGCGGATTTTAAACTAATTTCAAAATAGTGTTTTCTTCCTGCTTTTTCAGCAACGATATCCGGGGTTACTGTAAAATCACTGCCTTTTTTATGATATGATTTTGGCGATTCATATCCTTCCATATCGGCTTTGATATTTTCAAAACCACGATTTTCGATATACGTAATCGATTCTTTTAAAATAGTTTCATTTTCTAATTTATCTTGTGCTATCATCCGCTAAAGATAGCGAAAAAGGATGAGATAACCTATTAACCCACCCTTTTTCTGCTTTAGAAGGTGCTAGTTTACAATGCTTTATCCTTGATATCGTCTACCACTTCGGGGTTTAATAAGGTGCTCGTGTCGCCCAAATTAGAGAAATCTTTACTCGCTATTTTACGCAAGATTCGACGCATAATTTTACCTGATCGCGTTTTGGGTAAGGCTGAGGTAAATTGAATTTTATCAAGTTTTGCAATGGGGCCGATGTGTTCCGTAATAATCTGATTAATTTCTTTTCTTAAATTATCGTGATCTCTTCCCATGCCTGTTTCTTTTAGTGAAACATAGCCGTATAGGGCATTCCCCTTAATGTCATGTGGAAAGCCAACGATTGCAGATTCAGAGACCGCAGGATGTTCATTAATGGCATCTTCAATAGGGGCAGTTCCTAAATTATGCCCAGAAACAATAATAACATCATCTACCCTTCCGGTAATACGGTAGTAACCTACATCATCGCGTAGGGCACCATCACCTGTGAAATACATCTGGTCATAGGCCGAAAAATAAGTTTCCCGATAACGCTCGTGATTTCCCCAAATGGTTCTTGCCATTCCAGGCCAAGGGAATTTAATGCAAAGTCTTCCTTCTACTTGGTTTCCGGCTAATTCGACACCTTTTTCATCGAGTAGTGCCGGTTGAATTCCTGGAAGAGGCAAGGTTGCGTAGGTTGGTTTAGTTGGAGTTACATACGGAATGGGGGTAATCATAATACCACCTGTTTCGGTTTGCCACCAGGTGTCTATTATTGGGCTCTTTTTCTTACCAATATTGTCGTTATACCAATGCCAAGCTTCTTCGTTTATAGGTTCTCCTACAGAGCCTAAGACCTTTAAAGAAGAAAGGTCGTATTGTTCGGTAAACGATAGGTTTTGTTTTGCTAAGGCTCTAATGGCGGTTGGTGCAGTATAAAATTGGCTTACCTTGTGTTTTTCTACAATTTGCCAGAATCGACCAAAGTCAGGATAGCTAGGTACCCCTTCAAACATGACGGTCGTGGCTCCATTGGCTAAGGGGCCATAAATAATGTAGCTATGACCGGTAATCCAACCAATATCAGCGGTACACCAATACACATCTTTATCTCTGTATTGAAAGGCGTTTTTAAAGGTAAAGGCCGAATAGACCATATAACCAGCAGTGGTATGTACCATGCCTTTAGGTTTTCCGGTTGAACCGGAGGTATAGAGAATAAATAAAGGATCTTCGGCATCCATTATTTCAGGTTCGCATGCTGAAGAGGCTACGTCGAGTAAAGGTTGTAAATATTTGTCGCGATTTTCCTTCATAGAAATCTTACTCATAATTCGTTTAGCAACCAGTACTGTTTTTACACCAGGACAATCTTCAAGGGCCTCATCAACGATTCCTTTAAGGTCAATTGTTTTTGCACCGCGATAGGAACCGTCTGAGGTGAGCACAATTTTACAGTCTGAATCGTTAATACGTGTTGCTAATGCAGTTGATGAGAAACCAGCAAAGACAACCGAATGGATAGCCCCTATTCGGGCACAGGCCAACAGGGCAACTGCCAATTCAGGAATCATCGGCAAATAGATGCATACGCGATCTCCCTTTTGTACTCCTTGTGATTTTAATACATTCGCAAATTTACAAACACGTTCAAATAGTTCGTTATAGCTAATGTGAAGTGCATTCTCGTTAGGATTGTTAGGTTCAAAAATTAGGGCAGTTTTTTCACCTTTGGCGCGTAAATGTCGATCAATACAATTCTCTGTGATATTGAGTTTTGCACCTTCGTACCATTTAATTGAAGGCGTTGAAAAGTCCCAGCTCAATACCTCATCCCATTTTTTGCGCCAGACAAAATGCTCTTGTCCTATTTCATCCCAAAAGGTTTTAGGATCGCGTACTGATTTTCTATAAACTTGAAAGTATTCTTCTAAACTTTTAATGTGATAATTACTCATGGTCTTCTTTTTTAATGTTCTGATGCTTGGCCAGCACCACTTGGAATTCTAATATTTTCTACGATTGCTTGTACGCTTGGCGGTGGAGGGTGGGTACATCTAGAAACCACCAGGGCAATGCCAATATTTACCAGCATTGCAATGGTTCCAAATCCCTCTGGAGAAGTCCCAAACCACCATTCACTAGCGGGTCTAGGATCCATTATGCCAATCAATCCCGTTTTGTACCGGATCATATAAAAGAGCATTAAACAAATTCCTACCACCATTCCTGCGATGGCTCCTTCTTTATTCATTCGTTTATCAAAAATACCTAAAATAATGGCAGGAAAAAAGGATGCAGCGGCTAGTCCAAAAGCCAAGGCAACTACAGCAGCCACAAACCCAGGTGGGTAGATGCCAAAGAGACCGGCAATAATTACGGCTACTACAATACTTATTCTTGCCCACATCAATTCCTGTTGATCTGATAGGGTAGGTTTGAGTTGTTTTTTTATTAAATCATGCGAAATAGAGGTAGAGATGACCAGGAGTAAACCAGCGGCTGTTGATAAAGCGGCGGCTAATCCTCCAGCTGCAACTAAGGCGATGACCCAATTAGGTAAGCGCGCAATTTCTGGGTTTGCTAACACCATAATATCTCGATCTACATAAAGTTCATTGCGGTTGGCACTCGCATTTGAAATGCTGCGTTCTCCATGGGCCCCTCGTGCTTCCGTAAAAATTGGTTTTTTACCATTGATGGAGGTGCCCTCCACATATTGAATCAACCCATCACCATTTTTATCGGTCCAAGCAATTAGTCCAGTGTTTTCCCATTTTTTAAACCAATTGGGCATATCCTTATACGCTTCATTAGATACCGTTTCAATGAGGTTGGTTCTAGAGAAAACGGCAATAGCTGGGGCGGTAGTGTATAAAATAGCTATTAATAATAAGGCGATTCCAGCCGACTTTCTAGCATCTTTTACTTTGGGGACTGTAAAAAAGCGGACAATTACATGGGGTAAGCCCGCGGTTCCCACCATGAGGGCGAGGGTGATGGCAAAAACATCCCAGGTTGATTTACTACCTTGCGTATATTCTTTAAATCCGAGATCGGTGTGTAATTGATCTAATTTTTCAAGTAAATAACTGCCATCTTGTATGCTTCCTCCCATGCCAATTTGTGGTATAGCATGGCCAGTCATTTGAATGGAAATGAAGATTGCTGGCACCATAAACGCAAAGATCAGTACACAATATTGTGCAACTTGTGTATAGGTAATTCCTTTCATACCCCCTAAAAAAGCAAAGACGAGTACTACACCCATACCAATAATCACGCCCACGCCAATTTCCACTTCTAAGAATTGTGAAAACACAATACCTACCCCTCTCATTTGTCCTGCAACGTAAGTAAATGAAACAATTAAGGCGCAAATGACACCAACAGTTCTAGCGGTATTTGAATAATAGCGATCTCCAATAAAATCGGGGACGGTAAATTTCCCAAATTTTCGCAGGTACGGTGCTAATAATAAGGCGAGTAAGACATATCCTCCAGTCCAACCCATTAAATAGACCGACCCGTCATAGCCACTAAAGGAGATTATCCCCGCCATAGAAATAAAGGACGCGGCACTCATCCAGTCGGCTGCCGTAGCCATACCATTAGCCAGTGGGGAAACCCCACCTCCGGCAACGTAAAAGTCTTTTGTAGAACCCGCTCGGGCCCATATTGCAATGATAAAATACAGACTAAAGGTGGCTCCGACCAAAATCCAGGTCCAAACTTGAACACTCATTTGAGCTTAAATTTTGTGGGTGTTGATTCCTTATTCATCGTACCCATATTTTTTATCTAGTTTATTCATAAGACGCACATAAACAAAAATAAGAAGTACAAAAACGTAAATTGATCCTTGTTGTGCAAACCAAAATCCAAGTTTAAATCCGCCAAGTGTAAAATTGTCTAAGTAGTCTTTAAAAAGGATGCCGGCACCAAAAGAAACGATGAACCAAATGCATAATAACACGACTAAATAGGTTAAATTTACCTTCCAATAGCTGGACGCATTTGTATCTTTCATGAAGTGTTTGGTTGTTATTGAGAGCCAAGATAAAAAAATTATTGCTAACTTTTATAGGTTCGTTGGGTTAAGTCAACTGACTTAATTTTTATACTTTCGAAGCCCATGGTAGAATTTAGTACTTCCTTAATAGAAATCCTTAGCCAGCATTGGCAGTTGATACTTATGTTTTTTATCATCGCAATGTGTTATGCGTCGGTCGGGTTTGGTGGGGGTTCAAGTTATCTGGCTGTCCTCGCGTTAACGACATTGCCTTTTGTATCTATGCGTGCCATAGCCTTACTCTGTAATATTGTTGTGGTGAGCGGAAGTACGCTTGTGTTTGTAAGGCAAAAATTAATCCCGTGGAAAAAAGTGGTTTGGTTAGTAAGTTGGAGTGTTCCGCTTGCGTTTATTGGTGGATATTTAAAAATTAGCCACGTCTTTTTTTATGTGTTATTGGCAATTACATTATTAATTGCAGCTATTGCTATGTGGATGTCTAAACGCATTGTTGAGCATTCACATCCTGTAAATTCTACGAAGCGTGCAGGTGCAATGATGGGAGGTGCAATTGGATTTCTTTCTGGGATGGTGGGAATTGGTGGTGGAATATTTTTAGCTCCGGTTTTACATTTGACCCGTTGGGATAGCCCCAAACGGATTGCGGCTACAGCAAGCTTCTTTATTTTAGTTAATTCTGTGGCAGGGTTGATCGGGCAGTTTTTGTCAAACGATTTCCATTTTGATGCAGCGCTAGCAGGCGTATTGATGGTTGCGGTTTTATTGGGCGGTCAAGTTGGTGCCCGATTAAGCAGCTCAAGGCTTTCGCCAATCATGCTTAAAAGATTAACTGCGATACTCATTTTTTTTGTAGGGTGTAAGATTTTGTTTGAGTATCTTTTTAAGAAATAATACCGATTGGTATATTTTTTTGTAATTTTGCCTGCGTATGAGTACTAAATCGGCACAGACCCGGCAATTTATTTTAGAGAAAACGGCTCCTATTTTTAATCAACAGGGGTATTCAGCTACAAGCTTATCTGTCATCACAGCAGCTACCGGTTTGACTAAAGGTGCTGTTTATGGTAATTTTAAAAATAAGGAGTCCTTGGCTCTTGAGGCCTTTAATTATAATGTTCAATTTATTATAGATCAGGTCAGATTAATCTTACGTGAAATTGATTCACCATTGGCTAAATTATATGCCTTAATTCGTTTTTACCGAGGTTATTTTGATCAATGTTCGTTAAAAGGCGGTTGTCCTCTCATGAATATTGCGGTTGACACTAAACATACCAATCCAGAATTATTTAAGCAAGTTTCAACAGTGATTACCTCTATTATAGAGAGTATTGCCAAGGTTATTGAAGATGGGATTAAGCGCGGGGAGATCAAAAAAACGGTGGCGCCAAAACTCATAGGGAGCCGTATATTCAGTACCATAGAAGGAGCGGTATTTACAGCAATGATGTTAGAGGATGAGGCCTATTTAACGGATATGATGAATCACTTAGATAGGTTTATACAAACCGAAATAGCATGTTAATACCTAAACGAGGCATTGCCTAAAGGGAGAAATTTATGAAAGAACAACAATTAAAAGCCGTACGAGTTTATTTTAAACTACTTTCTGGGCTCTCTACAAAATGGAGTGGTACCCGAGCTTTTTGGATGATGCAAAAGGTGCGGAATAAAAAAATAAAATCAATTGAAGCTGAGTTTTATAAGCAAGCATTGCCATTTACGGTTCCCTTTCCCAAAGAGAATTTAAATGCATATACCTTGGGAGATCCACAAGGAAAACTGTTGTTTTTAGTACACGGTTTAAATTCAAATGCAGGGAGCTTAACTCGGCTGGCCACAGAATTTGTTGACCTGGGTTATCGCGTGGTGAGTTTTGATTTACCAGCCCATGCGTTTGCTAAAAAAAAACACACTAATTTATACGAGTGTAAAGAGGCGTTTAAAGCAGTAATTAATTATGTAGATCCTCAACAGCCCTTTGATATAATTTCACATTCATTGGGTTCGGCGACTACAATTTATGCACTAAGTGAGTTGTCACAACCTGTTAATCGGATGGTATTGCTGACAAGTCCAAATGCCACGATCGATTTTTTCTTAGAATTTAAACGTATTGTGGGTTTAAATCAGGCCGTTTTTAAAGAGGTGTTGGACAGAGCAAATACGCTGGCTAAAGAGGATATTTCTACCATGAAGGTTGAAGATAAGCTAAAGCATGTAGCGTTTGATGCATCTTTAATAATTCATGACAAACGCGATAAGGTAATTCCGTTTACATCTTCCCAAGATATAGCAAATTCTTCGTCACAAGTACAGTTGAAATCGTATGAAAATATTGGGCATTATAGGATGTTGTGGAAAGATGAGGTTATACAAGATGCCGTTACGTTTCTTACGAACTAGCGAAGTCATTGTCCCCAAAAAAGTTAACATTCATTATAATGTTGTGGTTGACAATTATACCGTTAACTTTTTAAGGGCAGTGACTTTAATTTTCCCTGATGTAGGCCTTTGATAATTCCGTCGGCTAAGCCTATTTTGGGTACATAGATTTTGGTGGCTCCAGACCATTTCATTGCATTGAGGTAGATTTTTGTAGCCGGAATAATTACATCGGCACGGTCAGGATTTAGACCTAATTCACTAATACGATCTACATAAGACATTTTCTTTAAAAACTCATAATGAGCCAACATATAAATGTACGATAACGGTTTGCCCAAAGGCCTTCCTGACATTTTAAAGATTTTATTAATGTTTCCACCCGAACCAATTAAAGAAATTTTGGACTTACTTGCCGTTACTTCTTTAATCCAATGTTCAATTTTCTTAAATATTTCTTTATTCGATTTCTTATTTCCAAATCGGACGGTTCCTATCTTAAACGATTTGGAATTGATAATTTTACCCTTGCTAAAAAAAGTAAATTCTGTGCTACCTCCTCCCACATCGACATAGAGATAGGAGCGATCACCTAAAATGAGCTCATTTAAATCGGTTGTTGAAATAATGGCAGCCTCTGTTTTTCCATCAATGATGTGAATTTCAATACCGGTTTCTTTTTTAATAATGGCGGCTACGTCTTTTCCGTTTTGAGCTTCGCGCATGGCTGAGGTAGCACAGGCCTTAAACCTTTCGACCCCATGAACCTTCATGAGCAATTTAAAGGCGGTCATTGCATCAACCATACGATCAATATTTGTGGTCGAAATTTCGCCCGTAGTAAATGCGTCAGCTCCAAGTCGAATAGGTACCCTTACTAGGGCTGATTTTCTGTATTGTGGTGCGAATCCTTCTTTTTCAATAACATTAGAGATTAATAATCTAATGGCATTTGATCCGATATCTATCGCTGCATATTTCTTTATTTCCAAATTGACTTATTTATGAAATTTGGGGAATTCAATGAGAAAAGTTTCCCCTTTTTTTACGTTTTTCCAATGCTTATTGTCAAATTCAATACCTACAATACCACAGGTGGATACATGTGGGATAGGCTTACTTCCAAATTTATTGACAAAGGTATTAATTCCATGATCATGACTAAAGATAATTGCCGAATCATATCCATTGTCTAATGCTTTGACGGTTTTTATTAAGTAACCATCGCTGAAGCTGTACAATGACTTGCTAATTTTTACATTAGCGAGGGGGAAATTAAATGTATAAGAAAAGATCATTGCGGTATGCAATGCTCTATTCGCACAACTCGACACAAAGGTAGAGGGAGTGTTCACCTTTTCTTTTAATACGCCTGCCATTAAATAAGCATCGTTAATTCCTCGTTCCTTTAACGGACGATCAATATCCTTGGCGGAGGGATAGTCCCATGATGACTTTGCGTGGCGTACGATGTACAGTCTTTTCATTAGTTGATATAGTTAAGGGGCTAATCTTTCTTTTAGCCAATTAAAATCAGGTTGAATCGTATAGCGTAATCGGTCGTGCATTCGGTTGGGACGACCTTGCCAAAATTCAATACTTTTAGGTATAACGATAAATCCGCCCCAATGTTTTGGTCTCGGTATTTCATGGTCACTAAATTTTTGCGCAAAGGTTGCTAAGCGTTCTGCAAGTAGTTCGCGCGACGGAATTACTTCACTTTGATTAGAGGCCCAAGTTCCTAGTTTGCTCCCTTCTGGTCTCGACTCAAAATAACCATCGGATAAGTTAGGAGCTATTTTGTTTGCAGTTCCTTTAATGATTATTTGTCGCTCTAGTCCTGGCCAAAAAAAGGAGAGGCATACTTTTGGATTTGCCTCGATTGCTTTTCCTTTTTCAGATTGATAATTAGTGTAAAATATAAATCCTTCCCAGGTAAACTTTTTTAATAACACCATACGGTTTTTTGGAAATCCATCTACGCCTACCGTAGCAATGTTCATGGCATTGGCTTCGTGTACAGCATCATCCTCTTCGGCAGCAGCATACCAATCTCTAAATAATTCTATAGGATTTTCTGGGGTGTTTTGCTCAAGTAGCGCATCTTTTTGATAGATTTCTCGCTGATTTCCTAAGTCTTTTTCAATCTCCATAGTGCTTTACGATTTTTTTCGAATTAGCCATAGTCCAATAAATGTGATAAATCCATTAAGCGGTAATATTTCCCAATGAAATTTATATGCACCAATAACACTTTCTGGCAAATAGGTGATGGCAAAACTAATAGACAGGGCTAAAATGGCAACTACCCATGCATAGCGATCTTTTATTTGATGCTTTGTCAAAATTCCAAAGGCAAAAAGTCCTAATAACGGACCATAGGTAAAGGTAGCAAATTTGAATAAATTACTCACTACATTTCCATCGAGACTATTAAAAATAATTACCACAAGAATAAGGAGCAAAGAAACCCCAATATGCACTTTTTTTCGCAGGGGAATTTTTTCTTCTTCTGGCTTATTTTCAATTCCCAGAAAATCGACCGATACCGAAGTGGTTAACGACGTTAATGCACTGTCGGCACTCGAATAGGCTGCCGCAATTAATCCAATAATAAACACAATAGCCAACGGTTTTCCAAGGTCTTGGTTCATGGCAATTTCAGGAAATAAAAGATCAGTTCTCGCTCTCCCATCTACCATTGGAATAGAAAGGCCTAACTTTTCTGCATAAATAAAAAGCAAGGCGCCTAAAGCTAAAAAGAAAAAATTTACAATAACGAGAAGCACTGCCATTGAAATCATATTTTTCTGTGCGTCTTTATTGGTTTTACAAGTGAGATTTTTTTGCATCATATCCTGATCTAATCCCGTCATGGCAACGGTAATGAAAATTCCACCAATAAAATACTTCCAAAAATAGGTCTTGGCATTAGGATCATCAAAAAAGAAAATTTGGCCTTTTTGGGCAAATTCTTCAGAATTTAAAAATCCTATAAAATTCCAATCTAACTTTTCATTAATTAAATAAATGGCTAAGCCTACAGCGGTCAGCATGGTTAAGGTTTGCAAAGTGTCAGTCCAAACAATCGTTTTAATTCCTCCTCTAAAGGTGTAGACCCAAATCAATACAATAGAAATAACTACCGTTAGCCAAAAGGGTACCCCCATTTGTTCAAATACGATATACTGCATGGCTAAAGCAACTAAAAATAGTCTAAACGAGGCACCGGTCACTCTTGATAATAGGAAGAAAAACGCTCCCGTTTTATAGCTTACTTTTCCAAATCGTTGTTCTAAGTATTGATAAATTGAGGTGACATTTAATTTGTAATAGATAGGAAGTAAAATAAAAGCAATCAGCAAATAGCCTACTAGAAATCCAAACACTCCTTGCATATAGGCAAACTGTTCAGAGCCTATCAAACCTGGCACCGAGATAAAGGTAACCCCAGATAGTGAGGCACCAATCATACCAAAGGCAACGATATACCAAGGGGATTTGTTATTGGCCTTAAAAAAAGTGTCGTTGGTAGCAGATTTACTGGTTAAAAAGGAAATTAAAATTAATACACCGAAATATCCAAGAATTAATAAAACAATATTGATTGGTTGCATCTGCTTGTTATTTTTGGATACGAATATAAGATTTACCAACGATTTTCTCTTAAAAATTTGGTCCTTCTTTGCAAAATAGAGACAAAATGTTTCTGCTAGAATTTACGGGAGTTGAAATTTTAATATTTCCTGTATAAGCGCCAGGATGGCCTATGTTTAATTTACGGATTTGAATTGATTTCTTCTAAATCTTAGCTACATTTGCCGTATGAATTTTTCGTCTAAATTACTCGAGAATGCGGTGAATGAAGTCGCGCAACTGCCAGGAATTGGCAAGCGAACGGCATTGCGATTGGTCTTGTACTTGTTAAAGCAGCCTCAAGAACGTACACAGTATTTAACCACGGCACTTACCCAATTAAAATCAGAAGTAAAGCTCTGTGAGCAATGTCACAATATTTCCGATCAAGTAATTTGTGAGATTTGTGCAAATCCGAATAGAGACCCTAAATTAATTTGTGTGGTTGAAGATATTCGCGATGTTATGGCTGTTGAAAATACGGCTCAATTTAAAGGATATTACCATGTACTTGGTGGTAAAATATCACCAATTGAAGGGGTGGGTCCGCAGAACCTTACCATTGAAAGTTTGGTTAAAAAAATTAGACAGGGTGTTATTACAGAAGTTATTTTTGCCTTAAGTCCAACTATGGAAGGAGATACAACAAACTTTTATATTTACAAGCAGGTGGAAGATCTGAACCTTAAAATTTCAACCATCGCACGTGGTATTTCTGTTGGAAATGAGTTAGAGTATGCTGATGAGGTGACCTTAGGGCGAAGTATTTTGCATCGAATTCCGTTTGAAAATTCACTTAACGGAGGTTAGGTGTAATCGCGCTTAACTACCTCCATCGGGTGATTAACCAAAGGCAGTCTTATGAATAGTTGGCATTTTATTAGGTTATTTAATCGCAAGAACCTGTGGAGCCTTTTTTTACTTGGGGTAAAAAATCCGCTATATGTGATCCCAACCTTGCTTGCCACGCGTAAGTGTATTCGTATATGTAATAAGCTGTATGGGAACTTGCATCAAAAAAATAATGTAACGAATGCTTTTAGACACGCCTTATGGAATATTTTAATTGCACAAGCGTGTACTTCTTATTCGCGAACTCGAGAAAACGCTATTAAGTGGGCGCATGAAATTACAACCTGGCATGAATCGTTCTCTCCTAATGATGCGCTGGCCCGACACATGGATATGCATAATAATGGCTATGGACAAGAAATATTTAGGCGTTACCCTGAATATGAAGCGGGTGATTTTATATCTTTGTTACAAGACCAACTAACATCGGCGGTAAAAATCTCAACTAGTAAAGAGATTGAAGCTGTTGATTTTGCCTTAGTCTATATAGAAAATCTACCGAAATAACCCTATGCTTACACACCTTCTGAATAGTTTTCAATCGTACGCCGTTTCTTTTAAAATGATTTCGGATTTGAGATTATGGCGTTATTTTATGGTGCCTATCCTGATTAGTATTCTAACGGCAGTTGGTTTAGGGCTATTGGCCTATGGATGGTCAGATGATATTGGATATTATATCAGTAAAATTTGGCCTTGGCAATGGGGAAGTGAAACCTTTTTAACCATAGGAAATGTGCTTGGTGGCTTAATTGTGTTAAGTCTGGGTATAATTGTATACAGGCATATTGTCATGGCACTTTCAGCTCCTTTTATGAGTCCAGTATCCGAAAAAATAGAGGCGCATTTATTGGGAGTAGACCGCAAGCACCTACATAGTTCCGTTAATTTTTCAGCGCAATTAATGCGGGGTATCCGTATTAATGTGCGCAATTTAGTGCGGGAATTAGTATTGACGGTTCCTTTGCTGTTAATTGGATTGATTCCGCTCTTTACTCCTTTTACTACTGTAATTATTTTTTTAATACAAAGCTATTTTGCAGGTTTTGGAAATATGGATTACACTTTAGAACGGCATTATAAATATGCGCAAAGTGTACGGTTTGTGAAGTCGAATAGAGGCATTGCCCTCGGCAATGGAATTGGGTTTATGCTCATTCTATTGGTGCCTGGGATTGGCTTTATTTTGGTGCTTCCTTTGGCGGTAACGGCAGCCTCTATTGATACGGTCAAGGAAATAAACAGAAGAAGTACATATGAGGTACAAGCATAACTATAAAAGTAGGCATGGAATATCACGGAACGCAATTTAGTTTAACCTGTTTACAGGATGAGGATGCGGTAAGCTTGCATAAAATGATGCGTGATAATGCATCGCGTTTTGCCAGTTTTTTGCCCAAGACCCTTGCTCAAAATCGAACACTTCAGCAGAGCAAGGCTTATATTTCAAACAAGCGTAGTGAATGGCAGCAGGGCCTAAGTTTTACCTTTGCTCTTAAATCACAGCATGGGGATATTGCAGGATTAATTATTCTTAAAAATTTGTTGCTAGAAAAGCATCAGGCTGAATTTGCCTATTGTATAAGTGAAAAGTTTGGCAGAAAGGGGTGGATAAGCCAAGCGGTAGGAGAGGCAGTAGCCTTGGCAGAAATGACCTTGAAGATTGAGAATTTTCAAATCATAGCCCATTGCGACAATTATGCTAGTGTGAAAGTAGCTAAGAATAATGGGTTTTGTTGGACAAAAACTCTAGTAAATGCCTTTTATACCTTAGATGGACAGCCCATTGACATGGAGCTTTATGAGCTGCAGCTACCAAAGAAAAGATCCAATCTTGGGTAATTAGGGGGTGAAATTATACTATTCGTAATTTTATAGGCTAAAAATTGCTAATTTGTAATTTTATTTAACACTTTTATGTATTCGTTAAGGATAGTGTAATATAAAAAATTGTTCAGGCGAAAAATATTCCATTCGCATCTGATATTTTTTTAACTTGCGGCCTTAAAAATAACTCAACATCTCATGGCAAAATTTGAATTAAAACTCCCAAAAATGGGTGAAAGTGTTGCTGAGGCAACGATAACGTCTTGGTTGAAAGAGGTGGGTGACACCATTGAATTGGATGAGGCAATTGTAGAAATTGCAACAGACAAGGTAGATTCAGAAGTTCCAAGTGAGGTGGAAGGGGTTTTACTTGAGCGATTTTTTGAGGTAGATGATGTTGTTAAGGTGGGTGAGACCTTAGCGATTATTGAAATTGAAGGAGCGGGAACCGAGGCAGAAAGTGCAACCCCAGCCGATACAGTATCAACAGCGGAGGCTCCAGTGAAAGCGGCCATCGTGAAAGAGGTTGAGAAACCACTAACTGCTGCAGCTGCCCCTGCGCCCGTAGCGCAAGCTACCAATGATGATCGATTTTACTCCCCGTTAGTAAAGACCATAGCAAAAAAAGAACAAATTGACGAAGCTGAATTAGCTAGTATTCCCGGAACAGGAAAAGATGGACGAGTGACCAAAGATGATATGCTCAACTATCTTAAAACGCGCGGAACCACCCAGGCGTCTAAGTCAGTGGTAGGCCCTGCCACCGGATCAAATTCCAGTTTGAAAGCAGCAGCTACCCCTGTATCGGTCAATGGTGGTGATGAGATTGTAGAAATGACCCGAATGGGGAAATTAATTGCAAGTCATATGGTCGATTCAATTCAGACTTCTGCACATGTGCAATCGTTTATTGAAGTAGATGTGACCAATATTGTTAACTGGAGAAATCGGGTGAAGCATAAATTCCAAGAGCGTGAAGGGGAAAAAATTACATTTACACCTATCTTTATGGAAGCGGTTGCGAAAACAATTAAAGATTTTCCCATGATCAATATTAGTGTAGATGGGGACAAAATTATTAAAAAGAAGAATATCAATTTAGGAATGGCAGCCGCCTTAGCTGATGGAAATTTAATTGTACCTGTGATTAAAAATGCAGATCAATTAAACTTAGTAGGGATGACCAGAGTTGTTAATGATTTGGCTTCTAGGGCCCGTTCTAACGGACTGAAACCAGATGATATTCAGGGTGGTACGTATACCGTGACCAATGTTGGAAGTTTTGGTAGTGTGATGGGGACGCCTATTATTAACCAACCTCAAGTGGCTATCTTAGCCCTTGGCGCCATCCGAAAAGTTCCCGCAGTTATAGAAACACCAGAAGGCGATTTTATTGGGATCAGACATAAAATGTTTCTTTCACATTCGTACGATCACCGTGTAGTCAATGGCGCTTTAGGTGGAATGTTTATCAAGCGAGTTGCTGAATATTTAGAAGGCTTTGATGTAGATCGTGAATTCTAAACTTGGCGATTAACGTTGATAAATTCTGAAGATTGTTTGTAACTCTGACGTAATTTACGGAGTGACTTATGGCTAATTTGTAACTTTGATTTTTTAATCAAATTATGGAATTAACACTAAAAAGACCTATCGTATTTTTCGATCTCGAAACGACAGGCGTAAACATCGCAAAAGATAGGATTGTTGAAATCGCTATTTTAAAAGTATATCCCAACGGAAATAAAGAGAGTAAAACGTGGTTGGTCAATCCCGAGATTGAAATTCCCGCCGAAGTGGTGGCTATTCATGGGATCTCAAATGAGAAAGTAGTGAATGAGCCTACCTTTACTGAACTCGCTCCTGAAATAAACGCCTTAATTGAAGGCTGTGATCTTGCTGGTTTTAATTCAAATCGTTTTGATATTCCTCTTTTAGCAGAGGAATTATTGCGCGCAGGCATAGATTTTGATATGAAGAATAGAGTAGGGGTTGATGTGCAGGTTATTTATCATAAAAAAGAACAGCGTACCTTAAGTGCAGCCTATCAGTTTTACTGTGATAAAAACCTTGAAAACGCTCACTCTGCGGAAGCAGATACCATGGCAACCTACGAAATTTTAAAAGCACAATTAGATAAGTATGAAGATTTAGAAAATGATATTAATTTTCTACATGAATTTTCATCACATCACAAACGTGCCGATTTTGCAGGATTTATTATGTTTGATGAGGCAGGTGATGAAATATTTACCTTTGGAAAATACAAAGGAAAAAAAGTGGTTGAGGTCTTGCAAAGAGACAAGGGATACTTTTCGTGGATTCAAAATGCGGATTTCCCCTTGTATACAAAAAAGGTGTTAACCGCGATTAAATTGAGAAGTCTGAATAATAAATTAGAATAATATGGTAATAGCATTTGACCAACTTCCATCTACAGCTAGAATTTGGATCTACCAAGCCAATAGAAGCCTACAGCCAAATGAGGTAGCCCTCGTTACTGATCGGATGGCTACTTTTATGGAGGGGTGGAGAAGTCATGGTGAAAATATTAACGTTGCCATGAAGCTGGCGTATAATCAGTTTTTAATTTTAGCGGTTGATGAACAGGTGAATGCTGCTTCTGGCTGTAGTATAGATTCTTCGGTACGTGAAGTAAAAGCCTTAGGAGAAGCGCTGCAAGTAGATTTTTTAAACAAATTAAAAGTGGCTTACCTTGAGAATGATACTGTGAAAACAGTTTCTATTCCTAGTTTTAAGGCCTTGGTTGCCCGTGGTGAGGTGACCGGTGATACCTTGATATTTAACAATATGATTACCACTAAAGCTGCGCTTGATCAGCAGTGGATAATTCAAGCAAAACAGAGTTGGTTGTCAAAATATGTCAAATCAGAATCCTCAATATAATATGAAATTCATCTTTTCACTTTTCTTTTTAAGTAGTATTGTTTTATCCCAAGCACAGCAAGTTGACCCCCTGTTAAAAAAGGATACCTATGGGCAAGAAGTTTGGGTAGATAGTATTGTAAAGACCATGAGTATTGAAGAAAAAATTGGTCAATTATTTATGATCCAGGCTTATTCAAATAGAGACGATGAGCACAGGCGTGAGATTGCAAAAATGATAAAGGAGTATCATGTAGGTGGATTAATTTTTATGCAGGGTACACCTGATAAGCAGATTGTGCTTAATAATTATTATCAATCTATTGCTAAAACACCGTTAATTATCGGGTTTGATGGTGAATGGGGCTTAGATATGCGCTTAAAAAACACCTATCGTTATCCGTGGAATATGGCGCTTGGTGCCATACAAGATGATGCATTGATAGAGGAGTTTGGTCGCAAGCTTGGAGAAGAGTGTAAGCGCGTTGGGATTCATATTAATTTTGCACCAGTTGCTGATATTAATATTAATCCTAAAAATCCGATTATTGGTAATCGTTCTTTTGGAGAAGATAGAGCCAATGTAACTCGAAAAACGGTTGCCTTTACCAAAGGAATTCAAAGCGTGGATGTCTTGGCCTGCGGAAAACACTTTCCCGGACACGGAGATACAGATGCTGATTCGCATAAAACCTTACCTACCATTCCATTTAGTATTGAGCGATTAGACTCTATAGAATTATACCCGTATAAAGAATTGTTTAAAAACGGACTGGGCTCCGTAATGACAGCACATTTAAGTGTGCCTAGTTACGAACCAAACACGAGCTTACCTTCTTCTTTATCTCCTTCCATTGTAACAGGATTACTAAAAGAGCAAATGGGTTTTGAAGGATTGATCATCACAGATGGGTTAAACATGAAAGGAGCGGCTAACTTTTCCTCCTCTGCCGAAATTAATTTGGCGGCTGTTTTAGCTGGAAATGATATGCTTCTTATTCCGCAAGATGTTCCTGAAACCATGGCCTATATGAAAGCGGCTGTAGAAAACGGAACCTTAACGGAAGAGCGTTTAGATGAATCTGTAATGAAGATTTTAAAGGCGAAATATTGGGTTGGACTTAAAAAATACGAACCCATTGATACCGTTAATTTACACGATGATCTTAATGGAATCCCTGCCCAATTGCTACATCGCAAATTAGTAGATCAATCCATTACCTTACTTAAAAACAACCAAAAAGCCTTACCAATTACTGACCTTATGGAGGCTAAAATTGCCTATGTGAAACTTGGGGACAGTGATAATGAAACTTTTGTAAGTAGGCTAAAAGACTATGCTGATATCGCGGTGATAGAAGGGAAAACCATTGATGTTGTTTTAGATAAATTAGCCCCCTACAACACCGTGGTGATTGGGTATCATAAATCGAATGAAACTGCCTGGAAAGGATTTAAATTTACGACAGAAGAACTGGTTTGGTTGCAAGAAATTTCTAGAAAGAAAAAAGTAATTCTAACTGTATTTGCCAGTCCGTACAGCTTGTTAGACATTAAATCTTTTACCAATATTGACGGGCTAGTAGTAGCCTATCAAAACAGTACCCTAGCACAAGACCTTACTGCACAAAAACTATTTGGGGCATCTTCTATGAAAGGCAGGGTTCCTGTTTCTATTGGTGACGCCTTTGCGGTGGGAAGTGGATTAAATTCGGCTAATTTATACCGATTGAGCTATGGTTTACCAGAAGAAGTTGGAATGAGTTCAACAAAATTAGCAAAAGTAGACTCGATGGCTAATGTGGTTATTGATAAGCGTATGGCTCCTGGAGCCCAAATTTTAGTCGCACGCAAAGGTAAGGTGATTTACCGTAAAAGCTTTGGTTTTCATACGGCGAAGGGAATTACCAAAGTTGAAAATAATCACTTGTTTGATATTGCCTCAGTAACAAAGATTCTTGGAGGCCTTCCCTTGATTATGAAAGCGCAAGAAGAAGGTAAATTTACCATAGAGACTACCTTGGGGGAACTATTTCCTGTAATGAAATCTTCCGATAAGGAAAATATAACGCTTAAAGAGGCATTATCGCATTACGCACGGTTACAGGCCTGGATTCCGTATTATTTAGCGACCATAGATTCGTTAACCCACAAGCCTTCAAAGAAATATTATCAATTTAAACGCTCCCCTAAGTTTGACGTTAAGGTGGCGCGAAACTTGTATTTACGTACAGATTTTAAAGATTCTATGATTGCGCAAATTCCAGAAACGCCCTTATATCCAAGTAAACGATATAAGTATAGCGGGATGATTTTTTACCTCTTTAAAGATTACCTCGAAAAAACATACCAAACGCCAATGGATCAATTGGCTACAGAGAATTTTTACAAACCTTTAGGAGCCACCACCTTGATGTACAATCCGTTGGATAAATTTTCTCCAAAGGTAATTGTGCCTACTGAAATTGACACCTATTATCGGAATCAACTATTACATGGCTATGTTCACGATCAAGGAGCGGCGATGTTTGGTGGAGTAAATGGCAATGCAGGGCTGTTCTCAGATTCAAACGATATTGCAAAAATGATGCAAATGTATTTACAAGAAGGCTATTATGGGGGCAAACGTTACCTTAAGCCAACCACTATTAATACGTTTAATCATCGCTATTACGCAGATCAAGATGTGCGTCGCGGATTAGGCTTTGACAAGCCGCAAATTAATGCAAAAGAAAAGGCCACTTGTGGTTGTGTGTCTTCTAAAAGTTTTGGACATAGTGGCTATACGGGAACCTTTACTTGGGCCGATCCGGAGTCTGAATTAGTCTATGTATTCTTGTCGAATAGAGTCTACCCAAATGCCGCAAATAATAAATTGGTTCGCGAGAATTCTAGAACGATTATACAACAATTTATACAAGAAGCCGTTGTAGGGGAATAGCTAAACCCACTTATATGCGACATTTAACCTTGCTCTTATGCTTTTATTCTTTGGGAATATTTGCACAAACTACAAATGATACTGGTATTTATTATGCACGTGAATTCAGTAAAGACAAAGCTTTATACAAAGCTAAAGAATTTGTCATGGAAGAAATTATTGGTCTAGAAACCAATGTAATCAAATTCAATGTTGATCCCTTAGCCGAAACGTCTTCTGGGGAACTTATTTCATTGGCCTATGCCTGTGAGGAAAAAAACATGGACGGATTGGTCTTAGGTTTTTTTGGAAATCGCTGGGATAATTCAGGCGTGTTTTATCAGGCTTTTGCCTTTAAAAATCTTCCTAAAAAAGAAGCGATTGAAATGTTGACTAAACTCAATGATGAAATAGAGTTGAATGCAAAATACCTGAGCGCTGATTCAGATAATAATAATATTTATTTTCAATATGAAGATATCACCTTTTTGATTTATCGTGATTCGGGCATTAAAATTCGTGTTTTTTGGCAAGATTTTGACGCCGAATGGGAATCAAATTCCTTTAGTCGAACCAAAAGAAGATTTGAGAAAAAACTCACAAAATAAGGGTTTTAGTACTGCTCCATATTGATCCTACAACATGAGGATAGAACAACAAACCTGATTTCTGGCACTAGAAATCAGGTTTTTTTATGGTTTTTATTTAGTTTTTGCGGTTATCCAAACCAAAAACACACTAATTAAGCCGTAGCAAACGGCAGCCAAACTTCCAAAAAAGAAACCTACAATTAAGGATTGTAAAAAGTAGAAGAGTGGAAAGGCAGTTAAACCAATGGCTACTTTTGTGGTACTAATAAATTCATCTTCTTTAATATTGGGCTCAATTAGCTTGTAAATTGCCAAGGGCAGGATACTGTTAACCGACACAATTCCTTTAAAGATATGATGCATCACATTACTCCCTTTATTTTTATGGGGGGCTATAGGGGTGCCTTCTTGAAGGCATTTGTTAATGGGGTCGGGATTAGAAAAATCAACATCGCCTAGGGCTTCAATTTTTTCTTCATAACGGTCCATAGGGATATGAACGGTTAGCTTTTTCATGGCATCGCTAACCACTTCTTTTAAGGATAGGGTAGCGCTGTTAATGTTTTCTGGCGTATAATATGGATTGACATGAATGGGTTCGCCAAAGTGAATAGATACTGATTCAGCAAACAATCGAGCATTGCTGTAGTTTAGTCCAACCGGCACAATATACAAGGGTAAATTGGGGTATTCTTCTAAGACACCAAATGTAATTCGTGTAAAGCCTTTACTCAAAGGGCGCACTAAATGTCTTATATCATGGGTACCTTCAGGAAAAATAAGTAAGGTGCGCTGTTTGTTAAGGATTTTAAAACAGTACTTAAAAATAGCGTCATTTTTAGCTAGAGCCGCTTTTCCATCTCTCATGCGGTAAATAGGGAGCATATTAACCGTTGACAATAGCCATTTAACCAAGTTAATTTTAAAGGCACTTGCCCGGGTTAAAAAATGTAAATTTCGTTGGGTGTGAGTGGCAATTAATAAGGGGTCTAATAGGGCATTTTTGTGATTGGAAACTAGCAGGACAGCTCCTTTTTTAGGAATATGTTCAGCGCCATTGACAACGATTTTCTTGTAGAAAAAAAGCAGGCCAGTGCCGATGTAAATTTTGACCATATGGTACCAAATACGCTTCAATTTGATGTAATTTTTTGTGATTTAGGAGACCAATAGGTCGCCAATAATAAGCCTGAGGCAATATCCCAAATTCCCCAAAAAGCAACGCATAAGGCCATACCACCTAAGCCACCAAAGAAATCAAAGACTAAAAGTAATCCAAGGCCCGAGTTTTGAATCCCCGTCTCTATGGCTAAGGTTTTTTGATTTGGTTTTGAAAGTCCCATGAGTCGTGCAAATTGAAATCCTCCAAAATATCCCGCTAAATTATGAAAAAGCACAATGGCAAAAACATAATGGATATGGGCAATAAAAATATCCATGTTATTGGCAAAAGCAATAATAATAAAGGCTAAAAAGATTAAAAAAGAGAGTGGTTTTAGAATTTTAGTGAGTTTTAGCGCAAGGTGTTCTGCATAGTGCCTCACGAGCATGCCTATGACTAACGGAACGCCTAAAATTAACGAGACTAGTTTAACTAAGGCCCAAGGATCTAACTGAACCTCTTTTAAAATTTCTGCGGTGGGCGCGTAGAGATTTCCCCAAAAATGAAAATTAATGGGTGTCATAAAAACGGCGACCAAAGTTGCAAAAGCGGTTAGACTAACCGATAGGGCCGAGTTACCTCCGGCCATTTGTGTCATAAAATTTGAAATGTTTCCTCCAGGGCAGGCTGCTACCATAATCATACCTAAGGCAATACTTGGCATTGGATTTAAAAAATAAATTAGGGCAAAGGTGATCGCTGGAAACAGTATAAATTGAGCAACAATTCCTGTAAATAAGAGCTTAGGTTCTTTTATTAATCGCTTAAAATCGCCTGGTGTAATTCCAAGGGCAACTCCAAACATTATAACAGCCAAGGTGATATTTAAGAGCCATAATCCTTGTGAATCAAAATTGATTTTAAGGTTGTCAAGAACAAAAGTGTCGCTAGTTTTCAAATACATAGGCTAAGATATTCGCTCCCATTTGTAAGGCTTTTTCTCGGAGTGCAGGTGGGTCGTTATGTACGGCTTCATCTTCCCATCCATCACTTAAATCGGCTTCATAATCATAAAAACAAATCAGTCGTCCTTCATAAAACAAGCCAAAGCCCTGTGCGGGTTTACCATCGTGTTCGTGAATTTTTGGCAGGCCGTTAAATTTAAAGTCCTGATTGTAAATAGGATGATCATAGGGTATTTCTTGAAGACTAAGGTTGGGAAACACGCGCTTGAGTTCAGTTCTAATATACGGGTCTAAGCCGTAGTTATCAGAAATGTGTAAAAACCCGCCAGCGGTTAAATAATTTCTAAGCCCTTCTACTTCGTCTGGAGAAAAAGAAACATTTCCATGCCCTGTCATAAAAACAATGGGATAATTATAGATGTCAGCACTATTGGCTTCTACTGTCTCTACTTTTTCAGTAATGCGTGTGTTATTATGCTCATTACTGAATTTGACTAAATTGGGAATTGCTGTTGGGTTGGCATACCAATCTCCACCACCACCATATTTTAAAATAGCCACTTGTTGAGCCGTCACTGGAACACTCAAACAAAATAAGAAAAGAACGAATACGGTTTTCATATGGCTTGTGGAATCATTTGCACAAATCTATTAAAATATATTGAAATGTACGGTCTAAATGCGATATGCTATCGGTATTTCTTGTTGAGGTTTTTACGGAAAAATTTTGCGGGAAACCCGCAACAAGTTCTTCAATTCAATGTATAAATTTAACATTATCTAACAATCAAACATATGAAAAAGGGGAGAGGAGCACTGAACAGGGCTGTTTTAAGTGTGTATTGTACATTCAGTTTTATGTGCTTTATTGGAAGCGGACAGGCACAATCCGTAGGGATTAATACAGCGATTCCGGATTCTTCGGCTGTACTCGATATTGTTTCGACTAAAGCGGGGGTTTTAATTCCTCGAATGACGAGCCAGCAAATTGCAGATATTGTCAACCCTGCCGATGGATTATTGGTGTATAATACAGAGACTAAAAATACCATTATGATTGTACAAGGGGTTTCATATGACTTGTACAATCCTGGTGTTGCAAATTATTCGGTAACCATGTTGGCGGGTGGAGGAACTTCTACTTGGTTAGGAATTGCCAAGAATACCCCTGAAGAATTTTTAGGAACCACCATCAACCGCGTTAAGATGGATCTCACCCATGCAACGGAGGTGCGGATAATGACCAATATATCCTCCTTTGCAATTTCAATTTTTGGTAGAGAATTAATTTTTGCCTTACAGTATTCAACGGATGATGGAGCCACGTGGGACTATGTAAATGCCGCTGGGTCAGGACCAAATCTTACCATATCAGCTACTGGATTACACGTGTCAAACTGGTTTACAGTTGATCCAGGTGCCAAAGGGGATGTGGTATTACGCCTGGTTGGAAACTCACCTGGGACCTTTTCTTTAGGCGCTTCTTTTGGACTCACAACAATAGAAGCTCGTTAAACTAAACCTTCCACTTCTTCCCATGAAAAAAATCATCTTTATCGGTTGCCTTTGGTGTTTAAACGCGGTTTATGCACAAGATGGACTCTATGTGAATGGAGCAACATTAACCATAACAGAAGATGCGGTTTTACGCGTTCAAGACGGAGATTTAACCCTGACCAATGATGCGTTAATTACCAATCAGGCACTCATTAGTATTGATGGAAGTTGGTTTAATAACAATCCCACTAATCAAGCATTTTCAGTCCCATCCGAGGGAACGGTTTTGTTTAAAACCAACGATTTGGACCCTGTGGTTATTGGGGGTGCCAACCCCACCGTATTTTATAATCTGGCGCTAGACCTTTACCAATTAAACCTCGAGATAAATACAAGTGTTGGCGGCGAAATTGCTGGTACGAATGAAGGTGTACTCACCTTAAACGCCTCCTTTTTAGGATTAAACGACCATACATTAAGCATTACCAATAGTGCAGAAAATGCTATTGTATTTACGTCTGGAAATATAGTTAGTGAAAATGTGCTCAACGAAAGTAAGGTAAGTTGGCAAACTTCGCCATCGGGTTCAAGCTATGTATTTCCGTTTGGAACGCGTCTAGGGCAGGCTATTCCTATTACTGTTGAAAGAGCTTCGGGCGATTTAGGAATGGTGTCGTTGTCTACCTATATTGTTGAGCCTGATATGACGCCTTACCCCACCTTGCCAGATCCTGTTAGTTCTGTTATACGCAGTGACGGAATTGATGTGTCGGCCATTTCAATTACGCGATTTTGGCAGTTAGATAAAACGGGTAATGGGGTGGCAAACCTTGTCTTTGCCTATACAGAAAATGAATTACCCTTAATGGAAGAGGCTAATTTTACGGCCACTCGATTTGATGATAGTTCTGGACAGTGGGAGATTCAAGGAACCTCAGTGCATACACCTTTAACGAATGAAATTTACGTCACCAATGTAAGTGAGTTTTCCCCTTGGGCAATTAACGGCCAAACCAATGATTACGATGATGATACCGTAGCAGATGCAGTTGATATTGACAATGATAATGATGGGATTATTGATGAAGATGAAGGAGTTTGTACCCCAGTGCAGTCGGGAGGTTGGACGGTTACTGGTACTACCGCGTTGTATGATTTTGGAAATGGAGTGATAGCTAAAGCAAGTACGACAAGTTCTTCTTCATTTAGCAGCGGTAATTTTAATGGAAGTGGTACGGGATTTTGGTCCGATGCATTGAGCGGTGATGTTTCATTAGAAGGGAATTATACGTGGAATTCTTCCTTAACTATTTCATTTGAAGATGGCGCTGGAAATCCCGTAAAGGTAGAAGACCCCATTTTACATTTTGATAGAATAGGAAGTAGTAGCAATGAGCGTCAAAATTCGGCGCGTGTGACTTTACAAGGTGGACTAATTTGGCATAAGCTCTCTGGAACAAAAGATTTTTTAACCTCAAATACCACTGCCGAAGATGCTGGTGGAAATCTCAACTCACAGGCGAAATTTCCATATACCACTGAATCTTCAAAAAATAATCGTCAAGGAACCGCAGCAGGTAGTTTGCAAATTGAGGGGTATATAAATGAATTCACCTTAGAATTTACGCAAGTAAATGGCTTTGGTTCTGGGGGCGATGGGATCGAATTAATTTTAATGGCTTGTCACAGTGACGATGCCGATAATGATGCTATTCCTAATTACTTAGATTTAGATAGTGATGGGGATGGAATTCCTGATAATGTAGAGGCCTTTGCATCGCTTGACTATGAAGCACCTGGAGCGGCGGATACTGATTTAAATGGGTTAGATGATGTATATGAAGTGAGTCCCGGTTCTGGAGAGGGAATTAGCGTAGTTAATACGGACGGATTAGATGGGCCTGACTATTTGGATATCGATGCAGATAATGATGGGTTTAGTGATACGGTTGAAGCGGGACTTACCTTGGCAAATGCTGATGATGATGGAGATGGCTTAGATAATGCAACAGATACAAGCATTGGTTTTGCCGATCCTGGTGGGACTATTGATGACGTAATGCTTGGTCCAGTAATATTGCCCGATACGGATGGCGATGCCAATAGTGGAGGGGATGTAGATTTTAGAGATGTTAGTCATAGTGGTGATTTGAAACTGGTTAAGGGGGTAAATAATTCAACCCCTGAGGTGGGGGATGAAATCTCATTTCGCTTACGAATAATCAACCAAGGAACAACAGATGTTACCTCAATTGTGGTGCGTGATATTATTCCGGAAGATTTTGTTTATGGTCATCCGAACTATACTGCTACAGAAGGAACAGTAAGCTTTGTTCCAGGTAGTAGAACCTTTGAATGGGACTTAAATGGATATACGCTTACCGCTGGAAATTCAATTGATTTAACATACGTAGTGCGGGTTGATGTATGCGGAGAATTTACGAATCGTGCCGAAATAATTTCAAGTTCTATTAGCGATGTGGATTCAACGGCAAGCAATGGCAACTAGAATATTCTATGTCGGTAGATTTTCTTATTTTTGCCACTAAAATTTTTAAATTAAAAAACTTTATGAAAACAAACGTATTTAAATCGCTGCTTGTTGTGTGTTTAACACTAACGGTAGTAGCCTGTAAAAAAGATAAGAATAAAACCGAAGCAGGAGCGGCAGAAGCTGAATCTCAAATGTCTAGTGAAGCTGTTCAATACAACGTTGATGTAGCTAATTCTACCCTAGCTTGGAAAGGGTTTAAGCCTACCGGAACACACAATGGAACGATTCAAATTTCTGAAGGAACCTTGGCTGTACAAGATGATAAATTAACCGCTGGTAATTTTATCATTGATATGAATACGATCAAAAATTTAGATCTTGAAAAAGAAAATAGCAATGCTAAATTAGTGGCACATTTAAAGAGTGGTGACTTTTTTGATGTTGAAAATCACGCATTTAGTGCGTTTACCATCACGGGTGTTGAAGAAAAAGATGGTAAAACAATGGTGAAAGGAAATTTAACTGTTAAGGATATTAAAAAGAATATTGAGTTTCCTGCTACAGTAACAACGAGTGGTAACGAAGTAACCTTACAGAGTGAGGTATTTACGATTGATAGAACAGAATGGGACATCAAGTTTAAGTCGGGTAAATTCTTTGAAGATTTAAAAGATAATTTTATCAATGATGAAATTGAATTTCAAGTGACAGTAAAAGCGACAAAAAGCTAATACGTACCCTGAAAATAAAAAAAAGCACTGTGTTTCTCAGTGCTTTTTTTTTACTCATTTTTTAAGGCTACCGTATGGGTGGCTACAATTCCAGCCGTTTCAGTACGAAGTCGTGTGGTGCCAAGGCTAACAGGAATATAGCTGGCCTGCAGCGCTAAGGCTATTTCATTTGGGGTAAAATCGCCCTCGGGTCCAATACATATAACCACCTGTTCTCCTTTGGGCAGGGCTTGATTTAAGGTGGTTTTTTTATGTTCCTCACAATGGGCTATAAAGTGATGTTTACCCTGGTGATTTGCAATAAACGTTTCGTACGAAGTGAGCGGATGTAAGACAGGCATGTAATAATTCAACGATTGTTTTAACGCCGATTCTAAAATGCGTTCTAAACGGTTGTGTTTAATTACTTTCCGTTCTGACCGATCACATAAAATTGGGGTAATTTCATCAATACCAATTTCTGTTGCCTTTTCTAAAAACCACTCCAACCGATCGGCGTTTTTAGTTGGGGCAATCGCTAGGTGCAAAGAATACGGGTGTTTTGATTTGTGCTCAACCCGATCGATACGTATTTCGCAGTGTTTTTCACTCGCTGAAGTCAACACACCAGTACATAAAAGCCCTTTGCCATTAATCAGTAAAACCGTATCACCAGTTTTCTTTCTCAAGACGCGAACCATATGCTTGCTTTCCACCTTGTCTAAGGTGATGTATTGACTATCTTCTGTGAGAGAAGGGTTGTAAAATAATTGCATATTCGGTATAAATCAGGTTAGGCTATTTCCTTACGATAGGTGCAGCGACGTTTGTGAATTTTGGGATTAAAATGTTTCCATATTTGATGGATAGCAATATTGTCATCTAATTCGGGTGTACGGATACACCGCTCTATGCCTTTTGCCTTAAAGACGTCATAATACTTAGAGAAAATGACCGCCGTTACCCCCTTGTTCTGGTATTCTGGATGGATGCCGATGAGGTAAAAAATAACATCTTTACTCGATTTTTTTGCTTTTAATAAATGAAATATTCCCGTGGGCCACAGTTTTCCATTAGCCTTTTGTAGCGCACTAGAAAAGGATGGCATCACAATGGCAAAAGCAATTAGTTTTTGCTTGCTGTCTTCAACAAATACGATGTATTCTGGATTTATAAGGCTGATGTATTTTTCTTTAAAATACGCTTTTTGGACGTCATTAATAGCGACAAATGTAGGGAGTTGTTTGTAGGCTTCGTTAAAGAGATCAAACATTCGGTCGGCATAAACCATAACCTCCTTGGTAGTTTTAAACGTGAGGGTTTTTAAACCATAACGTTTTTTAATTAATTTATCTGCTTTTGCAAAAATTTTAGGGTCTACATCGCTAAACGAAAAGTTGCTTTCTTGAAATGATTTTTCTACCGCATAGCCTAGTTGCTCTAAATGTGTTTTGTAATATGCGTGATTATAGTTGGTAATCATGGTTCCCAGCACATCAAAACCTTCTGTAAGTACCCCAACCTTATCCAAATTTGAAAATCCAACTGGTCCTTCAATATAGGTCAGGTCGTGTTGCTTACCAATGCGTTCAACTTCGGCTAGCAAAGCTTTGGTTACAGTAAGGTCATCAATCACATCAAACCAGCCAAAACGCATTTTTTTGAGCTGTTGGTCGTTGACTTCTGTCCAGTTGATAATAGCCGCTATGCGACCAACAATCTCGCCCTGCCGATAGGCCAATAAAAAATGGACTTCAGCGGTGAGAAAGGAAGGATTTTTGTCTTTGTCAAACCCGTTTAATTCATCCTTAATTATAGGGGGTACCCAATATGGGTTGTCTTTATAAATTTGAAAAGGAAATTTTACAAATTGTTTTAATTCATGCTTGTTGCTTACCTCTTTAACAGTAATCATCTGCTAACCATTTTTAGGGGGTTCATAATTCTTTTTTGCGTCCTTTTCTTTTTTCTTTTGCTCTTTTTTAGCCTGTTTAGCACTTTTCTTAAGGGCTTTTTCTTTGGCTTTTTGCTCTTTTGTCTTTTTCGGTTTGATCTCTTTGATCTTTCTTTTCTTGGCTTTTACCGATTTGACTTTACGCTGTTCTGGATTTTTTCCACCCCCAAAAATACGGGAAAAAAATCCTTCTTGTTGATTTTTAGCTTCATTTCCTTCTGAATCTACAGTTTTAAACCCATCAACATGTCTATCTAAACGCCAACTGAGTCCTATACCGCCAAAAAAGGTATCATCTCCTCGTTCATCATTGATAAATCGTAACGAGGCATCTACTTGAAGATTCTTAGTGACTAAATACGCTCCCCCGATTCCGTATTGATAATCATTTGGGACATTTGTTCTGAAAAATCCTTGGTTTTCTACAAATATAGACACCCGATCAACTACCGAATAAGTAGCAGTAATGATATAGGCATATTCCGATTGATCCGTAAAGGTTTTGTCTGCAATAAAATTGGTTAATAAGATGAATTTATTGGTAAGATCATTTTGAGTAAATAAGCCAAAACGCGGACTAATCCCATCTGGATTGCTGTGCATTTTGGTTAAAAAGTTTGTATTTAATCCCGCATAGACCCCAATGGCTGGAATTAAACGCTTCCAGTCATAACTAGTTCTGGCTTTCCAACTTCTGATTTCTTTGGATTTATCGGTAAACGTGGGACTGTAAACCATATATTTAGCCCCTACCGTTAGTTTACTTATGCCAAATGCAGACTCACTATATGTTGTGGGACGGGTGTAATTTCTTTTTTCATTCCCAAAATCGAGGTCAAGGTTAAATTCAAGTCGGTTAAAAAACTGTCCTGTTCTCAAATTTACGTTGGTTCCGTACGAAGTAGCACTGTAATTAAAGTTCTCCATCGCTATTGGATCATAGTATAAATAGTTACCAACGTTCTTGTAAAAGAAACCCATTTCTACCTGATATACCCCAGTTCCAACACTATACGGACTGTCTGAAAAGCCAGGACGTTTTGAATTGATAACTTCTGTATATTGGGCTGTGGACAATTGACAAAATAATATAGTCACGACTAGCCAGCCAATTTTTTGCATAATTCTTACTCTTTAAAATCGATTTTATCTAATACTTAACGCTATAGTTGCAATCAAATTGTTACTTTTGAAACAAGATTAAAAAAACTTTTCAACAATTAAATTTAATGCAAGAAGCAGGACTGATGAATTTTTTGAGAACTATACTGATTATACTATTAATATATTACGGATTAAAACTTATAGGCCGACTAGTGTTCCCCATTTTTATAAAAAAGATGATGCAGAACGTAGAACAAAGATACGGTCAACAAAGACGGCAACAAGAACCGCCAAAACCTCATTTTAAAGAGGGGGAAACCGTAATAGATAAAGCGCCTAAACAAGTTAAAAGTAATGATAACGTAGGAGAATATGTAGACTACGAAGATTTAGAATAATCCATATGAAAGATAAACTAGTTCCTTATCTGGTAGCCCTTGCCGTATTTATTGTGGCCGCAGTTGCATACTTTTCCCCAGTGTTAGAGGGAAAACAGATTTTTCAAAATGATATTGCCCATTTTAAAGGGGTGTCAAAAGAAATTAATGATTTTAGAACGACACATCATGAAGAGCCATATTGGACCAATAGGGCGTTTGGCGGCATGCCATCCTACCAGTTGAGTACATATTATCCTCATAATTATATTAAAAAATTAGACAGCGTTTTACGCTTTTTACCACGACCAGCAGATTACTTGTTTTTGTATTTTGTTGGATTTTTTGCTCTTTTGATGGTGTTGAAGGTGGATTGGAAATTAGCCGTTTTGGGGGCACTCGGTTTTGGTTTTTCAACCTATTTAATTAGTATCTTAGGGGTAGGGCATAATGCTAAAGCGCATGCCATTGCGTATATGCCTTTGGTTCTTGCCGGAATTCTTGCGGTCTTTAAACGCAACTATTTATGGGGCTTTATTTTAACAGCCTTAGCCATGGCCCTCGAAATTACCGCGAGTCATCCGCAAATGACTTATTATTTGCTCTTTGTGATTTTAATTATGGGTATAGTATTTTTAGTGGATGCCATCAAACAAAAAACAGTACCCATCTTCTTTAAATCTGTTGGCATTATTACCATAGCTTTTGTATTGGCAATAGGTGTTAATGCTACCTCCTTATTGGCTACCAAAGAATACGCGGCGTTTAGTACGCGAAGTAAAAGTGAACTGACCCTGACCGCAGAAGGAACACCTAAAAAAGAAATTACCTCAGGCTTGTCTAAAGAATACATTACGCAGTATAGTTATGGCTTGGCTGAAACGTTTAATCTATTAATTCCGCGATTTATGGGGGGAGGAAATAGAGAAAATTTAGGTACTAATTCTGATTTGTATGAGTTTTTGGCTGCCAAGCCCGATATTGATCGACGACAGGCTAAAGCGCAAGCAGAAAACTTTCCGGGCTATTGGGGAGATCAAATTATTATTGAAGCGCCATTCTATATAGGCGCGGTTTTTATTTTCCTATTTGTTTTAGGACTCTTTATTGTAAAAGGGCGACTAAAAATATGGCTGCTTGCAGTGACTATTTTTGCAATCTTGTTGAGTTGGGGTAAACATTTCTCGGCATTGACCGACTTCTTTATCGATTATATCCCAATGTACAATAAATTTAGAGCAGTTACCTCCATACAAGTGATTGCTCAAATGGCTATTCCACTGTTGGGGATTATCGCCTTAAACCAATTCCTAAAAAAGGATAAGTTCAATGCAGATACAGAAAAGAAATTAAAACTAGCGGTGATGAGTGTGGGTGGTTTAGTCTTGATGTTTTTGCTTTTTGGAACGAGTTTATTCAATTTTGAAAGTTTTAGAGATCAACAATTGGCTGGAGTAGATCAACAATTACCAGGCTTTATTGATTCAATAATTTCGGATAGGAAACGAATGTTTACCAATGATAGTTTACGATCCTTACTACTCATTCTGGCCGCTGCAGGTTTGTTGTGGGGCTATTTAAAATCAAAATTAAACCGCAAAATTGTGGTGGGTGGATTTGTCGTTTTAATTTTAGTGGATATGGTGGGCGTTGATCGTCGCTATGTTAATACGGAAGATTTTGTTGCCAAATCGAGAGTCGAAGTACCGTATGTAGCAAGCGAAGCGAATAAAGCAATCATGAGAGATACTACCTACTACCGCGTAATGAACTTTAATGTTGATCCGTTTAATGATGGGAGTACCTCGTATTTTCACAATTCGGTGGGGGGGTATCACGCCGCAAAACCAAGACGATATAATGAGCTTTATGAATACCAAATCGCTAAAAATAATATGGAGGTATTGGCCATGCTCAATACTAAATATTTCATTTTTACCGATAATCAGGTCGATCCGCCGATAGAGCGCGTACAATTAAATGCCGATGCTAATGGCAATGCTTGGTTTGTAACTTCAGTGCAGTTTGTCGATACCGCTGACGAAGAAATGAATGCACTTAAAGGACTTCGAACAAAAATAGATGCTGTTATTCATAAAGATTTTAAATCGGTAATTAAAAAAGATCATTTTGAAATAGATAGCACAGCAACGATTTCTTTAACCAGTTATGCGGCCAATGAATTGACCTATGAAAGCAGTGCAAGCTCAGAGCAATTGGTGGTCTTTTCAGACATCTACTATAAAGATGGATGGAATGCCTATGTAGACGGCGTATTAACACCGCATGTACGTGCTAATTATGTCTTAAGAGCCATGGTATTACCTGCAGGTAAGCATCAGATCGTCTTTAAATTTGAGCCCACCGTAATCAAAACCGGGTCAACCATAACGTTGATTTCGTACGCCTTGTTGTTTTTAGTGCCCTTAGGCTGGTTTTTTGTCGAAAAGAAATCTCATAAAACCCGAGCAGAATCGGCCGAATAGCACGAGTAAAACGATTAAAACAAATCATTAGCATTAATTAATTTTAACTACCTACGGTACAAAGTTCCGTATAGAGAGCCTAAGTATGTATACAAACCTTCCCATAAAACGCTATCAGCATACCATCAAATTTTTAAAGAAGGTGATGCCTGATCCCGGTACCATTTTAGACTTAGGAATTCGAAACCCGTTCTCTGAAATTATGGAAGAACACGGATATACAGTGATCAATACCCAAGGGGAAGATCTTGATCTACTCCCTGAAATTGTCAAAGAACACCAAGTAGATGCAGTAACCGCCTTTGAAATTTTTGAACATTTAATTGCCCCATTTAATGTCTTACGTGCCATTGAAGCTCCGAAGTTAATTGCTACCGTGCCTTTAAATTTATGGTTTGCCTCCGCCTATAGATCTAAAACAGATCTTTGGGATAGGCATTACCACGAGTTTGAAGATTGGCAATTTGATTGGCTTCTTGAAAAATCTGGATGGGAGATTAAATCGAACGAGAAATGGACAAGTCCCATTAATAAACTAGGTTTTAGACCCATTTTACGTAAATATACGCCTCGATATTACGCCGTTTATGCGGAAAAAAAGTAAGTCATGAAAAGGACCATTTGTATGATCGTTGACGGTGCCTACCCTGGAGATATTAGGGTGCGTAAGGAGGCTGAAACCCTGGTAGATGGTGGGTTTGATGTACTTGTGGTCTGTCCTAAAAAAAAGGGTCTCCTTCAAGAGGAAACGGTTAATGGCGTACGGATTAAACGCATTGGTCAGCATTATTCTACCGTTAAAAAAGGAATTCATGATATAATTGAAAGTGTTTGTAACCTCAATCTGTTTTTTTATATGGGCTTGAAAAAAGTTCTAAAAACGGAGCGGATAGGCGCCATTCATGTCCACGATTTACCCCTTGCAGGAACCGCCTATCGCTTTAACGCAAATGACCGCACCATGATTCTCGATTTGCATGAAAATTTTCCAGAAGCCCTTAAAACATGGTTTTCATGGAGAAAAAGTGCCGTGGTGCGATTAAAAAATGCGCTATTTATGCGTCCCGCTCGGTGGCAACGTAAAGAGGAAAAATATTGTAAACGTTACGATAAAGTAATTTGCGTAGTAGACGAAATGAAAGAAAAATTAGTGCGTAATTTTTCCATTAATCCCAGTAAATTAATCGTCGTGTCTAATACAGAAAAGAAATCGTTTGTACGAAATTATGCGGGATTAATAGCGCAGGACTTAATTGGTCAAGACGATTTTGCCATTACCTATGTGGGAGGGTTTGGACCGCATAGGGGCTTAGATACCGCCATTAAAGCAATGCCTTTAATTCGTAACCATATTCCGCAAGCCAAACTGTTTCTTGTTGGTAGTGGTCACCCAGATGTTTTAGCTACGTTGCATGCATTGGTACACGCCTTGGGGCTTGAAAGTGAAGTGATATTTGCAGGCTATAAACCCTTTGCTGAGGTGGCCTCAATCATGTGTTCGTCAGCGGTAAATATTATACCACATCACAGTAATGAGCATACAGACAATACTATTCCGCATAAATTATTTCAAATTATGATGACTAAAAGTCCCCTTATGGTCAGCTCTTCAACGCCTTTACAACGGATCGTTACGACTTATCAGGCGGGATTTGTTTTTAAGGCGAGTAATGCGGATGATTTTGCACGTACTGTTCAGCGTATATATGAGGCACCGCAAGAAGCTTCAGTAAAAGCGGAAAATGCGTACCGTGCAGTTACGGAAGGTGGGGAGAACTGGGAAAGAGAAGGAGAAAAATTAGTGGCAATGTATAAAAAGGTGTTGGCGTGAAAGTATTAATTCTCACATATTATTGGCCACCTGCTGGAGGCTCTGGAGTTCAACGCTGGTTGAAATTTGTAAAATACCTGCCGAGCTACGGAATTGACCCCGTTGTATATACGGTAGATCAAGCAAATTACCCCATTCTTGACGCACAGCTTGCCACCGATATTCCTGAAGGGATCGTAGTACTTAAACAACCCATAAAAGAACCTAACCGTTGGCTGGCGCCCTTTAAAAAATCAAAACCCACAAGTGCAGGATTTTTAGCAAAAAATCCTTCGTTAATGGGAAGAATCGCTCAATATATACGCGCCAATTTCTTTATTCCAGATGCTCGGATGTTTTGGATTAAACCATCGGTTCGTTATCTAACTGATTATATACAAACCCATCAAATAGAACTGGTTATTTCGTCAGGTCCCCCACACAGTTTACATCTGATAGCACAGCAATTAAAAGAGGCGCTGGGGGTTAAGTGGATTGCGGACTTTAGAGATCCCTGGACGCAAATTGATTATTTTCATCAGTTACCTCTAACAAAAAAATCGCTGCACAAACACCAACAATTGGAGGCAGGGGTGTTGAACGCTGCTGATCATGTGCTTGTGGTGGGAGAACAGATGAAGAATCAATACGCACCTCAGGCCAAGGCTATTTCGGTTATAACCAATGGATTTGATGATGCGAAAGTGCCTGATAATTTAGCGCTAGATACGGAGTTTAGTTTGGTGCATATTGGAATGCTTAATGCCGATAGAAACCCCATAGCCCTTTGGAAAGCCTTGCAAAAACTAAGTGAAAACGACCCTGAGTTTAGTCGCCGAACCCGCGTAAAATTAATTGGAAAAATCGCTCCAGAGGTAGTAGAGAGTATTGCCACCTATCAACTTACAGCACTAGTGGATGTGATTGCCTATGTTACCCATGAAGAAGCACTTAAACTGCAGCGTCAAGCGCAGGTTTTGGTATTGGCAATTAACAAAGTTCCC
>Ga0209344_10000910_pt1 | contig 44049 bp, 34 predicted proteins | sample Cruoilmetagenom6_FD_187293 | JGI IMG/M metagenome (GOLD analysis project Ga0209344, IMG submission 187293) | Oil polluted marine microbial communities from Coal Oil Point, Santa Barbara, California, USA - Santa Barbara Oil Seep Sample 6 (SPAdes)... | ecosystem: Environmental > Aquatic > Marine... | reverse complement strand
GCATACAACCTGATGAGTTTGTTTCGGCAAGCCGTGTTACGAGGCTCGGTACAACATACCCTTGCCACCTTGCATCACAAGGTATTTGCAGTAGGGGCGTTCTGGCACAAAAATCCAGACAAGCGATAGATAAACTTGGCGGTGAGCCGACGACGAAGAGCTTGGTTTGAGGGACTCTGGAATAATGCGGGAAAGGTCTGGAATGATGACAACACGGCCCCACAGAATCTCTAATGGACAATCTGGGATCATTTTAACCATCAGTTATGATGGCATGTGGTTTTTTTGGCCCTCTGTAAGTACACTTCAGTCCATAATTCGGCACGATGAAGTCAGCAACCAAGCTGACGCAAGAGGCTGCCATGCGCAGCTTTAACAGCTTTGCTGTGCAAAATATTATTAAGGAACTGATTGCGTAATTCGCACATCCAAATAACTGTCAAATATTTCTTTAGAGATCCTTAAGTGGCGAGTAGTTACGTTCAATTTAATGGTTCCTGACAATAATGAGCTTGCCCGTGTTACATTACGCTGCCCATAAGTAATGGCGGTATGAGATTTAAAGATGAGTAAAATATTCACCTCGATCATTTTTTAAAACGGAGAAACCATGAAGTTAGTTTGTATTTCAACTCTACTAGTCGGAGCCCTTGTGGCATATTCTGACGTATACGCGGCTGGCTCCACGCTGAATGTAACCTGCAAAGGTGACAACGTTGGCGCTGATGTGTTAGTTAATGGCAAATTTAAGGGCGAATGTCCAGTGGACGTGCTGGTACAGGAAGGCACGCTAAAGTTGAAGGCGCAAAAGGCAGTTGATGCTTCCCATGCACGCATATTTGAGCAAGATGTTCGCTTGGGCGATAACGTGATCAAAACGATCGAAGTGGTTTTGGGTGCGCCGCAAAGTAACGCCGAAGGCATGCGTCAAGAGTCAGTACAGTCGAGCTTGGCGCAGACAGAGGGGAAGAAGGGGGCATTGCTGAGTGTAAACTGTAAAATTGATGATGTGGGCGCTGAAGTGTTTGTCGACGATATACTTAAGGGCGCATGTCCGCTGGACGTGCAGGTACCTGAAGGAACGGTTAAGTTGCGGGTGCAAAAGAAAGTTGATGATTGGAATGATCGCATATTTGAACAAGAAATCCGTGCGGGAGATGGAGCGATCAAAAAGGTTGAGGTTCAATTAGGTGCGGCGCAACTTAATGCTGCAGGTAAACGGCGCGGACCTGAGCAGGTTGAGGTTAAAAAGGGAACGTTCAAAGATTGCCCAAGTTGCCCAGAAATGGTTGTCATCCCCGCAGGAAGTTTTGACATGGGCTCCGAGCGTAGCGATGAGTCTCCTATTCATCGAGTCACTCTGCCGTCTTTTGCCTTAAGTAAAACCGAAATTACCCGAGCTCAGTATGGCGAATTCGTGAACGAGACTAAATATGACGCTGGAACATGTTGGGCAGTCAACGAAGCCGGCATGGTTGAAGAACGTGTTGGCCGTAATTCGGGTGACTTTAACTTTCGTAGCGACCTTGCAGGCGACAACCAGTTTGACAACAGCCCAGTTTCCTGTGTTAATTGGTTTGATGCTAATGCCTACGCCAAATGGATGTCAGAGAAAACCGGAAAGAGCTACCGCCTGCCATCAGAAGCGGAGTGGGAATATGCCGCCCGCGCCGGCACGACAACCTCCCGATATTGGGGTGATGAGGTCGGGCGTAACAATGCTAACTGCAGAGATTGCGTCACCAAGTGGGATGGGACTAATTCCCCTTGGATTGGGGGGCTGGCTTCTCCAGTAGGCAGCTTCAAGCCCAATGCTTTTGGGTTGTATGACATGCTTGGCAATGTATGGGAATGGACGGAGGATACTTACCATAATGATTATAAAGGGGCACCAACAGATGGAAGTGCTTGGGTGCAAGTTACGACTGGTCAGGATAGGTCTGTTGGACGTGTCATTCGCGGTGGATCTTGGAAAGTTCATTCGCTGTTTATGACGGCGACGTATCGATTGGGCAGTGCTGAGATAAGACGTGATGAGCACAAGTTTGGAATCCGTCTCGCCAGAACGCTCCCATAAATAGTATATCAAGCTTTTGCTATTTATCCTTTTGAGCAAGGAATGCTTGCAAATGAGGTAAGTAATGAGAGGTGATTGTTGGATGAGGGTAGCCTTAGCAAGATTTAAATCTTGCTAAGGCTCTTTTACCATTAGTTGTTGAAACCAGCAGGCTAATTTTTGTTTAGTGTTTAGAAATATATGGCTCTGCAAAAAAATCTTACGCACGATATTTTAAATATATTCAAATAGTCGCATGGGTTTCAATTAATGAATGATAATTAGCCTTTGCTAGAACTAGATGGCCCTCTTTTTTGTTCGCTTATTCAAGGGGGGCGTTGAATTATTGGTCTCAAGTTATAGAACCAGCTATCAAACAGATGGGTCTGCATCCTGACATTCTGTCCATCTGTTTGATAGCTGGTTCTATAGTTTTTTGATTTGTTAAAGTGAACTTCGAATTAAACTTCGAATTATATTCAGAGTGGCAATACTGTGTTTTTCCTGTCCGGCTAAAATATTTAGCCGTGCTTATCCGGTTATCACGCACAGGCGAATCAGGCGTATCGACGCCCATGTGACCGCATGGTGCAGTGTGTTTTGCTCGGATGGCCGACTCTTGGTTTATACAAGAAAATTTTATGACGCATTGAGTTCGATCCTCTGCTCGGTATTAATTCAGCTCAGGATATTGTGGGTGTTAACCGGATTAGCTCGGTTTGAGCTTAGTGCTTGAAATTAATATATTGTTACGGTTTAATTTTCAATCACAAGGTTTAAACCACCGGCTTTAGCCGGTCAGCTTTAGCCTTGCAAATTCAGCAAGAGAGGAACAACTACATCATGTTCCTCCCTGCTGGTGTTGCGCGTTTAGCTTGGCGCGTGCAAGAGGACTTTAGTCCTCTGCGCCGGGCTGCGCTAACCCACCTACTTTAGTAGGTGGGTTAAGTAAATCAATTGCTTTGTTGTGAAAAATTTATGCTCTAGCAGCCTGTCGGAGTTAAAGAATCGTAGCGAAAAGTTAGCTGAGCGAGGGTGGGTTTTGACGATTTAGCAGGTAATAGTTGTTCTGTTGCCAAATAAAGCAGCGAAATAGACACCGCTCAGCTAAATTTGCAGCCGATTTCCTTTAAGTCCGACAGGCTGCTAGATGAGAATCTGAACTCCATCACTTCCAAATTCAAAGAGGATGCCGAAGGGGTCGTCGCCAAGAAGATATAGAGAGCCACAATTTTTGCTATGAAATTTCCTTTTAAAACGGTCGCACTGATTGGAAAATACAAGGCGCCGGAAATTACCGAGCCGCTGTTGCGGTTGGCTACATATCTTTCCGAACAAGATGTTTTTGTAGTAGTGGATAGTCTCACTGCCGAGCACCTAAAACCACACGACTATAGTGTCATGGCTCTTGATGCGATGGGAGACGAGGTCGATCTGGCAATCGTACTGGGCGGCGATGGAACCATGCTGAACATTGCGCGCACCTTGGCACCCCTCGGTATTCCGCTAGTGGGAGTGAATCAGGGGCGGCTAGGTTTTCTTACTGACATTTCGCTTGATACTATGCAGCAAACAATAGCCGCTATGCTGGGTGGCAATTTTGTCACTGAGCAGCGCATGTTGTTATCTACATGTGTTTTGCGCGATGGCGTAGAAGTTTTTAATTCGCTAGCGTTCAATGAGGTTGTGTTGCACCGCGGCAATACCAGCAGCATGGTTGAATTTGAGGTGCGCATCGACGGTGAGTATCTGTATCTTCAGCGCGCAGATGGCTTAATTGTGGCGACCCCCACTGGCTCTACTGCATATGCGTTATCCGCTGGTGGCCCTATCTTGCATCCTTCACTCGACCTTATCGTTCTGGTTCCTGTCTGTCCGCATACTTTAAGCAATCGCCCCATTGTTGTTAAAAGCGAATCGTTGTTGGAAATTCTGCCGCATCGCATTTCAGATGCGCGCGTGCATTTCGATAGTCACGCCTATTTTGATTTGCAAGAAAATGACAAAGTGGTGGTGAGCCGTCATATACAACCAGCTTGTCTGCTGCATCCGGTAGGGCATAGCTATTACCACACATTGCGTGAAAAATTGTTCTGGAATAAGACATTGTAATGTTGAAGTTTCTTAGTATCTGCGATTTTGTCATCGTTGATTCCCTTGAGCTCGATTTTTCTTCTGGCTTCACCGCGCTCACCGGCGAGACTGGTGCGGGGAAATCCATCTTGATTGATGCTTTGTCGCTGGCGTTGGGTGAGCGTGGCGATGCGGGCATGGTGCGTAGCGGTTGTGAGCGTGCTGAGATCGGTGCGGAATTCGATATAGCTGACTTGCCTGACTTGCAATCCTGGTTGTGCGAGCAAGAGCTGGTAGGTGATGCGAATGTATGCCTGTTGCGCAGAGTACTTGATGCCAACGGACGTTCGCGCGGTTTCATTAATGGACGTAGCGCCACGTTGCAGCAGATGCGCGATGCGGGTGGACATCTGCTTGATATCCACGGTCAGCATGCGCATCAATCATTGCTACGTCCCGATGCTCAGCGCGATCTGCTGGATGGGTATGCCGGCTTGATGAGCGAGGTGGAAGTACTGGCGAGATTATTTCACGAGTGGCAAACGTTGCTGCGCCGTTATAGAAAATTGGAACAAAGCGCTGACGCGGTGGCTAGCGAGCGCGAATTACTGGTGTTCCAGCGGCATGAGCTGGAAATGCTGAGCTTCAATGTACAGGCGTGGATGGAATTACAGGCCGAGTATGCGCGACTTTCGCACGCCACTGACCTGCTGGAAACTGCACAGTTTGGCGTAGAAGTTTTAAGTGAAGCTGATACTGCCTGTCTTGCGCAATTGAATGCGCTTACTGCTCGTTTACGCGTGGGAATTGAATTCGACGGTTCTTTACAGGACGCGCTTAGCATGGTGGAAAGCGCCCAAAACGATTTGCAGGAAGCCGTGTATGCGTTACGCCATTACTCACAGAAGATTGATGCGGATCCACAACAATTGCGCGAGCTGGAGCAACGTATGGCAGCGATAGTGGATGCATCGCGCAAATATAGGGTAATGCCGGAGCAATTGCCTGAAGCCTTGCAGAGTATTGTCGCGCGGCTGGACGATTTGAGTAGCAATGCTGACCTTGCTACATTAGCGCAGCAAGAGTCTGCTGCACGAGAGCAGTATCTGTCTGCTGCGAAAACATTGAGTGCGGAGCGCCAGAAAGCAGCTGACAAATTATCGCGAAAAATTACGACTGCAATGCAGACTTTGGCCATGCAGGGCGGTAACTTCGCCGTGGTGCTGAAACCGCTTGCCGAAGGGAATGCACACGGGTTGGAAGTGCTCGAATTTCAAGTGGCAATCAATCCCGGTTCGCCGTTGAGGAGTTTGGCAAAAGTTGCTTCTGGTGGCGAATTATCACGGATTAGTCTGGCGATACAAGTGGCTGCCAGTCAATCAGCCACCGTACCCACGCTGATCTTTGACGAGGTGGATAGCGGCATAGGTGGACGTGTGGCAGAAATCGTCGGTGCTTTACTTAAGCGCTTGGGGCAGAGTCATCAGGTGATGTGCGTAACGCATTTACCACAGGTGGCAGCGATGGCGGATGCACAATTGCAGGTGAGTAAATCCATACTAAACGGTGCCACTGTGAGTTCAATCTCTACCCTCAAGCAGGTGGAACGTGTCGAGGAAATTGCGCGCATGTTGGGTGGGGTAATAATTACCGATACCACACGCAAACATGCGGCCGAAATGCTTGAGATGGGTCTCGGCCTGTCGTCCGACAGCATGTCGGACATATAATGAATCGCAGCGATTCTTTAAGTCCGACAAGCTGCCAGAAGCGGTGTTGATGTATCATGCTGAAAGTTCTGTTATCAATGGTTTTTACTATGCGCATTAAGTTAATTGTTGTCTCTGTGTTGCTTGTTTCGTGCAGTGAAATGACTATGCCAAAGCTACCCTCGTTCACTGCGCACAAGATTGAAATTAATCAAGGTAATATGGTTACTCCAGAGATGCGTCATAAGCTGAAGTTGGGCATGACGCGACTGCAGGTGCAGGCTGTCCTTGGTACGCCGCTGGTTAATGACGTCTTTCATGCTAATCGTTGGGATTATGTATATAGGCTCGAAAAAAAAGCTAAATTGCTCGAAGAGCAACGCATAACTCTATATTTCGAGGGTGAACACCTAACTCGTATTGACGATGACAACATGCCTGCGCTACCTGTAGAGGTCGTGCCTGTATCTCTTGTACCAGCAGTCGGCGAGAATTAGCCTTAAAAAACAGTCAAGGAGTAGCGATGAATAAAATAAAAGTCGCAATTGCCGGTTGTAGTGGACGAATGGGTAAAGCTTTGCTCGAAGGCATACTACAGTCAGATGATCTGGCATTACATGCAGCTTTGGAGCATGCCTCAAGTGTGCAGTTAGGGAATAATGTTGGGGAGTTGGTTGGTAGCGCATGCGGCGTGAAGATCACCGCTGATGCGGAGGATGCTCTGCAAGGCGCGAATGTGTTGATTGATTTTACTCGCCCGGAAGGAACGCTGCACCATCTTGGAATATGTAAGAAACTTGGTGTGCCTATAGTGATAGGTACCACCGGTTTTTCTGCGCAGCAAAAGGCGGAGCTGGGTGCTGCAGCGCAACACATCGGTATCGTGTTTGCTCCCAATATGAGCGTAGGTATAAACCTTACCTTCAAGTTACTGGAAATGGCATCCAAAGTGTTAAGCCATGGCTTTGATATTGAAATCATCGAAGCGCATCACCGACATAAAGTGGATGCACCCTCTGGCACTGCGCTGGGCATGGGGGAAGTAATTGCTAAAACGCTGGGACGCGATCTTCCTGAATGCGCGGTATATGGTCGTGAAGGCATTACTGGCGAACGCGACCCCTCCACCATTGGCTTCGCCACCGTGCGCGGTGGCGACATTGTGGGAGACCATACTGTACTATTTGCAGGCACGGGCGAACGTATAGAAATTACTCACAAGGCTAGTAGCCGCTCCACTTTTGCTCTCGGTGCGCTACGCGCCGCACGATTCTTGCAAGGTAATGCGGCTGGGATGTATGACATGCAGGATGTGCTTGGGTTGAAGTAATTACAGATGTAGAGTGCTTCAACAGAGAAAAAATTAATATTTGGCACAATTATCTTGTTTGCTATTGTGTTGAGATGCGAAAGAAGGCTGCATGACAGCTAATATTTCCCGCTATGTGCAAGCTCTTGTCAAATTTGATGCCGTTAACGCTGTTTATCCTAATCGGGATGTTTTCGAGGGTGTGATTTATCCAAAAGAACTACGCTTTCTAAACGCATGACTGCCATGCTAAGCATTTTGGGCCGATGCATCTGAAGCATTGCAACTGGCAGCGCGCTGCCAGCATATCTGTCGCTGGGAAGTTCCACGTAACAATTATTCGATGGATAGGGTGGGTTACAAACGCTGTCGCATTGAATTGTATAAACTTCGCGGTGAAGCTATGCGCGAGGCAGGCTGCGACGAGGACATGATTGCTTATGTGCAAGCATAGTTGCGCAAAGAAAAGCACAAAGCCAACCCGGAAAGCCAGATATTGGAAGATGTTGTTGGTATAGTGTTTCTTCAGTATTGTCTGGTAGATTTTGTTGATAAATATAACTGTTTTGAAGAAGTAAAACTGCACAGCATTCTCCGCAAGACTTGGAAAAAAATGTTCGTGAAAGGCCACATAACTGCATTGAAATTTAACTTCACAACAGAACTGCGGATGGTAATTAATAAAGAGCTGGCTGTAGGGAGCTTTTAAAAATTCTAGTATTTAGGCAAGTCATGGCACGAGTAAAAAATTTGAGCGCAGCGTATGATTGACATATCAGTGATAATTTTTTCGAATAACGCCGTATTGTGACGAAATGGGGTAAGCAGGCAAGCCGCAAAGCGGCTGCTCGCAAAATTGGTTTGTTAGAGGTGCCCTGTATCTGACTATTTACCAATGTGACGGTGAATTCAATTAAGCGGTCAGATTAGGTTTTGCATTTGATACACCCTACGCTATCAGGTATAATGCGAAGATAGTAATGGCGGGGTGAGCGATCGGTTCATCCCGCTTCTTTATGTCATACGAGCTGTTAGCCCGAATGTTTCATAACGTTGGCGCGTGGTCTTTTGGTTGCCAAGCAAGATTTTGTTCCTGCGGGTGTATGAGCCTGTTTGTTCACAAAGTTGGCTAATCAATAAGGTAAGGTTCGCTGGGGTGGGAAATATTTCCCAGGCCGCAAAACCTTGCGAAAATCATCGCGTGAATGTATGAAAAATTCAGGTTGGTGGCTAGCCTTGGAGAATATCTGGTGCCGCAAACGAATCCTGCCATTCTTGTGCTTGCCGATGGAACGGTGTTTCGTGGTACTGCCATTGGCGTTTCTGGTATGTGCGTGGGCGAGGTGGTGTTTAATACCTCGATGACCGGCTACCAGGAAATTCTTACTGACCCTTCTTACTGTAAACAAATTGTCACCCTGACATATCCTCATGTTGGTAATGTGGGTGTAAATATTGAGGACGAAGAGTCACGCCAAGTGTTCGCCAGTGGACTGGTGATCCGCGATTTGTCCTTGACGGTGAGCAACTGGCGCAGCACACAATCTCTGTCCGATTACCTCAAAGTCAATAAAATAGTGGCGATTTCTGACATTGACACCCGTAAGCTAACGCGCATTTTGCGCGAAAAGGGTGCTCAGAATGGTTGCATTTCTACCGGTATGGACGAGGAGGCGGCGCTGCAAGCGGCGCGCGAATTTGTGGGGCTGGACGGGATGGATTTGGCGCAGCATGTCTCTTGTGAAAAGAATTACGATTGGTCGCAGCGAGTGTGGAATTTGAAGGGTGGTTACTGCAGTAATGAGCATTCCGAGTTTCATGTGGTGGCATATGACTTTGGCGCTAAGCTCAATATTCTGCGCAAGCTGGCCGAGCGCGGCTGCCAGATCACCGTTGTACCCGCTAAGACCGGCGCCGAAGATGTGTTGGCACTCAAGCCGGATGGTGTGTTGATGCCCAATGGTCCGGGTGATCCTGAGCCATGCGATTATGCTATCGCTGCAACTCAGCATTTTTTACGTGTGGGTATGCCGTTGTTCGGTATCTGCCTGGGACATCAGATTCTTAGCTTGGCATTAGGGGCGCAGACGGTGAAAATGAAGCTAGGTCATAGAGGCGCAAACCATCCTGTTCAGGACGTACAGAGTAAACATGTGATGATTACAAGCCAGAATCACGGTTTTGCGGTAGATGCGACGACCTTGCCGGAGAATGCGCGTGTGACACATCTTTCTCTGTTCGATGGCACGCTACAGGGCTTCGAGTTGATCGATAAACCTGCGTTTGGTTTCCAGGGCCATCCTGAAGCAAGCCCCGGCCCACATGATGTGGATTATTTGTTTGATCGTTTTGTGGCAATGATGCGCAAGGGTTCCTGATATGCCTAAACGTACTGACATAAAATCTATTCTGATCATCGGAGCAGGTCCCATTATCATTGGGCAGGCATGTGAGTTTGATTATTCCGGCGTGCAGGCATGTAAGGCGCTGCGTGAAGAAGGTTATCGCGTGATTCTGGTGAATTCCAATCCGGCCACTATCATGACAGATCCAAACATGGCTGATGCTACCTATATTGAGCCGATTACTTGGCGGATAGTGGAAGAAATCATTATCAAGGAAAGACCAGACGCAATCCTGCCTACCATGGGTGGGCAGACCGCGTTGAATTGTGCGTTAGATTTGGCTAAGCACGGAGTGCTGGAAAAGTATGGCGTAGAAATGATAGGCGCATCGCGCGAAGCTATCGACATGGCGGAAGACCGCGAAAAATTTAAGCAAGCGATGACGCGCATTGGATTGGCATCGGCGCGCTCGGCGATTGCACATAGTATGGAAGAGGCATTGCAGGTGCAGCAGGTGATGGGCTTCCCTACAGTTATCCGTCCATCTTTTACTATGGGTGGCTCGGGCGGCGGTATTGCTTACAATCGCGAAGAGTTCGTCGAGATTTGTGAGCGCGGTTTGGAGGCTAGCCCCACTAAGGAGTTGTTGATTGAAGAATCACTTCTTGGCTGGAAAGAGTTCGAAATGGAAGTGGTGCGTGACCGTGCTGACAACTGCATAATCATCTGCTCAATTGAAAATTTAGACCCGATGGGTGTGCACACTGGTGACTCCATCACTGTGGCTCCAGCGCAGACGCTGACTGACAAGGAATACCAGATCATGCGCAATGCGAGTATTGCCGTGCTACGCGAAATTGGTGTGGATACGGGTGGTTCCAACGTGCAGTTCGCTATTAACCCCGAAAATGGGTATATGGTGGTAATTGAGATGAATCCGCGCGTATCGCGCTCTTCGGCACTTGCGTCCAAAGCTACCGGTTTTCCAATTGCCAAAGTGGCGGCGAAACTGGCGGTAGGGTACACGCTGGATGAGTTGAAGAATGAAATTACGGGTGGAGCAACTCCGGCATCATTTGAGCCAACAATAGATTACGTCGTGACTAAGATTCCACGTTTCGCTTTCGAGAAATTCACGCAGGCAAATGACCGTTTAACCACTCAGATGAAATCGGTGGGTGAAGTGATGGCAATCGGTCGCACTTTTCAGGAGTCGTTTCAGAAGGCGCTACGCGGACTGGAAGTCGGTGTGGATGGGCTAGACGGAAAAACAAACGATCGCGAGTTGATTGCCGCTGAATTGGGCACGCCGGGGCCAGATCGTATCTGGTATGTAGGAGATGCTTTTCGCATAGGTATGACGCTGGAAGAGGTGTTTAATTTAAGCAAAATTGACCCTTGGTTCCTAGCGCAGATCGAAGACCTGATCAGGTGCGAAGTTGCGCTGTCGGGTCGCGCGCTGGATAGTATGGGTATGGCAGAGATACGAGGATTAAAGCGCAAGGGTTTTTCGGATGAGCGCTTGGCCGAGTTGCTGGGAAGTGATGCCGCTGCCGTGCGCGCGTGTCGTCATGCCCTGGGTATTCGCCCGGTGTTCAAGCGGGTGGATACTTGTGCCGCCGAATTCGCCACCGATACTGCTTATATGTACTCTACTTATGAAGAGGAATGTGAGGCACAGCCTACGACCAGAAATAAAATTATAGTGCTGGGTGGTGGGCCTAATCGCATTGGTCAAGGGATCGAATTTGATTATTGCTGTGTGCATGCTGCACTGGCGCTGCGTGATGATGGGTATGAGACCATCATGGTCAATTGTAATCCAGAGACTGTGTCTACTGATTATGATACGTCCGACCGTTTGTATTTCGAGCCGTTGACGCTGGAAGATGTGCTGGAAATTGTGGCTGTGGAAAAACCGTTCGGTGTAATTGTGCAGTTTGGGGGTCAGACGCCGTTGAAGCTGGCGCATGGATTAGAGAAAAATGGTGTGCCTATCATAGGCACCACGCCGGACATGATCGATTGTGCGGAAGACCGTGAGCGTTTCCGCCTGATGTTGCAACAATTGGATTTAAAACAACCTCCCAATTGCACGGTCAGCTCGCCGGAACAGGCGGTACTAGCAGCCCAAGAAATTGGCTACCCGCTGGTGATGCGGCCCAGTAATGTGTTGGGTGGGCGCGCCATGGAGGTCGTGCATTCTCAGCCTGATTTGGAACGCTATATGCGCGAGGCAGTGGAGAGTGCTGATATTTTTCCAGAGCGCATGCCGATTTTGCTCGACCGCTTTCTTAGTGATGCGATCGAGGTAGATGTGGATGCTGTAAGTGACGGCTCAGAAGTGCTGGTCGGCGGTATCATGGAACACATCGAAGAGGCTGGTGTACATTCTGGCGACTCAGCTTGTTCATTGCCGCCTTTTAGTTTGTCGTCAAGGCTTCAGAATGAGTTGCGCCGCCAGACCAAGGCGATGGCTAGAGCACTGAATGTAGTCGGCCTAATGAATGTACAGTATGCCATTCAGGGCGAATCTGTATTTGTACTGGAAGTAAATCCACGCGCCTCACGCACAGTCCCTTTCGTATCTAAGGCTACTGGAATTCCGCTGGCCAAGGTGGCTGCACGCTGCATGGTTGGTAAAACTTTAGCGCAGCAGGGCGTGACGAAAGAAGTTATTCCATCGTATTATTCGGTAAAGGAAGCGGTGTTTCCATTTATTAAGTTCCCCGGTGTGGATATTATTCTTGGTCCAGAAATGAAATCCACAGGGGAGGTGATGGGTGTGGGTGATACCTTTGCGGAAGCCTTTGTGAAATCACAATTGGCGGCGGGAGTGAAATTGCCGGCTACCGGCAAGGTGTTTGTCAGTGTGCGTGGTGCAGATAAGTTGGGTGCCGTGGAAATTGCCAAGAGCCTGCGCGATATGGGCTTTACCATATTAGCTACGCATGGAACCGCTGCGACCTTAGAGGCAGCGGGTGTTGCAGTGACTGTGGTTAACAAGGTGGCGGAAGGTCGTCCGCACATCGTGGACATGATCAAAAACGGCGAGATCAATCTGATTGTAAATACAGTGGACAGTAAGCGCAGTGCGATGCAAGATTCTTATTCTATCCGCCATGCCGCATTAGAGGGACGTGTGACTTATTACACCACTCTGGCTGGTGCGCGTGCAGCTTGTTTGGGTATGCAGCACATCGCTGAATTAAATGTGTATGACTTGCAGACGCAGCATCTGCGTCTGATTCATTAAGAATATAGAAGGAAAAATCAGTATGAGCAAGATCCCATTAACTGTGGTAGGCGCTGAGCTATTGCGTAACGAACTACATCATTTAAAAGCCGTGGATCGGCCGTGGGTTATTAATGCCATTTCCGAAGCGCGCGCGCAAGGTGATTTGTCGGAAAACGCTGAATATGAAGCGGCTAAAGAGCGTCAAAGTTTTGTTGAGGGACGCATCATAGAATTGGGAAGCAAGCTTGGAAATGCTCAAGTGATAGATCCAAAGACTCTCAACGCAGACGGTCGTTGTGTGTTTGGCGCGACCGTGAAGCTGGAAGATCTCGCAAGCGGCGATGTGGTGACGTACCAGATTGTTGGAGATGACGAAGCTGATATCAGGCAATGCAAGATTTCCATCAGCTCTCCGATTGCACGGGCACTGATTGGCAAGTACAGCGGAGATATTGCCGAAGTTCAGGCTCCAGGCGGTATTCGCGAATATGAGGTCGTGAACGTACAATATATTTAAGCTTTTCCGGCTGGCTGCCTATGAATGTGTATGCAGGTGCGCCCGCCATCGATGCTAGTGACCTTTCAGCTTTAGGGAAAGCAGCGCAACCGCATTGCCCACCTTAGTACTAAGATGCGGTAGGACATAATATAAGGCTGGGGGGCTTAGCGGCTGCTCAACTGTTTTTTGCTGAGCGGTTTACCTTTGTGCTGTGTAGGCTTCTTCTCTGGCACATCTTCTTGCGGTTGGTATACCACCAGGATTTTGCCAATATGTTGTACCGCTACTGCGCTCAATTGTGTGCAAATTTTTTCCAGGATAACCACACGTGCATCACGGTCCTCATTCATAACCCTGACTTTGATTAATTCGTGGCTCTTCAGAGCGCAGGAGATTTCTCTCAGTACGGTAGGGGTCAGTCCTGCTGATCCAATCATTACGGTGGGTTTAAGCGGATGAGCGCGCGCTTTGAGGTTTTGACGTTGTAATACAGATAGTGTTAGCAATTTTAGTGGCTCCTCATAAGACTGACATTTTAAACGATGAAACGATCTAAAAGTAGCAAACAGTGGATGAGTGAACATGTTAATGATTCATATGTGCAGCGTGCGCAGAAAGAAGGTTACCGTTCGCGTGCGGCATACAAATTATTGGAAATTGATGAGCGTGATCGCATACTCAAGTCTGGTATGGTGGTTGTTGACTTGGGTGCGACTCCAGGAGGCTGGTCGCAAGTCGCTGCCAGCAAGGTGGGCGGTGGTGGCAAAGTAATTGCAGTCGACCTGTTGCCATTGCATCCGATACATGGTGTGGAGTTTATTCAAGGTGATTTCTGCGACGATAGTGTGATGGCTCAACTTGAGGAAAAATTAGGCAGCAAGAAAATTGGACTTGTAATCTCTGATATGTCCCCCAATATTAGCGGCATAAACATGACCGATCAGGCACGCGCTATGCATCTGGCGGAACTGGCATTGGACTTTTCAATACACCATTTACAATCAAGTGGCTCATTTTTAGTGAAAGTGTTTCAAGGCGTAGGGTTTGAAGATTATATTAAGCTGATGCGCAGTTACTTTGCTCGAGTGGTGACGCGCAAGCCGGATTCTTCGCGAGATAGAAGCAATGAACTATATCTCTTGGGTACTCTTAAAATTTGAGAGTACCTTTTAAAGTCACACTTAACTCCGTTGAGACGAGATGCGAAATAAGTTGAGCATGCAGTATATTATTAACATGTAAGTGGTAGAACTTAAAGATTCACGCGGTATAGCAATATTGTTGGAGATATAGTGGTGCCCTTGAGTAATCGGGTCAGACGTAGTCTAATGAACGCTTGGCAGCGAATGTGCGCTGGTTTAAGGAGTAACTTTGAACAACTTGTTTAAGAGCATTGGAATTTGGATGGTCGTGGCGTTGGTGCTGATGACCGTATTCAATCAATTCAACACGCGTCAGCAAACCTCTCAGACGCAGATGGATTACTCGCGCTTTCTGGAAGAGGTAAGGCTAGGGAGTATCACTAAGGTAACTATCGAAGGACGCATGCTGAAAGCTGTAGCTAGTGATGGTAAGCGCATTATCAGCTATGCGCCGCAAGATTTATGGTTGGTATCTGACTTGATCAAAAACGGTGTTGCGATTGAGGCCAAGCCGGAAGAAGAGCAATCTTTTTTGATGAGCATTTTTGTTTCGTGGTTCCCAATGCTGCTGCTCATTGGCGTGTGGATTTTTTTCATGCGCCAGATGCAAGGCGGGGGTAAAGGGGGAGGGCTTTTCTCTTTTGGCAAGAGCAAGGCGCGGATGCTGGACGAGACTAAAGAACGTGTTACCTTTACTGATGTGGCAGGTTGCGATGAGGCCAAAGAAGAAGTATCCGAGATTGTAGATTTCTTGCGCGACCCAACCAAATTTCAAAATTTGGGTGGTCGCATTCCGCGCGGGGTGCTGTTGCTGGGTAGCCCCGGCACCGGTAAAACCCTGCTGGCAAAGGCCATTGCAGGTGAGGCTAATGTGCCTTTTTTCTCAATTTCAGGTTCTGATTTTGTAGAAATGTTTGTCGGTGTGGGTGCGGCGCGTGTACGCGACATGTTCGAGCAGGCTAAGAAACAAGCACCATGCATCGTATTCATTGATGAAATTGATGCAGTCGGTCGTCAGCGCGGCGCGGGTTTGGGAGGCGGCAATGATGAGCGTGAACAAACCTTGAATGCATTGCTCGTTGAAATGGATGGTTTTGAAGGAGCCAGCGGCGTGATTGTGATCGCAGCGACCAATCGTCCCGATGTACTCGACGCAGCACTGTTGCGTCCGGGCCGTTTCGATCGCCAAGTAGTAGTGCCGTTGCCGGATATTCGTGGCCGCGAACAGATTCTGATAGTGCATATGCGTAAAGTGCCTGTTGCGCCTGACGTGAAAGCCGATATTTTATCGCGTGGTACACCAGGTATGTCTGGCGCTGACTTGGCGAACCTGGTGAACGAGGCGGCACTTTTTGCTGCACGGAGTAACAAGAGATTCGTAGAAATGGACGATTTCGAGGCAGCCAAAGATAAGATCATGATGGGTGCGGAACGTCGATCAGTCGTTATGCCAGAGGAGGAGCGGCGCAACACTGCTTATCATGAGTCTGGCCATGCTGTTGTGGCCAAGTTGCTGCCAAAAACTGATCCGGTTCATAAGGTCACAATCATTCCGCGTGGACGTGCACTGGGGTTGACCATGCAATTGCCATCGGAAGATCGTTACAGCATGGACAAAAATCGCATACTTGATACGCTTGCAGTGTTGTTTGGTGGTCGTATTGCGGAAGAAATTTTCATGCATCAAATGACTACCGGAGCTTCCAATGACTTTGAGCGTGCCACTGAAATGGCACGCCGCATGGTAACTCAATGGGGAATGTCGGAAGCTTTGGGGACTATGGTATACGGCGAAAATGATGGTGAGGTATTTCTCGGCCGCTCCGTGACTACCCATAAAAATGTTTCAGAGGCGACCATGCAGAAAGTGGATGAGGAAATTCGCCGAATTATTGACCAGCAGTACGCATTGGCTCGGGGACTGATTGAAGCCAATCGAGACAAAGTCGAAGCGATGGCGCTAGCATTACTTGAGTTTGAAACTTTGGATGCTGACCAGCTCGACGATATTATGGCCGGTAAACCGCCACGTCCGCCCAAGGTCGTCCAGTCGAGCAAAGATACGCATCCGCCTAAGGATGCAGCACCGACAGCATCGGAAACACAATCAGCTCACCCAGCGCCGGAAGCTTGAAAATCTGAAAAGGATGTTTTAAGGGAAAGGAGGGAGGTGCATGTTCCCACGCATCTAGATGCTTCCACTTCCCTTTTTATCCTTTACTTCACCTAAAATATGCTTCTCCACTGTGGCTTATTCAAGCTTGACCTGTCCCGCCCTTTAATTATGGGTATTGTCAATATCACCCCTGACTCATTCTATGATGGCGGCCATCATTCGAAACGCGATGTAGCACTGGTTCATGCGCACCAACTGATTAAAGAAGGTGCTGACATTCTCGATATAGGTGGCGAATCCACTCGTCCCGGTGCGCTATCGATCAGCGTGCAGGAAGAGTTGGATCGCATTATGCCAGTGATTGAAGGTTTACAAGGTGCCCCGGTTCCCCTTTCAGTAGATACTTATAAACCAGAAGTGATGCGTTCGGCATTGGTGGCAGGAGTTAGTATAATAAATGATATCAACGCTTTGCAACAAAAAGATGCACTTGTCGCCGTGGCAGCAAGCGATGTGGCGGTGTGTCTGATGCATAAGCAAGGCCCTCCCCAGACTATTCAACAGCCGCACTATCAGGATGTAGTGGCAGATGTGCTTCAATTCTTACGTTCACGTATAGAATCTGTGCAAAAGGCAGGCATTGCACGGGAACGTATCATGGTTGATCCGGGTTTTGGTTTTGACAAAACCTTGGCGCACAATCTCACTCTGTTAAGGCGGCTGGATGAATTTTCTGTGTTGGGCGTACCCTTGCTAGCGGGGATCTCACGTAAATCCATGCTGGGAGCAATTACCGGCCAAGACGTGGAACACCGAATACATGCCAGCGTAGCGGCAGCGTTGCTGGCTGTTATGCGAGGGGCATGCATGGTACGCGTGCATGATGTGCGCGCCACAGTAGATGCTTTGAAAATTTTGAACGCGGTGAAGGGAGTTGTCTTGTGAGCAAAAAATTTTTCGGTACGGATGGTGTACGCGGACGGGTGGGTGAGTATCCTATCACGCCGGAATTTGTTATGCGCTTGGGCTATTCCGCAGGCAAAGTGCTGGCTTCTGCAAATTGGCATTTGTCACATGGAGAAAATCCCGGAGTACTGATTGGCAAGGACACGCGTATATCTGGATATCTGCTTGAATCGGCTTTACAGGCGGGTTTGATTGCTGCCGGGATAGATGTTTATCTGGCTGGACCGGTGCCAACGCCTGCAGTGGCTTATCTAACTCGTGCATTGCGTTTGCAGGCCGGTATTGTGATTTCTGCTTCGCATAATCTGTTCGAGGATAATGGCATCAAATTTTTTTCCAGCCAAGGCAGTAAGCTGGCAGATGAAACTGAATACGCCATAGAAGCCAAGCTTGAAACATCAATAGAAACCATGCCTTCGGCTAAGCTGGGCAAAGCCAAACGCTTACAAGATGCGGCAGGCCGTTATATTGAGTTTTGCAAGAGTAGCTTTCCTTACGATTTAGATCTGCGTGGCCTTAAATTGGTGGTGGATTGCGCACACGGTGCTTGCTATCACATTGCCCGACATGTTTTCCACGAGCTGGGTGCGGACGTTGTAACTATCGGTGTACAGCCGGATGGTAAAAACATCAACGACGGTTATGGTGCGACTGCCCCGGCCAATTTGCAACAAGCCGTTAAAGATCATCATGCCGATCTTGGTATTGCCCTTGACGGTGACGGCGACCGATTGGTGATGGTGGATGCAGATGGATGTTTGTACGATGGCGACCATCTTCTCTACATTATTGCCAAACACCGTCATGTGCAGGGCACGCTCAAGGGCGGGGTGGTGGGGACGCTAATGACCAATCTGGCTTTCGAGCATGCCATGCAACGCATGCACGTTCCCTTTGCGCGTGCTAAGGTGGGAGATCGTCATGTAATGGAAACGATGTTGCAACAAGGCTGGCAACTGGGCGGGGAAAACTCCGGCCACATCATCTGTCTCGATCGGCATACAACGGGTGATGGCATCATTTCCGCCTTGCAAGTATTGCATGCACTTCGTATTAACCAGCAAACCTTGGCTCAGGCTGTTTCAGATTTGACGCTGTATCCACAAATACTGCTGAACGTTCGTGTTGCCAGAGGGGCAGATTGCTCTGCACATGCCAGCATACGTGAAGTGGTGACGGCTGCCGAAACGGCTCTCGATGGTTGTGGCAGAGTATTGCTGAGGCCTTCTGGGACCGAACCGTTATTGCGTGTTATGGTGGAAGGCGAGGATGGCAAAAAAGTGCAGCACTGGGCGGAAACCATCGCACAAGCCGTACGAGAGGTGGCTGATAGGAGTACCTGTTAATAAATATTGGATTTTGTAATTCAAATGGCTCAACATCACATGCATAAGCAATTACAGCAGTTGTACCAAACAAAGGGCCGTCGATAGGGCTTGGGCAAAGCCTTTATCGGCGCTTTGCCCTTGATTTTATTTTTGGAGAGCCTTTGCCATAAATCTCCGCGGGGACAATTATTATTATCGATGATGAGGGTTTCTGCCAGCGGTTTCGACCATCGGAGCCGGATTTACATTCTTCCCAACTGAGAATTGCGCTTGTTGCCGAGTGCAATTCGGCCTGATTCGAACCATAATTTGAATTGTTTTTTCAAAATTATATTGAACACAATTGCATGTGTGGGTAGTGATGGAGGCTAATCAGACGCATTATTGTTAAATTAGTTGTCTGTTTGTGGAAGTGGTGTCGCGCTCCTATCTGGTATGTCTTTTGTGATAAGGTTTTCGACGTTGTCCGCAAGCGTTTTGCCTTCACCATGATTGGATAGCGTTAGCTTGAACTGACGCGACAGTGATTGTGCTTTCAGTACTTCAGCTGCATTCATGAGATTTGCTACATTATTTCGCCCAGAAATGCTGGGTTCATAGCCTTGTGCGGACGCGAGGTTATACCAGACGTAAGCCTGCGTCAGATCACGTTGGATGCCTTCACCAGTTTTGTAAAATGTTGCAAGCTGATGCTGAGCTTCAGGGTAACCTTTGTGGGCTGCTTTCTTAATCCATTGAGCTGCAGCGGTGAAGTCCTGTAATACGCCACGACCATTTCTATAAAGCAGGCCGAGATTGAATTCCGCCCCTGCATGCCCCTGTTTAGCGGCCAAATCAAACCACTTAAGCGCCTCTTTGTAATTTATTGAGAAGTCGCCACCGGGCATGTACATGAGCCCCGCAGCGTATTGATCATCGGCTTTACCCTGCTTAGCTTTCTCCAGGACAAGTGATCTGCTGGGCTTTATCTCATGGGAGATGGGTGGAGATGCGATGCCAGGGTCAGGTTTGGATAGTAGATAAATTGTGACAAAAAAACTTACGCAGACAAATAAACCCAAGGTGGCCGTGATAGAAAGCTTGAAAGGTCTGCTGAATTTAAAGAACCGATATTTGCACTCACGACAACGATACGGTGCATAAAGAAAATGGTTCATGTGGACTTCGTTTTTCTTCCACGAAGAACGGCGCACGTTCATACTTTCGCAACGCGCGCATTTCATGCGGTCAACGTCCAATGGGCGCAAAACCTGCCGACACTAAAACGATGATTCGATTTAAGGATAAATGCTGAAGTTGCGGATCGCACTATTAAGACCGCCTTGCGAGAAAGTCAACCATTTTACGACAAATACCTCTTGCAATAATCGCCACTAGTGGCAACCAACAGATCGTGTTGTTCAGTTGTCCCATGTCCCTGCAATAACCTTTTAGATTGCATATGATTTCTCTGGTGTTAAATATATAACAGCAAAATCTAGCAGCTTGTCGGTCTTGGAGATTCAAAAAACCAATTAAAAGACAAGATTTTTTAAGAAGCAGGTAAATTGAACCACTTGCAAAATTATCCAACGGCAAGCGGAATAAGTTATTAAATATCTCTGACAAGCTGGTTTTTGAACAAAGAGCCTAATAGTGAGCCATCAGCTCAGTTATCCTGACGTTTTTGTAAAAATCAGGGCATAGCTGTCCCAACTATCTGTAAGTTTACCTGATATAGTCGATTGGCGTAGTTTTTAGGTGACTAAAATCATTATCTGGTTGGCTGTTAAGGCCAGAATGCCAAACATCAGATGACACATGACCCTAGCGTGGCCGCGTACACGAACTACCCGCCCACCAAATTCATCTTTCAAGCGGGCGTTAACGCGTCAAACAGTGCTGCGTTCGTTATAGTGCACTGCTTCGGCGGTTATATGCCCGACCAATTGACAACGCTTCTTTTCAGCCGTTAGCCCATCTTTTAGAGCTTTATCTCGACACGGAAGCACATCAATCAGCGGAATATGCCCCAGCTGACGGCTCTTATCGTGAATCTGCGGCACATCATAGGCGGAGTCCATGACATCATTAAAGATTAGTCACGCGCTCACTACTCATCTTGGTCAAGGGGATGGCGACCTGGAAAGTCACGGCTGGAATAGATGAATTCTTCGATGCACACTAATTCAAATGTGGTCACCAATTCCTGTTGTTTTCCTGTTAGTGGCCCCAGCTCTTCCGACAACCAGGGAAATAAAGATCCTTGTATATTAAGCCATGCTCGTGATAAAGTGCCTCGAATATTTCTCATCTCATTGATAAAAATGACTTTATAAGCTCATACTTTATAATTTTGGGCAAGTTATTCTTCTTTTTCGACCGTTCCAGCTACCATTTCAACTCGTTTTATTGGGTTTTACAAGTCCCTCTGCTGTTGAATTTGATTTAAATTTACTAGGTACATAATAAATAATAGAGTTGGGCTTTCTTGTTGTTAACAAAAATCATTGGTAATTAAATGGTTGCCAAGAATCAGTAGATAACTTAATGCATAGCTTTAAATTTCTGCCATTTTTGGTGAGGTGCTTAAGAAAATCATGTTCGTCTGGCAGATCGTCAGGTTTTTGGTGGCTGGTCAAATAATCAGATGAGGGTGATTTCCTTGCTCCGGCCATTTCACTCCATGAATTAAGTCAAGTATCCTCTTGCTATATGACTATATAAACAAAATTATTCACACACTTACTAAAATATAAATATAATAAATGCGACTCTACCGCACCTTGCAACGACCATTTTTAGACGTTTTCTGCGGTTTGTGTGTGCGAGTACGTCATTTTTACTTTAATTAAGAGATATATATGCCTTGTATTACATTGCCAGATGGCTCGCAACGAAGTTTCGAGCAGCCCATTACCGTGGCCGAGGTTGCGCAGAGTATAGGCGCGGGATTGGCGCGTGCGGCGCTGGCCGGCAAGGTTGATGGGAATCTGGTTGATACCTCTCACCTTCTTCTCGCTGACTCAGCATTGTCTATCATCACCGATAAGGACGAGGACGGGCTGGAGATTATTCGCCATTCCACTGCACACCTTCTGGCTCACGCAGTAAAGGAGTTATTTCCTGAGGCTCAAGTGACTATTGGCCCGGTGATTGAAAACGGCTTTTACTATGACTTTTCTTATGAGCGTCCGTTTACCCCAGATGATTTGGTGGCGCTTGAAAAACGCATGGCGGAATTAGCCCGGCGCAATATTCCAGTAACGCGAAAAGAGTTGCCGCGCGACGAAGCAGTGGCATATTTCAAAAGCATAGGTGAGCATTACAAGGCGGAGATTATTGAATCCATTCCCGTCGAGCAGATTGTGTCACTTTATACCGAGGGTGATTTTACCGATCTGTGCCGTGGTCCGCATGTGCCATCGACTGGCAAGCTCAAGGTGTTCAAGTTGATGAGTGTGGCTGGTGCGTACTGGCGCGGCGATCAACGCAACGCCATGTTGCAGCGTATTTATGGTACAGCCTGGGCTAAGAAGGAAGATCTTGACGCCTATCTGTACCGCTTGGAAGAAGCAGAAAAACGTGATCATCGAAAACTTGCCAAGCAGCTTGATTTGTTCCATATGCAGGACGACGCGCCCGGTATGGTGTTTTGGCACCCGAATGGTTGGACCATCTGGCAAGTAGTCGAGAGCTACATGCGCGCCAAGTTTCGTGAGTATGGCTATCAGGAAGTGCGCACTCCAACCATGATGGATCGTACGCTTTGGGAGCAATCTGGGCATTGGGAAAATTATCACGAGAATATGTTCACTACCCATTCAGAGGCGCGAGATTTTGCGGTGAAGCCGATGAATTGTCCGGGACACGTACAGATTTTTAATTACGGTCTGCGCAGTTATCGTGAGCTACCCCTGCGGCTGGCCGAATTTGGGTCCTGTCATCGTAACGAGCCGTCTGGTTCTCTGCATGGTTTGATGCGTGTGCGTGGCTTTACCCAGGATGACGCACATGTCTTCTGTACCGAGCATCAGATAGAAAGTGAAGTAGCGGATTTCATTGTGATGTTGCAAAAGGTTTACGCAGATTTTGGTTTTAATGATGTTTTGGTAAAACTTTCTACTCGTCCAGAGAGGCGTGTTGGTTCAGACGAAACTTGGGGCAAGGCAGAGGCGGCACTGGCTGCGGCATTACGTCAGAATAATCTGGAATATGAATTGCAACCTGGTGAGGGGGCATTCTATGGGCCGAAAATAGAATTCTCTCTGAAAGACACGTTGGGGCGTGTGTGGCAATGCGGCACCATCCAGCTGGATTTTAATCTGCCGGTACGCTTGGGCGCGGAATATGTGGACGAGGACAATACGCGTAAAGCACCGGTGATGCTGCACCGTGCTATTCTTGGTTCGTTAGAGCGTTTTATGGGGATTATTATCGAGCACCATGCTGGAGCCTTTCCGCTGTGGCTATCGCCGGTGCAGATGGTGGTGTTGAATATCTCGCAAGACCAAGATGGCTATGCTACTCAAGTTGCAGAATCTTTGCGAGCAGCTGGGTTTCGTGTGCACTTGGATTTGCGCAATGAGAAAATTACCTATAAAATAAGAGAATATAGCTTGCAAAAATTACCTTATCAACTGATAGTGGGCGATAAGGAAATGGCTGCTAAGTTGGTTTCTGTGCGAACCCGAAAAGGTGAGGATCTTGGGCAGATGTCGATTGCGGTGTTATTGCAACATCTGCGATTGGAGCTGCAAGCGGGTAGTACGGTTTAATTTTTTTGTGGAGAAACTGCAATAGCTCAGGATAAAGAACAACGCCTCAACGAGCAAATAACAGCACCTCAAGTGCGGCTGGTTGGTGTAGAAGGGGAGCCACTCGGTGTTGTGGCAATCGGAGAAGCGTTACGCTTGGCTGAAGTGGCTGATTTGGACTTGGTGGAAGTTGCGCCGATGGCGGAACCGCCTGTTTGCCGGATCATGGATATTGGTAAGTTCAAGTATGCCGAGAGCAAGAGGCAGCACGAGGCTAAGCTTAAACAAAAACAGATTCAGATCAAGGAAGTTAAGTTCAGACCCGGTACGGATAATGGTGATTACAATATCAAATTGCGTAACCTAACCCGATTCCTAGGGGAGGGTGACAAGACCAAAGTCTCGTTACGCTTCCGTGGTCGTGAGATTGCGCATCAGAGCATTGGTATGCAAATGATGGAGCGAGTCATGGTCGATCTCGGGGAGCATGGTACCGTAGAGCAGTATCCTAAAATGGAAGGTCGTCAGATGGTGATGGTACTGGCACCGAAGAAAAAATAATTTAATGAATTACCCATCGGCTTTGCTAGGGGTGGTTTTTAGACGCTGCTCGGGTTAAGGGACTGGTCAGAGCAGCTTAGCAGTAAGCAGTCCCAGATAAGTGATCCCGGGTTTTTAAGTGTTCCTGCCAGGAGCCTCCTGGTGTCATCAAATAAAGGAGTTGTTATGCCTAAAATGAAAACAAAAAGTGGTGCGGCAAAGCGCTTTAAAGTGCGTGCAGGCGGTAGCATCAAGCGCGCACAAGCATTCAAGCGCCACATCCTGACCAAAAAGACTACCAAGAGCAAGCGTCAATTGCGTGGTATTACTGAAGTTCACGCAAGCAACACGGCGACTGTTCGCGCCATGATGCCCTACGCATAAGGAGTAAACATGCCAAGAGTTAAACGTGGTGTAACGGCGCGAGCGCGCCATAAGAAAGTATTAGATCTGGCCAAGGGTTATCGTGGTCGTCGTAAAAACGTCTATCGTATTGCCAAAGCCGCAGTAATGAAGGCTGGCCAATACGCTTACCGTGATCGTCGTCAACGCAAACGGCAGTTCCGTACATTATGGATTGCACGTATCAATGCGGCGGCACGTGAGCAAGGGCTAAGCTACAGTGTGTTCATGAACGGCCTAAAGAAAGCCGCGATTAGCATCGACCGCAAAGTGCTGGCGGATATTGCCGTATTTGATAAGCTTGCCTTCATACAGATTGTCGGACAGGCCAAAGCCAGCCTCGGCGTTTAAGCGCAAGCTAAACCACATTTAAAGAGGCGTTCGGCGCCTCTTTTTTGTTTTTTTATATGGTGATTTAGGTTGTCTGATTGACTAGCAGCTAACTTTTATGATCGACTTCAGGCGATTTGCGATTTGCGATTTGCGATTTGCGATTTCGGCTAAACTATACTTCTAACATCCCTGACTCCTCAGTCAACATAGATACATAATTAACAATTATCATGCAAGAACTTGAGAAAATTCTCGAAGAAGCGCTACAACAGTTTGCTGCGATTGATCAGGCAGCGGAATTGGAGCAGGTTAAGGCGCGCTATCTGGGTAAAGAAGGCAGTTTGACTTTGTTGTTGAAAAGTCTCGGCAAGCTATCCGCCGAAGAACGCCCAGCTGCAGGGGTTCGGATCAATCAGGTTAAGCAGGTCATCGAAAGTGCGTTGCAGCAAAGACGCGAGGCCCTGCAGTATAGCCAGTTACAGCTTAAACTTAAGGCTGAGGCGTTGGATGTCACCCTGCCTGGCAGAGGGCTGGGTTGTGGTGGGTTGCATCCGATTACGCGCACGCTTGAGCGCATTGAGAACCTGTTTCATTCGCTCGGTTTTACTGTTGCATCTGGTCCGGAAATTGAGAGTGATTTTTATAACTTTACAGCGCTCAATATCCCAGAAAACCATCCGGCACGTGCTATGCACGACACATTTTACGTCGATCAAAAGCATGTATTGCGCACCCATACTTCGCCAGTGCAGATCCGCTATATGGAAAATAATGCACCTCCACTGAAAATTATTGCGCCGGGACGAGTGTACCGCTGCGATTCAGATGTGACTCATTCGCCAATGTTTCATCAAGTGGAAGGTCTGTGGATTGATGAGGATGTGAATTTCTCGATGCTCAAGGGTGTGCTATCGAATTTTATGCAATGTTTCTTTGAGCGCGATGATTTGCAGGTTCGTTTTCGTCCCTCATTCTTTCCATTTACCGAGCCATCGGCAGAGATGGACATCCAGTGTGTGCAGTGTAATGGTAAGGGTTGCCGTGTATGCAGTCGTACGGGATGGTTGGAGGTTCTAGGCAGTGGTATGGTGCATCCGAATGTGCTGCAGCACGTCAATATTGATCACGAAAAATATTTGGGCTTTGCCTTCGGTCTAGGGGTAGAGCGTTTGGCGATGTTGCGCTATGGTGTGGCTGATTTGCGCCTGTTCTATGAAGGTGATTTGCAATTTCTGAAGCAATTCAACTAGCATGAAATTTTCTGAGAAATGGTTAAGGTCCTGGGTCAATCCCGAGCTTTCCAGTCACGCGCTGGCTCATGCATTGACGATGTCTGGGCTAGAAGTTGAGGCGCTGGAAACAGTCGCGCCTGCAATCAGCAATGTAGTAGTGGCAGAAGTGCTGGAGGTGATCAAGCACCCTGGTGCGGATCGGCTAAGTGTGTGCCAAGTTAATGTGGGCGAGTCAGCATCACTGAGTATCGTTTGCGGGGCACCTAATGTTGCCGTTGGTATGAAAGTGCCTTGTGCGCGCATCGGTGCAGTATTGCCAGGTGACTTTGTAATTAAGCAAGCCAAGGTGCGCAATGTCGATTCATTCGGCATGTTGTGTTCTGCCAAGGAGCTGGGACTAACCGAAGAGAGTCAAGGCTTGTGGTCATTGCCTGAGGATGCGCCAGTGGGGGTGGGGTTACGCGAATATTTAGAGCTAGACGATATGCTGTTTACCTTGAAGCTTACCCCAAACCGTAGTGATTGTTTAAGCATGGCGGGCGTGGCGCGTGAAGTGGCGGCGATTGCCGGAGGAGCATTGAATGCGTTGCAGGTAGAACCCGTTCCGTCGAGTTTGACTGAAACTATGGCGGTAAATATTGATGCTCCCGAAGCTTGTCGGCTATATTGCGGCCGTATTGTGCGCGGTGTAAATTCCGCTGTTGCGACTCCGTCATGGATGATGCGCCGACTGGAACGTGGCGGGCTGCGCAGTATCAATGCAGTGGTGGATATAACCAATTACGTTATGCTTGAGCTTGGACAGCCTCTTCATGCCTTCGATTTGGATAAGCTTGCCGGTGGTATTGCAGTACGTTATGCGCGAGCGGGTGAGGAATTAGCTTTGCTCAATGGACAAGACGTCATTCTGCAGGACGACATGCTGGTGGTTGCAGATGATACGCGATTGCTGGCATTGGCTGGAATTATGGGCGGCATTGCAAGCAGCGTGGAAACGGCCACTCGTGATGTATTCCTGGAGAGCGCCTTCTTTGCACCTGATGCTATTGTTGGGAAGGCACGTAGATTGACTATTTCCACTGATTCTTCATATCGTTTTGAGCGTGGCGTAGATTTTGCTGCGACACGCATGGCACTGGAACGTGCAACACAATTATTGCTGGAAATTTGTGGCGGGCAAGCTGGTGCAATAAGCGAAGTGCGTGGAAAATTGCCAGCACGTGATGCGATAATGTTACGCACCAGCCGAGTAAAACGCGTGTTGGGCATTGAGCTGGATGCTGCCCAAATCTCCGCTTTGCTGCAACGCTTGCAATTTAAATTTGAACAGCAGAGTGATAATTTTTATGTGACACCACCCAGCTACCGCTTTGACCTGTCACTGGAAGTGGACCTGATCGAGGAGATCGCAAGGCTAGTTGGTTACGATACCATTCCGGCACAGCCACCACAAACTGCAGCCATGATGGTGCTGCAAACAGAAACACAGCGTCCCGTGTCTCGCCTGTGTCAAATGATGGTGTCGCGCGACTATCAGGAGACGATTAGTTATGCTTTTCTTGAGGCAGAGGTCGAACGTGATTTATGCGCTAATGCCACGCCCGTTACCCTGAAAAATCCAATTTCCAGCCAACTGGCGGTGATGCGTAGCAGTCTCTTAGGTGGTTTGATCGGTGCTTTGCGTATAAACCTTGTACGCAAGCAATCGCGTGTACGCCTGTTTGAAACAGGCATGTGCTTTACACGTGAAGGTTACGCCCAACGTGAGCGGTTGGCGGGATTGTGTTATGGGACACAGTTTCCTGAACAATGGGGCGTGGCGGCTCGCAGCTTGGATTTTTACGATGTAAAGGCAGATGTAGAAGCACTGTTTGCTCCAGCGCTATTAAGTTTTGTGGCGTCACCGCACCCTGCTTCCCACCCTGGACGTTCGGCAAAAATATTGTTGCATGGGCAGGTGGTGGGTTGGATAGGAGAGTTGCACCCGAAGTGGTTGCAGCAATATGAAATTTCGCATGTGGTGGTGTGGTTTGAGGTTGAGCTGGATGCTCTGACATCGGCCGATGTGCCGCATGTCAGCGAGATATCTAAGTTTCTGCCGGTGCGTCGCGATCTGGCTGTAGTAGTGGATGAAAGTGTAACGGTTCAATCTTTATTGGATGCCATGCAAGGTAGTAATACCCCTTATGTGGCAGAACTTGCGCTGTTTGATCAATATCGTGGTAAAGGAGTGGGAGACGGAAAAAAAAGCCTTGCTTTCCGTGTGTTATTGCAAGATACTAAAAAAACATTAATTGATAGTGAAATTGAACTAAGTATCGCGCGCTTGGCCGAAGTTTTGCAGCAACATGGCGCGCAGTTACGAATATAAGGGGTGATCAATGACATTGACCAAAGCAGAACTCGCGGATTTACTATTTGAAAAAGTTGGCTTGAATAAACGTGAAGCCAAGGATATGGTTGAGGCCTATTTCGAGGAAATTCGTGCTCAACTAGAACATGGTGAAAGTGTCAAACTATCCGGTTTTGGTAATTTTCAGTTACGTGACAAGCCCCAGCGCCCAGGGCGAAATCCAAAGACAGGCGAAGATATCCCCATCACGGCGCGTCGCGTAGTGACTTTTCACCCCAGCCAGAAACTAAAGAGCATGGTAGAGATAAACTATCATGGCAAACCACAAGCCTAAGTCTATTCTTCCATCGATTCCGGCGAAGCGATATTTCACTATTGGTGAAGTAAGTGATTTGTGCGGAGTGAAGGCACATGTGTTGCGTTATTGGGAGCAGGAGTTTACCCAGCTTAAACCAGTTAAACGGGGTGGTAACCGGCGCTATTACCAGCATCATGAAGTTTTACTCATTCGTCGTATCAGACAGTTGCTGTATGAAGAGGGTTTTACTATTAATGGAGCACGCGGCCGCCTGAATAACGTTATCGAGCAACGTGCAGAAGATCCGCAACTGCTCCAGTCATCCACAAATTTGTCCGAGCTACACCGAGAAATCCGAGAAATACTCGCTCTACTAGAATAATGCTTCGTTGCTTCAAGCAAGTTTACGATTGATACGAATAGCTTTCAGGGTGGAATTATTACCCTTTGTCGTCCAGGCCAGGTGCCTTGTCCTTTGACATTTCTCTATCTCGGATACAATAGCTGGAGCGCTCGGTGTCGCTGCTGGCGCTGGGAGATTGGCTATCTATCGAGCACGTTGAGTTCGGGGAATAAGGTGGCCGTGCAGTATTATGTAGCCGTGGGTCATAGCTCCATGTTCAGTGCCAGTTCGAGTTGAGTATGATTTTAATGGTAACGAGACTTTCTTCATTGCCATCTGGTTGCCAATAACCAACGAATAATTGTGACATAGCCAAAATTAGTATGAAAATATCAATTAATATCAATTAATGATATAGCCAAATAAATTGACCACGCGCCCCATGCAAAATGAAAGACGTGGTGAGGTCAATTTCCAATAACAGATTATTTTTGCTATAATCGGAGCAGATTTTCAGATGGGCCTAGGCCCGTTTTTTATTTGTGGGCATGATTATGGATGTGGTGAAATTGGTGGGAACGACGGTGACTGGCTTGGGGTATGAGTTAGTTGACTTTGAAGTGTCTGGTAGAGGTTTGATGAGAGTGCTGCTCGATAATCAAGCGGGCATTACGGTAAAGGATTGTGAATTGGTCAGTCACCAGTTGACACGCTTGTTTGCGGTAGAGGGGGTGGATTTCGGGCGCCTTGAAGTCTCATCTCCGGGATTAGACCGGCCAATCAAGAAAGACGCGGATTTCGTGCGCTTTTGTGGTAAGAAGGTGAAGTTGAAATTGCGTATGCCATTGGCGGGCCGTAAGAATTTCATCGGTATTCTCGGTATCCTTCAGGATGGTGTGTTGCAATTAGATGTGGATGGCAAGCAGGTGCTGATTGAGATGTCCAATTTGGATAAGGCGCATTTGGTGCCTGAATTTTGATGCTGTAATCGTTTGCTTGCGGCGAACGATTTGCTTGAGCCAAATGCTTTTAAAATTCGTTTTACGCGTTATCGTTATAATATATAACAAATTTCTTTGTTTGTCTGACCCCACAATTTTTAAAGGGTAATGTGGTTACACATTTGCTTGGGTGAAACAAAATTTAATATAGTGAATATTAAGCTATAAAAAATATGCGAGTGAACGCGTTAGTTTAAAAACATTCGGGTTGGTTGGAGGCAGTGATGAGTCGTGAAGTTTTATTATTGGTTGACGCTTTGGCGCGTGAAAAAAACGTGGACAAGGGAGTCGTGTTTGGTGCGCTGGAGTCTGCTTTGGCATCTGCCACCAAAAAACGTTTTGCCGAAGAGTCTGATGTACGTGTCAGTATTGACCGTAATACTGGTGAATATGAGTCATTTCGTTGCTGGCAAGTAATGGATGATGAAACCTTCGAAACGCCTGATCTGCATGTCAAGCTGAGCGAGGCTCGGAAACGTAATCCGGATATCCAACTGGAAGAATTTATCGAAGAGCCATTAGAGTCCATCGACTTTGGCCGTATAGGTGCACAAGCAGCCAAACAGGTGATCTTTCAGAAAATTCGTGACGCCGAGCGCGAACAGATTTTGAGTGACTTCATGGAGCGAAAGGAACATTTGGTGTCCGGCACGGTGAAGCGTATCGAGCGTGGTAATGCCATCATCGAATTCGGCAAAATTGAAGCGCTGCTACCGCGTGATCAGATGATTCCAAAGGAAAATATGCGCGTTGGTGACCGTGTGCGCGCGTATTTATTGCGTGTGGATCGTTCAATACGTGGACCACAAATTACTCTGTCGCGCATTACGCCTGAGTTTTTGATTAAGTTGTTCGAGCTTGAAGTTCCGGAAGTAGAGGAGGGACTGTTGGAGATAGTTAGTGCTGCGCGCGACCCAGGAGTTCGCGCAAAGATATCGGTACGATCCCACGATAAACGGATAGATCCGATTGGCACTTGTGTGGGTATGCGCGGCTCGCGTGTGCAAGCTGTAACCAATGAATTAGCGGGAGAGCGCGTTGACATTGTGTTGTGGTCAGAAAACTCTGCTACAAGTGTAATTAATGCCTTGGCTCCGGCTGACGTGGCCAGCATTATGGTAGATGAAGACAATCACAGCATGGATGTGGTCGTTGAGGAAGAAAATCTTGCGCAGGCTATTGGTCGAAATGGGCAGAATGTACGCTTGGCTAGTGAGCTGACCGGATGGGAGCTCAATATTATGACTATGGAGGAATCCAGCCAGAAGAATGAGCAGGAATTTTCCAATGTACGTGATTTATTCATGGACAAGCTCGATGTGGATATAGAGGTAGCGGATATTCTGGTTCAGGAAGGTTTTAACACGTTGGAAGAAGTGGCTTATGTGCCACTGAGCGAAATGCTGGAAATCGAATCACTTGATGAAGCAATAGTGAATGAATTGCGTAGCCGTGCGCGTAATGCCCTGTTGACTGCAGCAATTGTCAACGAAGAGCAGGTGGAGCACAACATTGAGGATTTAGTTAAACTTGAAGGTATGGACGAGCACACTGCACGTGTTCTGGCAGGCAAAGGAATCAGCACACAGGAACAACTGGCCGATTTAGCCGTGGACGAACTGGTTGAGCAGGCGGGTATAAATGAAGAACGCGCAAATCGGCTAATTATGGCCGCACGCGCTCCTTGGTTTGCATAATGGTGCTGGCTGAGAGTAATTGTGTTAAACAGCGTTACCATAAAATAGCGTGAGATATATTCCAAGTTTTAGTGGGAATATATTTTGTTACGAGTCAATGCGGTCATGTATTTGTGTCCGATAGAATAAAGCCTTGCTTGGCAAAGGCGTGCATGGACGAATTTAATTTATAAACTATTCTGGCTAATGGTTTCTGTTGACTATTGAGTGCTATAAGTGAGTGCTATAAGTCTCAAATTTTGGGGTTAAGGGGTTGTGATGGGAAAAATGAATGTAGCGCAGTTTGCTGGTGAGCTTGGCTTGCCAGTTGGATTGCTGCTTGAGCAACTACAGGCTGCCGGGGTGATCAGACAGCAGGAGTCAGACAGCATATCGGAACAGGATAAGGCGCAGCTGCTGGAACATCTGCATAGTACGCATGGCAGTGGCAGCGCCAGTAATAAAAAAATTACATTGACTCGTCGTGAAACCACTGAGATCAAAAAATCGGATAGCACGGGCAGGGCTCGCACTATTCAGGTTGAAGTGCGCAAGAAACGCGTGGTTGCATCAAGCACAGCTGTCCCGGTAGAGCAACCAGTTGCTGATCCAGTAAAGGTTACCCCAGCGCAGACTATTTCAAAGACTTCAAAAGCGGAAATTTTGAGCGAGCAAGAGCTTGCTCTGCGTAGTGAAGAAGCACGTAATCAGGCAGAATTAGCCTCGCGCCAAGCCGCTGAAATCCAAGCCAAGAAAGAATACGCCAAACGCAAAGCGACGCCCGCTGTCCAACCTGTGGCTCCGCTCACTGATGTGTCAGATATCAAGGTGGTTTCAATTGACGAAGTAGCGGCAAACACTGTTGCTAAGCCTGATTTAGCCGAAGGAACATTGCATAAGCCCATGCCTAAGCCTGGTGACAAGGTTGCTCGACCTACGGCTCAGAAGGGTGTTAAAACCCCAGTCCCAGACAAAGCCAGTCCATGGACTGAGACTGGCCACAAGAAGCGCACCCCTGCAGTCGTTGATGCGCGACCTGGCGGTTGGTCAGCTGGCCGTGGAAAAGTTAACCCACGTCATCATGCTAAACATGTCAAGCAAGAAGAAGTTGCCCAGCATGCTTTCTCCTTGCCGACAGAGCCAGTCGTGCATGAGGTCATGGTGCCAGAAACAATAAGTGTTGCAGAATTGGCACAGAAAATGTCAATCAAAGCCATCGAAATTATCAAAACGCTCATGAAATTGGGATCCATGGTGACCATTAATCAGGTGCTGGATCAGGAAACTGCGATGATTGTGGTGGAAGAATTGGGGCATATTGCCAAACCAGCCAAAGCGGATGATCCTGGCGCTTACCTGACAGAATCTGACGAGCACAAAAATGCTCCTCTCGAGCCGCGCGCACCGGTAGTTACTGTAATGGGCCACGTTGACCATGGTAAGACATCATTGCTAGATTACATCCGTCGAACCCGCGTGGCCAGCGGCGAGTCGGGAGGCATCACACAGCATATCGGCGCTTACCATGTAAATACACAGCGAGGCATGATTACTTTTCTTGACACGCCGGGCCATGAGGCATTTACGGCTATGAGGGCACGCGGCTCAAAAGTGACGGACATTGTGATTTTAGTGGTGGCAGCCGACGATGGTGTAATGCCTCAGACCAAAGAGGCAATCCACCATGCCAAGGCAGCCAACGTACCCATCGTGGTAGCAGTGACCAAGATTGATAAGCCCGATGCTAATTCCGAGCGCGTAAAACAAGAATTGGTTGCAGAGGGTGTGGTGCCAGAAGACTGGGGAGGTGACACCATGTTTGTTGAAGTATCTGCAAAGAACGGATTAGGTATCGATTCCTTGTTGGAAAGTGTGTCATTGCAAGCTGAATTGCTGCAACTAACCGCACCCAAATTAAGCTTGGCCAAGGGTATTGTCATTGAAGCCAGATTGGATAAGGGCAAGGGGTCGGTGGCGACCATACTTGTGCAGTCAGGTACCTTGAAGCGAGGCGATGCTGTGCTGGTAGGCGCTGTATCGGGGCGTGTCCGCGCTATGCTGGATGAGAACGGCAAGGCAATAAATGAGGCAGGGCCGTCAATCCCAGTGGAGATTCAAGGGCTATCCGAAGTGCCTATAGCTGGTGAAACCTTGCTAGTACTTTCAGATGAGAAAAAGGCACGTGAAATTGCCTTGTTCCGTCAAGGCAAGTTCCGTGCAGTTAAATTAGCCAAGCAGCAAGCCGCTACGCTGGAAAATATGTTCGAACAGATGGCAGAAGGCGAAGTGCGCATGCTGCCATTGATTATCAAGACCGATGTGCAGGGTTCTTGTGAAGCTATTGCACATGCCCTGCAAAAACTATCCAACGATGAGGTCAAAGTTAACCTGGTTCACAGTGCTGTTGGTGCGATCAGCGAATCTGACATTAACCTGGCGCTGGCTTCTAAGGCCATCGTGATTGGTTTTAATGCCCGTGCCGATGTTGCTGCGCGCAAGCTGGCGGAATCTGCCGGCGTAGATGTCCGTTACTACAATATTATCTACGAAATGGTAGATGTTATAAAAGCAGCCCTGTCAGGCATGCGGGCTCCGGAAAAAAAGGAAGTTATCCTCGGTATGGTGGAAATACGCCAAGTATTCGTCATCTCCAAGATCGGCACCGTGGTCGGTTGCTACGTGACCAATGGCATAATCAAGCGTAATGCGCAGGTACGAGTGTTGCGCAGCAATGTGGTTATTCATACTGGCGAACTGGATTCGTTGAAACGCTTCAAAGATGACGTCAAGGAAGTTCGATCGAATTTCGAGTGCGGCTTGTCATTGCGTAATTTTAATGACCTCGAAGTGGGCGACCAGGTTGAAGCATTTGAAATAATTGAAGTGGCACGTCCTCTAAATGCCTAAAGGCTACACTAGGACAGACAGAATAGCCGAGCAAATTCAGCGCGAGTTGGCTCAGCTGTTGCGCTTGGATGTGAAAGATCCTCGTGTACGCATGATCACTCTTACGGGAGTTGAGGTGACCAAGGATTATTCACACGCCAAGTTGTTTTACACTGCCTTGGACGGTGAAAGCGCTGCAGTGCAGCAAGGTTTGGAGCGTGCTAGCGGGTATCTGCGTAGTCGACTCGCACATGCGATGAAGCTGCGTATCATGCCGCAACTGCATTTTATCTACGATCCGTCGATCGAACGTGGCGCGCATTTGTCGCAACTTATTGATCAAGCGGTTGCCAGCGACAAAACGACTCTCTGCCCATCCATAGCTCATGTTGACCACTTGTCAAAAGAGGGCACATTCGACCACTCGCTTCCTTCTGACAAGGTGGTAGTAAAGGATATTTCGAGAAGTTAATATGGCCAGTATAATGCGTCCGTTAGATGGCGTTTTGTTATTCGACAAGCCTCTAGGACTTAGTTCCAATATCGCTTTGCAAAAGGTACGCCGCCTGTTTCAAGCGGAGAAGGCGGGTCATACAGGTACGCTGGATCCTCTGGCAACTGGTCTGCTACCTATTTGTTTTGGTGAGGCAACTAAGTTCACCAGCTCGCTGCTGGAAGCTGATAAAACGTATTGTGCATTGATTCGGCTTGGACAGACGACTGCCACGGGCGATGCCGAGGGCGAAATTACCAGCACCTGTGCTGTAGAGCTGGATGAAGCAGAGGTACGCTCGGTATTATGTAAATTTATCGGTGTAATTCAGCAGATCCCGCCTATGCATAGCGCCCTCAAGCATCAGGGAAAGCCACTATATGAGTATATTCGTAAGGGCGAGACTGTAATACGTGCAAGCCGTAGTGTGGTCATACACGAGCTGGCGCTGGAGCGTTTGGCTGGTAACGAGATGGAGGTTACAGTGCGTTGCAGCAAGGGTACCTACGTGCGTACGCTGGCTGAGGATATTGGATCTGCTTTGGGGTGCGGTGCACACCTGCAAGGATTACGTCGCACAGCGATTGGCCGATTTGGCCTTAAGGGTGGTGCGCATAACTTGGCTCAGATGGAGTCGGTAACCATGCTAGAACGAGAGGCATACATTTTGCCGTTAGATAGCTTGCTGCGGGATCTACCTGTGCTTGATTTGGATGCGGCGCAAGTGACCCGCATTGCTCAGGGTCAACGCCTAGTCATTGATACAGCTATGCTGGACGGCAATGTTAGATTATATGGAGCAGGGCGCTTCATCGGAGTAGCCAATCTTGTGGAGCAACGGCTAACCCCTGTAAGATTGCTGTCCAGCGTGGCGAAAAATGCCGCTTGCGTAGCATAAGTTTCTGTTCTATTTAAAGTACTTCTTGTAGCGATGATAGAGAAATTAATCTGAGCGGGAAATTGCAAAGCTGCATTGATAAATTCGACGCATTAAAGTTAGGGTAGTAAAAGTCGGATGCATAATGAGCAAATGATGCCTACCCTAGTTCCATAACAGATGGAACAAAGCTTTGCATAATAACTATTATCTAAAGATAAGCAAAGATTCGTATTAATTTATGAAGCTTTCGGGCTGGTTAACGTAATATTGGATTACGTTCTTGTCCGAATAGACTTGAGCAACCGTCGCATTCGAGAGTAAAATGCGGCACTTTTTATTTAGTGGAGTGTGAATAATATGTCTATTACGGCAGCGCAAAAAGCGCAAATTGTGACTGATTACCAACGCATCAAAGGCGATACTGGTTCACCAGAAGTACAGGTTGCATTGATGACTGCACGTATTAATTACTTGACTGGTCATTTTAAGGAGCACATAAAGGATCACCACTCTCGTCGCGGTCTGCTGCGATTGGTGAGTCGTCGCCGCAAGCTCTTGGATTACCTAAAGGGCAAGAATGAGGGCAGTTACCGAGCATTAATTCAGCGTTTGGAATTACGCAAATAGTAATTATAAGTGGGTCGCAGATGCGGCCCGTGTTGTTTTGGTTGAGTTTATCCAGATTATGGCTTTACCCCTTGGCGTATTAGCGCCATGGCATGCATAGAGAGGCGCACTTTGAGTCACTACAAGAAAACATTAGCGTATGGCAATCATCAACTCACCTTGGAAACTGGGGAAATCGCACGTCAGGCAAGCGGAGCAGTCGTGGTCAGCTTGGACGATACGGTCGTACTGGTCACCGTGGTAGGCAGGAAAGATGCCAAACCAGAACAGGATTTCTTCCCGTTGACTGTGGATTATCAGGAACGTACCTATGCTGCAGGCAAGATTCCAGGCGGTTTCTTCCGACGTGAAGGACGTCCTAGCGAAAAGGAAGTTCTGACATCTCGTTTGATCGATCGCCCGTTACGCCCGCTGTTTCCGGAAGGTTTTTATAATGAAGTGCAAATCGTTGCTACGGTGATATCTTCCGATAACCAGATTGACTCTGATATTCCTGCCCTGATTGGTGCCTCTGCTGCCTTGGCGTTGTCTGGTATTCCGTTTGATGGCCCTATAGGAGCGGCGCGCGTTGGCTATCTAAATGGTGACTATGTACTCAACCCGACCGCAGAGGAACTTACTCTCACCAAGATGAATCTGGTAGTCGCTGGTACGGAACAGGCGGTCTTGATGGTGGAGTCAGAAGCGCAAGAACTGTCAGAAGAAGTTATGCTGGGCGCGGTAATGTTTGGCCACCAGCAAATGCAAGCAGTGATTCAGGCGATCATCGAAATGGCGGATGTAGTCGGTGCACCGGATTGGGATTGGAATGCGCCTGTGCATGACATTGCGCTGAGCTCTAAAATTGCCGAACTGGCCGAAAGTGACTTGCAGCAAGCTTATGCTGTTCGCGAAAAACAGGCACGCACCAATCAAGTGGACTCGATTCGCGCACGTGTTCTGGACGCCATGTTCGCATCTGAAAATGGATCCGTGCCAAAAAATCATCTTAATGATCTGTTTCAAGCACTGGAATCTAAGATTGTACGAGGACAGATACTAAGCGGCGAACCTCGGATCGACGGACGTGACACACGTACCGTGCGTCCGATTGCCATACGCACTGGTGTATTGCCACGCACGCATGGTTCAGCTTTGTTTACCCGTGGTGAAACTCAGGCGCTGGTAGTGGCCACTCTAGGTACTGCGCGCGATGCGCAGAAAATTGATGCTTTGCAAGGCGATTATTTGGATCGCTTCATGCTTCATTACAATTTCCCCCCATATTCTACCGGTGAGACTGGTCGTGTTGGTACACCAAAACGACGTGAAATTGGTCATGGTCGTTTAGCAAAGCGTGCCCTAGTGGCAACGTTGCCGAGTGAGGAGGAGTTTGGATACTCCATTCGCGTGGTTTCTGAAATCACCGAGTCGAATGGATCCAGTTCAATGGCCTCAGTATGTGGTGGCTGCTTGGCGATGATGGATGCCGGTGTACCAGTAAAGACTCATGTGGCAGGTATCGCCATGGGTTTGATTAAAGAAGGTAATCGTTTTGCTGTACTGACCGATATTCTTGGTGATGAAGATCATCTGGGTGACATGGATTTTAAGGTTGCAGGGTCAGAGCAGGGTATTACTGCACTACAAATGGACATCAAGATCAATGGGATAACGAGTGAAATTATGAAAGTTGCCTTGAGTCAGGCGCGCGAAGGCCGCTTGCATATTTTGGGTGTCATGAAGCAGGCCATGCCTACGGTACGTGAAGAGGTGTCGGCACATGCGCCACGCATGATTAAAATTAAGATCAACCCTGAAAAAATCCGTGATGTGATTGGCAAGGGCGGCGCTGTGATACGCACGTTAACTGAGGAAACTGGCACCACTATCGATATTGACGATGAAGGCAATGTAACTATTGCCAGTATTAGTGGTGAAGGTGGGATGATAGCAAAGAAACGTATTGAAGATATTGTAGCGGAAGTTGAGGTAGGAAAAGTTTATGAAGGCCCAGTTGTCAAGTTGTTGGATTTTGGCGCGATCGTGAATATCATGCCCGGGAAAGATGGTTTGCTTCACATCTCGCAAATTTCAAACGAGCGCGTTAACGTTGTGTCGGATATTCTGAAAGAAGGTCAGATTGTAAAAGTTAAGGTGCTGGAGGCCGATGAGAAGGGTCGTTTACGATTAAGTATGAAGGCTCTTATTGTGTTAGAGCCTTCAGCCCCTGAAGCTCCTGTTGCAGAGTAAAAGCTGAAAATATGGTGTAATAAAAAAGCCCCTCAGTATGGGGCTTTTTTACATAGAAAATAACAATGCATTGTAAATGCGCATTGCGAATGGAATGAATAAACCGATTACCTGCGATATTTTTTGCGCCGTGATAGATAACTTCGGTGACATTGGCGTGTGTTGGCGGCTGGCTAAACAACTGGCACACGAGCATGAGATGACTGTGCGATTATGGGTGGACGATCTGTTAAGCTTTCGCAGACTACACTCGGCAATCTGCCCCGATATGCCAATACAGTATTGTTTTGGCGTGGAAATCAGGCTCTGGAACTCATCTTTTTTTGAGGCTCCATTGCCAAAGGTAGAGCCGGCGCGACTAGTGATTGAGGCGTTCGCATGTGAACTGCCCGAGCGCTACGTGGCAGAGATGGTGGTGCAAGAGTGCAAATCGGTTTGGATTAACCTGGAATACCTCAGTGCTGAAGAATGGGTGGCTGGCTGTCATTGCCTACCCTCACCCCATCCTTCTTTACTCCTTACTAAATATTTCTTTTTTCCAGGGTTTACCCCGCAAACTGGTGGATTGCTGCTGGAGCGAGATCTCATTGCACGCCGCGATGCATTTCAGAGCGAACTGCACACTCAGACCGCATTTTGGCGAACACTTGGCGTGCCATTACCTAAATCTGACGAAATGCGCGTGTCGTTGTTCTGCTATGAAAACATCGCGCTGCCGGAGTTATTTTCTACTTGGAAAGAGTCCAGTATCCCAGTGCTGTGTTTAGTATCGGAAGGCTGTGTGTTGTCCCAGGTTGCGTCCTTTTTTGGGCGGGAGCACGTTGAAGCGGGTGACACATTACAGTGCGGTAATTTGGAAGTCCGTGTATTGCCGTTTATTGAGCAGGAGCGTTACGACAAACTACTGTGGGCCTGCGATATAAACTTTGTGCGAGGAGAAGATTCATGTGTACGTGCGCAATGGGCGGGCAAGCCATTTGTTTGGCATATCTATCCGCAACAGGATAATGCGCACATCGATAAGCTAAGCACTTTCATGGAATTATATTGTTCTGGACTGCAGTTAGACGTAACACAAGCATTAAATAGGTTGTGGGAAGGATGGAACATTGGAAAAAACGGAGATCAAGCAGCCTCGATAAGCTCAAAGCAAGCTTGGAACGAATACTTGGTGCATATACCGTTATTGCAGAGGCATGCGCGCGACTGGTCGCAACGTTTATCCGGCAATAGCCTCGTTTTGAATTTGCTGAATTTTGTTCAAAAAATTGATAGAATACGCTGCTTAGAATGTAAATCAGATTTAAGGTAAGAAAACATGAAAACAGCACAAGAACTGCGGGTAGGTAATGTCGTTATGGTCGGCAGCGACCCCATGGTGGTGCTAAAGGCTGAATATACCCGCTCTGGCCGTAATGGTTCGGTAGTTAAAATGAAACTCAAGAACTTGTTGACAGACTCCCCAAGTGAGGCAATATACAGGGCGGACGACAAATTTGAAATAGTACTGCTTGATCGAAAGGACGCCACTTATTCTTATTTTGCCGATCCTATGTATGTGTTTATGGATGCTGAATACAATCAATATGAGGTAGAAAAAGAAAACTTGGGTGAATCGCTCAACTACCTCGAAGATGGTATGGCCTGCGAGATGGTCTTTTATAACGAAAAAGCTATTTCGGTTGATCTGCCCAATACTGTCGTACGTGAAATTATCTACACAGAACCGGCAGCGCGTGGCGATACCTCCGGTAAGGTAATGAAGCCCGCCAAAATTGGTTCTGGCACAGAGTTACAGGTGGCCGCATTTTGTGAAATCGGCGATAAGATCGAAATCGACACACGCACTAACGAATTTAAGCGTCGTGTTAATGTTTGATTAGACTAATTGAATTTATATTCTACTAAAGGCCAGTCGATATCTCAAACCTAGCAGCCTGTCGGACTTATTGGAAATCGGCTGCAAATTTAGCTGAGCGGTGACTATTTCGCCGCTTTTTTGGGCAGTAGAACAACGATTACCCTGTAAAATTGCCAAGTGGGGTAAGCAGGCATTGCGCCGCAAGATGAAGCTCGCAAGATCTACCCGCGCTCAGCTAAATTTTCGCTACGATTCTTTAAGTCTGACAGGCTGCTAGTGAGACGATTAAACAACGGGACGAATAATCATCACGGATAGGCAACAAGGAGCAGTCGTTGCGCTCAAGAAGGTTAGGCGGTCTGCACTATTCCGGTAAAACTCAAGAAATGCCCTTGAGAAATCAGCAGGACACGAAAGCATATGGAATATAAAAGTCCAGATTGATTCTTTCATCAACGCACGTATCCTTCACGTTCTAGCTTGAGCAAGATTTGCTGCACCGCCTCTTCCACACTAATATTAGTGGTGTCAATTACTAATTCTGGTTTTTCCGGGGTTTCATAGGGGTCACTGATGCCAGTGAATTCCTTAACAATGCCTGCACGGGCTTTAGCGTAAAGTCCTTTTCGATCACGGCCTTCGCATACTTGTAGTGGCGTAGCCACGTAAATTTCAAAAAAACCGCCCAATGGTTCGATCATGATCCGTACGTCTCGGCGTGTGACGTGATAGGGGGCAATTGGTGCGCAAATGGCAATACCGTGGTTCTTGGTTATTTCGGAAGCTACGAAACCGATTCTCCGTACGTTGATATCGCGATGTTCACGCGAGAAGCCCAGTTCGCTGGAAAGATGTTTGCGCATGATATCGCCATCCAGCAAAGTAACTTGCCTGCCACCCATTTCCAGCAGCTTGGTCATAAGCACTTTGGCCAAAGTTGATTTTCCGGCGCCAGACAAACCTGTAAAAAATATCGTAAGACCCTGTTTGTCGCGGGCTGGATTGGCTTTACGTAATTCATTTAGTACTTCAGGATAAGAAAACCACGCAGGGACTGGCAGCCCTTCCACTAGGCGTCGTTTCAATTCCGTATCGGTCAAACTAGCGCTAAGTGCTCCTTCAGGCACCTCTTCCAGAGGTAAATATTGTGCGCGTTCTTCTATGTAAACCATGCGTGGAAATGGGATCAATTCTACGCCTACAGCGTTGCGCTTCGCGGCATTGGTGGGCAAACAGTATTCCTCGAACAAATCCATGCCGCGTCGTGTACCCTCATTTTCCGTATACTCGCCGCCAACAATTAAATGAGAGCAGCCATAATTACGTTGCACAATGGCTTTCCAGAATACTTCTCGCAAGCCGGACCCGCGAGGGTATAGAGGAAGTAAGGAGATGGCCGTGGTTGCGGAAGAAAAACGTGGCATGATGGCCTGGTAGCAGCGAATCATGGTGAAGTAATCGGGATGGTCAGGATCTGCGTTGCCGATGACAGGGTGGATTAACAAATTGGCTTCATAGGCCATGGCAGATCGCAAGGTCAATTCATATTGAGCACGATGCAATGGTTGATGTGCCTGAAAAGCAATGATACGGCGCCAGCCGCGCCTTGTGAAAGATTTACGCAATTCTTCCGGCGTGAGGTGGAGTGTCGGGTAGTCGTGGCGTAAGGGTAAGGATAACCCTTCAAGACGCCCAGAAACAGCATGCAGGCCTGTTTGCTGCAAAAGCTGGGCAACGCCAGGGTGAGTGGGGTCATCGGAATTGAATAGAGCTTGTGCTTCCACTGTTTTGTCAGGCTGCCAAAGTTCTTCCACTGTGATTACGGCCAGCATAAAGCCTTCCGGGTCGCGCAACGCAAGACGGTTTCCGAGCACAAGTTGTTGGGCAACTGAGGCTGGAATATCCAGAGTAATGGGCATAGGCCAAAACGAGCCATCAGCGAGGCACATTTCATTCAGAACGCTGTTGTAATCGGCTTGGTTCATGAAACCGCGTAATGGAGAGAATCCCCCGTTAAGTAGCAGCTCCAAGTCGGATAATTGTTGCCGGTTAAGATCCAGAGATGGAAAATCTATGGCTTCCCGGCACAGGGTTTCTGCACGTGTTTGGTCGATATTCAGATTGACCAAGTCGCCACCATAGGGGGTGATTAATTTGTCTATTACGTTATTCATTGTGATCGAATGTTGTGTTGAATATTTGATTGAATCGGCCAAATTGATCTTCAGGCAGGCAATTAATGCCGGCTGCCCCTTTTCTTCCCCCGCCTGTTTCAAATTGCTCGCACACTTTATCGGCCCCGCTTTTTGTAGCCAATGGCGCGCGTACGCTAACTACGAACCCTCCATTAGTGCGTTTAGTCAAAATAGCATGGGCTTTTAAAGGAAATGCAGTGGCCAAGAGATTCCCGAATACGCCAGAGATGCGTCGACTCCATGGTGCATCGGGAAGTAAGTAAATCGCCCCGGTGGTACTTTCCATTTCTGGTTTTAGTTTTTGGGCGAGCGATATATCTTCAGTATAGCCATTTTTCAAAGTTTCAAAAGCTGGTTCTTCATGGATAAAGGTAAATGGGTCGCGATGATGGTGTATGACTTGATAAAGCTCAGCTGGATGAAAATATAAATCTTGTAATGATTCTCCATAAGCATTGTAGTTGATGCATTCTCCCAATTCTTTCAGCTCATCTAGCTGAGTAGAGGTAAGTTGCAGAGTTTTTGATGTGTGAATAGCACTTTCATGCATATTGTCCCCAAATGCGGCGACTACTGCCCAGATTAAAAACTGTCCGTTAAGGTGATTGTTAACCAGCAAGCTAGTGCAGGTATTGGGGCAAGTGTCGATAAAGGTGGTTAGTTGAGGATGAGCGGGTATGTCGCCAGGAACATGATGATCAAAATATCGCACTTGCGCTCCGCGATCCAATGCTAGCAATAGTGCATCCCGGTTTTTGCTCATGGCAATGTCTAAAACAGTAATTTGGTCACCAACTTCAGCCTGTACTTGTGCCAGCAATGAAATGTCTCGTTTTACGCCCGTGATGAGAACGCTATTAGCCGGATGAGCGAGACGCAGTTGATGCAAGGCACAAATACCGTCCGCATCGCCGTTAAATATATCGTAAATTGTCACATTGCTCTCTATCGTTATATTTTATCGATCAGATAAATAGAGATTATAGGGGTTGGCGATTTTCGTTCAATATGCAAATACTGTCGCGGATTCAAGTTCGAAGTGCAACAGCCGGAGGTTGCTTGGTGTAGCGTAATTCCACCCCGAAGAATACCTCATGCGGGGTTCTAAATCCGAGTACTTTTCGAGGTCGGTGGTTGATCCGCTCTACCGCCTCCTGCACTTGTTCCTCGGTGATGTCTG
>Ga0209344_10000909_pt1 | contig 44052 bp, 24 predicted proteins | sample Cruoilmetagenom6_FD_187293 | JGI IMG/M metagenome (GOLD analysis project Ga0209344, IMG submission 187293) | Oil polluted marine microbial communities from Coal Oil Point, Santa Barbara, California, USA - Santa Barbara Oil Seep Sample 6 (SPAdes)... | ecosystem: Environmental > Aquatic > Marine... | reverse complement strand
ACATAGTATTCACCAACACCTAAATTAATTATTGATGTAGGACCGTTCGCAGCTTCAGAACCGCTAAGAACAGAAGTATTATCGGTACGGAAAATTTCCCAATCAAACCCTGTGTTATACGTTGCATCAACAAGTTCAAAAGTCACCCCGCCTGTATCCGTTCCAAAACAAATTATATCACTTGTTTTTACAACATCGATCGTAAACGTGTTTGGCTCTTCAATTCTAGCGGAAGCAGTTACAATACAACCCGTATCTGTATGTCTTATCAAGAAGTTATGGTTTCCAGCAAACAATCCGCCAAAGACATTGGTAGAAAGGTAAGTTACACCATTATCAATGCTATACTCGTATTTAGAACTATCACTAGCTGTAGATGTTGCCGTTACGGTAATTTCGCCATCAGCACCAGGCGCACAGGTAACCGTATTAGTCACAGCGACCGTTGCTCCTGTTAATTCGTCATACGGAAGCACAGTAGCCGTAGTGCTACCTGAACAACCCTTATCATCATACACATTAATAGCATAGGTCTCACCTGTCCTATCTGTTACAATCAATACATTTGACGCCCCAGACTGAACGATTGCAGAACTACTATCTATAAATTCATAGGTTACATAAGTATTGCTGCCTCCAGTAATTGCTGCTGTATCTACTGTTACAGTCGCATTGTTTGAATTATTACCAACGGTACAACCAAATTCAACTACATCTGCATTTACGTTTGTAATTTGTAATGGAGTACCCACCGGACTGTCTACATCTAATTCACAACCCCTACCAGAGGTTACTCGCACAACATAATCTTCTGAAGGTAGATTGGTAAATGTACCTGCTGTTTGAGGGGCTCCAACTGGTGTTAATATAGAAGGTGAAGTCTCAATAAATAATTGGTATAGATAAGGTGGGTTGTCCATTGAAGCATCTAAAACTGCAACAATCGACCCATCTAATGCTCCAAAACAGCTAACATCCGTTACGTCTGTTGTAAATAACACAGGTGTTGCCAACTCAAGTTCAACATCAGATTGAGCACTACAACCTCCTAAAATGGTATCATATACATAAGCGGTATAATTACCAGAATCAAGACCCGTAAAGATTGCTGAAATTTGAGGAGCTCCGTTTACACTTACTCCCCCGTCATCAAATAGCTCATACTCATAGAATGTAGAACCACCATAAGCTGTTATTAATATTTCACCATCACCCTCTGTACATGAAGGTTGAGTTGTCACCTCGGTAGTAATAGAGGTCGGTGGAAATATCTCAATAAATTCCAAATTTCCACATCCATTAAAATCACGTACCTGAACCGTGTAATTTCCAGAACTTAGATCAGTAAACTGATGTGTTGTACCAGCAGTAGTCAATGTTGAAGACTGGTATGAACCACTATTTACACTAAGCGTGTATGGCTGCGAACCTTCTCCGTCTAAAGTAATTTCTATAATAAAGTCACCTTCATCAGCAGTACATTGGTTGATTACCAAACCGGTAATAACCGGTGTTGGGTCGTCTGCAATTGTAACATCTAACGGCAAAGCTGTTGAACAACCATTACCATCCATTACATATATATCCCACTCTGTATTTACAGATGGATCTAATTCACTATAATTATTAGTTCCATAATCCCCGGCAACCGGAGGAACTCCGTTTTGAACATATGCATACGTATATGAACCATTACCACCACCAGCGATAACCGTCACGTTGGCGTCTTCTGAACAGTAGCCATTATTCTGGTCTGCCAAGCTCAATGTAACCGGGTTCGGTTCTAATATTCTAAATTCAAAAGTATTTGTACACTCAGGAGTAGCCGCTTCTTGGAAGAATAATACATAATCTCCAGGAGGAATATTTGTTACTATTTCCGTAGGAGTTGGACCAGGACCTATTGGACCTATAACACTACCTGAGTATGTACCACCTAGTGGTATGTTGCTTATACTTTCTCTAATTTCATAGTTTATAGTAGTTACATTAGGGTCATAATCTATAAACTCGAAAGCAATAGAGCCATTGGTGTCCCCATAACAAGCAACATCGGTTACCGTTGGATCAGCAACTACATCTATAGTAGATAAATTAGGAATATCCGCCTCAACAAAACTAGAACAGCCTGTCGTAGTATCAATTACTTGAAACACATAACTAGAGCCAGGATTAAGTCCGTTATACGTAGCCACTTCCTCATCAAGATTGGCGCCTGGTGCCTCAGCATCTGGCGCTGTACCAACACCGTAAATTGTAAAGTCATAATTACCAGAACCACCACTAGCAGTAAGTTCAACTGTACCACCTGTAATACAATTTACAGCAGGTATAACAGCATCAACAGCTACATAAGGGTTAGAAAGAACCCTTACCGGGTTTTCATAATACTCACAACCATTAGCGTCTAGCACACGAACATAATAATCTCCGAAAGCCAAACTATCGAAGGTTACTGTAGTCGCCGTCGTATTTACTATAGGATTAGCGCCTGAAGTAACAACAACATTATTAAGGTTATCATAAAGGGTATAAGTAAAATTAGGGATACCACCACTAGTAATCGTAATTTCGATGCTACCAGGAACATCGCCAGAAGGACTACAACTAACATCAGTGGCGACAACATTGGCGTCGAACAGAACAGGGTCTGTAACAATTACACTACCATTATATGTACATTCTTTAGAATCTCTAACGATGTACGTATATGTACCTGCAGCTAAACCACTATATACTCTTTGACTTGTAAACCCGCCACCATCAAAACTAATTTCATAAGGTGATGAGCCGAGGCTCGGGTCAATATTAATTTCAACAATACCGTTAGCATCACCAAAACAAGTTGGTGAAATAACCGTTTCGGTAGCTACAGGATTTACTGTTGGCGTAACCGTAACTTCATTTGAAACAACCGAACAACCTTGGTCATCGATTACTCTAAAGCTATAGGTACCTGCTGTAGATGCTACATAAGGAATTGTTCCTGCAAAAACAACATACCCTCCACCGTTGACCTCTAATTCATACGTGTAAGGTGCATACCCGCCATTTATAACTAAATTCATTGTTGCATCTGGTGATGCGGTACAATCAAGATCTTTAATCAATGTAAGGCTTGCCGTTAATTGAGGTTCAACGTCAAAAGTTACAGAATCTGTACACCCATTCGCATCCCTAATTTCAAAAGTATAATTACCGGGCGTAAGATTAGCGAAAGTATTAGAAGTTGTAAATATACCTGTACCCATTCTATAGGTATATGGGGCCAAACCGCCAGTTGCACCAACTTCAATAGTAGCCGAACCGGCAACAGAAGTATCAAAACACACATCTGAGCTTGGCAGAATACTAGCTACAGGAGCAACAGGTGACGTTAATGTAAAGGTGTCGGTTTCCGTACATCCATTAGCGTCGGTAACCGTTATCGTATGTAAACCTAATTGATCAAGACCAGTAAATATTCCTGTGTTTTGTGCTGGCGTTAATGAAGTATCTGGCAATTCAATCACATAAGAATATGCAGAAGTACCGCCCGTTACCGTAATATTTACTGAACCGTCATCATCACAAGTAGGTTGTGTTGCAGTATTGGAAATTGCTAAAACTGCAGGCTCATTTATTGTTTGAGTCAATATTTCAGTACAACCGGTAATTGGGTTGTCAACATCTCTTACATAAATGGTATAAGTACCTGCGGATAAACCAGAAATTGTATGGCTTGTTGCAGTGTCACTTCCTTCAATAGTAGCAAAAGAGCTGTCATAACTATATTCGTATCCAAGTGCACCAAAATTCTCAACTTCAAAAGTTATGGTGCCAGAACCATCTGCATTACAATCTAAATCTTCGTAAGATAAAATTGCGGCTTCAAAAGCGTTACCATCTTGAACATCTACAATAATATCTGTAGTACAATCACTGCCATAGTCAACGGTAATGGTGTGTTGGCCTACTGTAGTGTTATTAAATACATTGTTCGTTTGAGGGGTGGTACCATCAATGCTGTACGTATAGGTTGGATTATTTGGAAGTATTGTAATATTACCTGTTCCATCACAACTATAATCAACACTGCTGCTTAAAGAAGGGGTTGTTGGTAAAGGAGCAATAATAATATCCGGAAGACTTATAACACATGCAATGTTGTTTGCATCTCTTACTTGAACCGTATATGTATTATCGATCAACCCTGCGAAAACAGTTCCGCCAGCAGTTGCCGAAGTCCAAGCGCCTCCGTTTAAACTATATTGATAAGAGCCAGAACCACCGGTTGTAGGCGTTACACCACCAACAGTAATTTCTGCTAATTGATTACACGTATAATTTTTTGTCTGTGCGCTTTCCGCAACTATTTCAGGCAACTCGTTTACAGGAACAGATAACGTAAGTTCACAGATATTTACGTCTCTTACCCTAACATCATAAGTGCCAGCTGTAAGGTTATTGAATGTACTTACTATACCAAAAGTAGTGCCGCCATCAATACTATACGTATATGGAGCTTCGCCACCACTAGCAGCTAAAGAAATACTACCGTTATTACCGCCAAAACAAGTAATATCAACAACAGTTGGTGTTGCGTCTACAGGGGCATCTTGATCAATCGTGATATCATACCTGGCAGGACAAGCATCTGTGCCTCCATTATTGTCAAGAACATAAACATCGTAATCTCCAGAACCTAATACGGTAACTGGGTTTGTATTTGCATAATCGCCTGCGACAGGTGATACACCATCGGCAACTACCGCGTATACATAATTACCATCACCACCTGCTGCGGTAATGTTAATTTCACTATTGGTACCACAAGCTGTTATCGTACTAGCACTTGCGCTAACCGTAACTTGTTGTTCGATGGTTACCGTTTGAGCCGGAGCATCACAACCAAAGACATCGGTAACCTCAACGGTGTATGTGCCATTTGACAGTCCCGTGAACGCATACGTTGTAGCATCTATTGGTGATGGAGTTACATAAGAACCTCCATTAATTCTAAATTGGTAATCACCATTACCTGCAGTTACGTCTACAACAATAATTGCATCGTTACTACCACTATAACAAACAGTTTCTTGAAGTGTAAATACCGGAGTTAAAGGAGCGGTAATTACAATTGGTGTATCGCTTAAATCTGAACAGCCATTCGTATCCCTAGCACGAACATAATACGTGCCTGCAGGCAACCCATTAAAAACGGTATTTGTTTGGTATGCGGTTACAATTCCGATTACATCCTCTTCTAATTGATATTCATATCCTGGAGTTCCACCTGTTGCACTCGCTGTAATTTCTGCACCACCATTGTTACATGTAAAATCTTGTGTAAGGTCTGCATTGGCGACTACTAAGGTTGGTTGATTAACTGTATGGTCGAAAAATGTAGTACAACCTGGCAGGGAACTTCCTGCCTCTCTAACATATACTCTATAACTTCCCGCTGCAAGTCCAGATATGGTTTGCGGCGAAACCGTAGTACTACCTAAAATACTGGTAAAATTATCTAAGCTATATTCAAATCCGCTTACGCCATAATTTTCAACTTCAAAAGTAATTGAGCCAGAATTATCTGCATTACAATCTAAATCTTCAGAAGAAAGCATTGTTGTTTCAATAGCATAGCCACCTTGAACATCTACAATAATATCTGTAGTACAATCACTGCCATAGTCAACGGTAATAGTATGTTGACCAACCGAAGCGTTATTGAATACATTAGTCGTTTGAGGCGTATTTCCATCAATGCTGTACGTATAGGTTGCATCGTTTGGAAGTATTGTAATTATCCCTGTTCCATCACAACTATAATCAACACTGCTACTTAAAGAAGGTGCTGTTGGTAAAGGAGCGATAATAATTTCAGGAAGGCTTATAACACAGTTAATATTATTGGCGTCTCTTACTTGAACGGTATATGTATTGTTAGACAAATCTGTAAAGACAGTTCCGCCAGCAGTAGCCGCTGTCCAAGCGCCACCATTTAAGCTATATTGATAAGAACCAGAACCACCAGTTGTAGGTATTACGCTACCAACTGTAATTTCTGATAAATGATTACACGTATAACCTTCTGTTTGTACGCTTTCCGCAACTATTTCAGGTAACTCGTCTACAACTACGGACAATATTGCCTCACAACCGTTAAAGTCTCTTACCATTACATCATAAGTGCCAGCGGTAAGGTTGCTGAAAAGACTTTCCGTATCAAAAGAAGCACCACCGTCTATACTGTACGTATAAGGCGCCTCACCTCCGCTAGAAGCTAAAGAAATACTACCGCTATTACCACCAAAACAAGTTACATCTATAACAGTTGGTGTTGCGGCTACAGGAGCATCTTGATCAATTGTTATATCATAATTAGATTCACAAAAATCAGCATTTCCACTATTATCTCTTACATACACATCATAGTCGCCTGTTCCGGTAACAGTAACTGTGCTACCGGCATTAAAATCACCAGCGGTTGGAGTAACTCCGTCAGCTACTACAGCGTATACATAATTACCCTCGCCGCCTGCACCACTAATGGTAATGTCGGTATCGGTGCCACAGGCAGTAATGTTACTTGCGCTTGCAGTTACTGTTAGTGCCGGATTTACAGTAATACTTTCAGTGTCTGTACAATTATTACCATCTCTTACCTCAACGGTATATGTTCCTGCAGAAAGATCAGAAAATACATTAGTTGTACTAAAAGCACCACCGTTCAAACTATATTCAAAAGTACCGTCACCACCAGAAGAAACACTCGCCGTTAGGGTCAATAATACTGCATCATCAAAACAATCTTGATTTGGTGTTATAACTAAAACCGGTGCGGTTGCGGGGTTAAGGTCAAAAGTAAACGGAGCACTACAGTTATTAGCATCTGTTACCATACCATTATATGTACCAGACTGGGTTAAACCTGTAAAAGAACCTGTAGCATTAGACCCAAATACCGTAGCATCTGGACTGCTCAGTTCATAAACGTAACTTCCCCATCCACCTGTTGCAAGAATACTTACACTACCGGCAGAAGTACAACTTGGTTGTGTTTCGGTTACACTCGAAATTGCCAGTGCCGAAGCCGGACCTTCTAATTCATGAGTAGCTGTATATGTACAATTGGTATCAGTATCTACAATGTCTATTGTATAAATACCAGCCCCAAGATTATCAATGTTGTCAATTAAAGCTTCAGTACCTCCAGTTCTAACAACTCCTGCAGGACCAGTAATTGTGTAGGTAAAATTTTGACCTGCTTGAAAGTTTACATTGAAACGAATGATACCATCCGCAGTACCAAAACAACTAATTGGTTGTGTAGTTTGACCACTAGCTGATATTGGGTTAATAGTATTTATGGTATAATTTTCTTCATAAAAACACCCGTCGGCATCAGTAACACTTACCGTATAAGTATCTGCGGCTAAACCTTCAAAAACAGCTTCATTTCCTGAAGTACTTGTTGGACCAAGAACAGAAGGTGCGGTAATTGAATATATATATGGTGCTGCACCATTTACAGCATTAACTGTAAGATTTGCCGTTCCTGTAGGGCAAGTAATTTGAGACTCGGCAATGGTTAAATCCGTTGGTGGATTTGGTCTATCAATAACAATTTCGTCCGTACTTAGCGTACAACCACTTGCATCTCTAATGATAAGATTATAAGAACCATCCGTAAGGTTTATAAAACGATTTGCATTTACGGTCGTATCTGGAATAAAGTTGATTCCATCAATGCTATATTCATATGGAGCAGTACCCCCGGTAACATTTTGTGCCTCGATAATACCCTCTTGTAAACATGTATAATCTTGAATCAGAACCGAAGTACCGCTAACTGCAGAAGCAGGTGCGAAAATGGAATAGTTTTCTTCATAATCACATGATGCGCTACCTTTTCTTTGATTTATTACAACTCTGTAATCACCATCTGTTAAGTTAGGAAAAACACCTGTTGTGTTTTCTCCTAAGGGTTGGTCGTCAGAATCAAAAAGGGAGAAAGTTAATTGATATCCATTATCATCTATCAGATTAAATTGAATACTACCTGTAGATTCACCAAAACACGAGACATCATTAACCGTAGTTGCGGCAAATTCTGCTGCTGGTTGAAATTCTATACTAACCGTATTTGACTCGGCATAACAACCGTTTCTATCAAGCACCACAAACACATAGTCTCCTGGATCTAAAATGTCGAAAATTTGACTGGTTTGAAAATTTGTAGCTGGAATATCTGCATAGGTAGGATAAGATGTAACAGTACTACCAGATTCATCAACATACGACCAGATAGCATAAGTATGTGGTGTACTTCCGCCATTCGAATCCATTAAAATATTACCTTCTCGACAAGTAATATGTTGAGAAACCCTAGCAATTAGCTCCAAGTCATTTTCATCAACAATAGTTACCTCTTCACTGTAAGAACAACCATTATCGGTAGAAATATAAGCGATATAATTTCCTGCACTTACATCATTAAAAGTGAAATTATTATCTGCATGACCATCTTGACTATCAATTAAAGTTCCCAAGCCACTATTGGCTCCATCATTTCTTCTTATTTCAAATGCATATGGTGGATCTGCATCTGTAATCTGTAGGTTTATAGTTCCTAAATTAAAACATGTTTCCGGAGTTACGCTAACATCATAAGTTACCGCACGATCACGAATACCGATTACAGGTGTTGTAAAGATACAAGCGTCTTGAATAGGGTCGCCGTTAGTATCTAATTGGGTAACCTCTACTCTATAAGAACCATTTTCCCCAGAAGCAAAATCAAAACTTGGCCCGTTGTTTGAACTAAAAGGTACTATAACATTATTTGTGTCATTATCTACCAATTGATAACCATACCCCGCTCCAAGATTAGTAATAGTAATATTACCATCTGTATCACAAATGATATCGCTATTATTAAATTCTATATCTAAATTGTTTTGAAAACCTTTAAAATAGAAGCTACTTGTACATCCGTTTTGGTAAACCACAGAAAGCCTATATTCTCCAGCAGCATTTAATAAATAGTTACTGCCCGTACCCACTTCTGTCCAAGAGCACGTAAGTGCTCTATTGGCACAATCTTCACCAACATCAACACCACAACTACCTTCATTCAATATTTCCCAAGTAACACTTCGTGCATCAACAATATTTACTGTTAATGGTTGCGCATCATTAATACCACATAAAAATATTTTAGGTAAGTAAGAGCTATCGTCTGAACAGAAAACTATTTCTCCAGGAATATCATTACTTGGGTCAGCATCACTATTTACCTCATTAAAATATTCTGTAACGGGGTTAGGTAAATTACCAGAACCGAAAGGTTCTACCGTAATAATTTCTTTAAACCCTTTACATGGATCGGCAACAATTTTATCAACTATGTATTGACCCACAAGGGTAACAACCTGTGTACTGGGGTCATTATCTGGATCACCATCGTTAATTTCAATATCGACCGCATCAATTTCACCGTTATTGTTCGTGTCTCGATACCAGACATAAGAATCAAACCCGTCTCCTGCGTTTAAAACAGTACTTGTGCCACAGAGTTCTGTTGTTCTTTCAAAATTACAATCAGAAATATCATCTAAAAGAAAATTAGTAGCACCTGGAATAATAAATCCACAAGAATTAAAATCGGTAACACTAGGGTCATCTGTTACTTGAGCAGTATTATTCTCTCCTCTATAAGAACTGTACGCTAAATTTTCGATTAAATCTGAACAAGCATCTATAAAGTCAAAACAATTTTCTGCCACCTGAACGCGAAAACCAATAGAATACTCACCATCTTCATCTTCAACATAAACATCTGGAACAGTAAAAATAATCTCCCTGGTCAATGGGTCATAGGTGTAGGTGATCTCATAACATGTTCTGGGGATACCGGTACAAATTGGAGCCGGAAATGTGAAATCTGAAGCGTTGAAAAAACTTCTACCATCCGGTGGAGAAACATTTACTGGTAAAACGTCTTTAATAGTGTAATTTACTCCATCATCGTTGCCAATATTATCAAAGGTCAAAATATAATCTAAGGTTTGTCCTAAATTAACTCCTTGGCCTGTAATATCTATACCTCCCGGGGTTTGTACTCTTTTCTCCAATACCATCTTCGGAGCAATAATGTCTACATCAAAAGAAGTAAAGAATATATCATATTTATCTTGAGATGAGCTCGCTCTTAAAATTGCACTGGTAGCTCCATTGGGTATAATTGTATTGCTGGCACCACCATTGGGTATTTCAAAAAGATCAACGTCCCAACCTAGCGTATTAACACTGTTTGGGTTTCTGTTGGTATATTGAGCATCAAACTGCGTAATACTAGAATTGAAAAAATTATTGGCAGGGTTTTGACTGTTCGATAAAGTAGTAAACGAACCGTTAGCATTTATTTGTAATGCATCACCATCAATTCTGTTATCGCCTTCTAAAGCTGCAACGCCCATATTTGCATATACAGGAAAAGGTGCTGGTAAGGTCGTAAACCCGTTTACAGGCACATCAATACTTTCTCCAGATTTAATACCTGCATAACCATCAAAAGTGGTTATAAATTTATCGCCGGGTAGGTTTGGATTCTCATACACTATAACCATTTTCCAACCACCGGAAATACCCCCAGAAATACTGTTTCCTGTACTAGCTCTTACATTGGCGACAAAATAATCTCCATTAGGATTTGCTAAACCAGTAACAATTGAAGTTACATCTTTATACGCTGCATATGGGCTGTAATAATCAAAATCCACATCACCGTTTCCATCAAATATAATTTCATCCGCAGTAATGTCTTGATAAGCTCCTCCCGGGGTTCTAAACTTAATATCATCAATATTACTTCTATCGGGATTCACATAAACAGCTGACCAATACAAACCTGCATATCGTACCAAAGAACAATCTACATCTGGTATTTCTAAGTTTGCACTACTAGAACTAAATGTTGAGTCATCATTATCAACATCAATATATTGCATGTCGTAATTATCATTATAATCGGATGAACTGCCAGTATCGTTTAGCGGGTCATTCGGTGAAATCGCAGGTATCGTAACCCATTCTCGTCTCCATCTTCCATTTCTAAAAACCCATTGTCTCTCAGTACGTTCAGCAACTTGCCTATTGACAATATTGTTGGCAATAAAGGTTAATTCTCCACGAATATCTGCCTCGTAACGGACATCGAAATCATTTTTAACCTGAGAGACCCCAGTTTGCAAACCTAACGCCAAGAACAAAATGAAAAATAAACATTTTGAGTAGTGTTTTCCCATAAAAGAAATGTATTTGGTAAAATTTAAAAAAGTAGTCAGTTTGGTCATGTTCTAAATTTGTTGGGGCATTCCATTCATTCGACATCAATTTTGCATCGTTCCATATGGAATTCTCCAATAACAAATATTAACCATAGTAGTAACGTGAAAAATTTATTGTTGTGGCAGCAATGTTTTCTGTTGTGTAACACCAAATAGAACGGGTGTATATTTTGAAGAAAAGAGTATATTTCAACAATAATGAACACTACTAGTGTTATATTGATGTTTTATCTTCTAAGGTAATCTTGATAAATTCAAGAGGATAAAACATGAAAATGCTTGCCGTTTCTTGAACTTGAAAAGTGTCATTTTTTGAAATCAATCAGCACTTTTATAAATATATTTTTGATTCTTTATTCAGTAAAAACGACTAGGCGCCACAAAATTAATCGTTCTATTTTTAACTCATTTATACAGAAAAAAGATAGCTTAAAAGGGTGTTTTGAACTTCTTGCCGACAAAAATATGAGTGAAAAAATCAGTATGACATTGCATATAATTATTCCCTTCTTTTTGTTTAAGTCTACGACTTCAATACTTGCTCTAATCCTTAGTAGCCTAACTTAAATTTCACAATATTCCGTTTGAAGATGTAAACAGCACGGTAGTTTAAACCGTAAGCTATAGAGACCCCTTAGTTTATTTCTTGTAGAGGTCTAAAATGGCTCAAAAGCATTAGTCCGTACTTTCTAAATGTACAGGTTTAATATTGTTATTTGGCTGCTGACTTCTCTGGGGTAAAATAATTCTATTACGGTGCTGTCCACCTTATAATAACTAACCATTATGTTTCTTTTATAACTTCATAATATTCTAAAATTCGACCGCTAATAGTCATTATCTTATGTCTTGCTTACATTCTAATACTCTTTAATTATTGGAGAATTTGAAGTAGCTCATTTACCATGAAAAAACAATTAGCAGATATTCATTGAAAATTTCTATCTTTAAAATCTGTTATATTAAACCCACATATTATCTGAGTCTTTGCTAAAAGACAATCTCTACAAACGAGATAATAATGCATAGAAACCTTCGTATGCCCAGATAATTATACCCAATTATTTTATTAAATTTTAAACAAGAGCAATTGATTCTAAAATCGATTGCATTGTCACTTTGAAGTATACTTCATTCTTCAACCTGTTATGATATTAAGATAATTCAAAAATGAAATATAAACAGTTAATAAGCAGAAATATAGAAGTGTTTTACAATAACGCCTCTGAAGAAACCAGACTTGAAAAAGGAATGGGTGTTTTTGAAATTGAAAGGATTAAATCGCTCATTGAAAAATACCTATCTACAACATCATCAAAAATTTTAGATGTTGGTGGGGGAACCGGAAAGTATTCTGAATGGCTTGCTCAAAAAGGACATACGGTTCATTTAGTAGAGCCTGTTATTAAACATTTACAGATAGCAGAATTTAGGTCGAAAAAGTTAAAGAATAAGTTCTCTGTTCACTTGGGCGAATCTAGAAAACTAGAATTTCCCAATAACTATGCAGACCTAATAATTCTCCATGGACCCCTTTATCATCTTCAAAAAAAAGAAAATCGAGATTTAAGTATTAAAGAGGCGAAGCGAGTTCTCAAAAATAATGGCATCATTTTAGGTTTTGCCATTAATTATACCGCATCAACTGTAGTCGGATTATTAAATGGTCTTATTCATAAAAAATCCTTCTTTGAGCTGTGCAAAAATGAATTGACTACCGGAATACATAATCCGCCAGATGATTTTCCCTGGCTATTGGCAGAAGCATATTATCACAAACCTGAACAACTAAAAGCGGAGTTTATAAATCAAGATTTAACATATCTTAATACATATGCTGTGGAGGGAATGGCTTGGCTTGATAAAGACTTCTTTGTAAATATGCTAAATGATAAAAAAAGAAAGAACTTAATAGAACTGTTACAAATTACAGAAAACGACAGCTACATTTTACCTTTTAGTCCGCATATGATGATAGCTGCAAAAAAAAGAAACAGATAGAAAATAAAGAAAGATATTATAATGCATTGATTGAAAACAAGGCCCAATTAACTCAAGTTTCCTATTATAATACTGTTTTTTAAAATTGAAAAGCCTACGAATAGAATCAGCTTTATGGTGAATTCATTGGTGGTCACTACGTTCATATGTCTGGGCATAGGGTCACAGGTTTGACTTGTAGAGGTCTCTCAACGGAGTGAAATTTGAAAAAGCCCCATCAGAAACAGCAAAAATTTTTGATTTAAATTCTGTTCGGCTTTTCGAAATCGCAAAGATATACTCAGATGTTAAATGTACTGTTATTGTTGTACCTGGGCATGGAAATGATGCCCGAAGCAAAAAATCAATTAGCGTTTTTAGAACCCTATGAAAACTCTGGAGGTTGAGGGGAATATTTTAATATAAACAATGTCACACGCCTACAATAAAATGGTTTAGGTATCGAACCCAATTTCAACTATTCATTTTTTGTATTACCTATGTTCATCAACTCCCCCCATTGTGTAGTATATCTCGGACTGCGATGTTCTTTAATTAGCGCCCATTTTTTGCTCCGATTTCCTACGGTAGCAACTTTAATTTTGTTCTTTCCAAACTTGTCATTTAAATTATCGATAACGCTGGTAATCATATCACTTTCGCTCTTATGTGGGTTATCGAACAAACTTGTCTGCACCTCATTTCTGTGAACTAATTGAGTTAGGTTTACGCCTACTTTTTTGTAACGGTAACCCGGCTTAAATATCTGCTGTAAACCTTTCAACGATTCTTTTGTTAGCTTGATGGTGCTATCGGTCGGTGTGTCGAGCTTAATAATGATTTTACTTCTATACTGCTTATCGACCGCACTATATTGATTGGTCTGTAATGAGATTTCTAATTGAGAAGCTAGGCTATGCTGTTGCCTTAGCAAATCTGCGACTTCGGCTACATAATAACTACAAGCCTCTTCTATAAGGGAATAGTCGGTTAGCTTAAATCCAAACGATTTCGCTGTGCCGATTCCCTTTTTGGCACTTGGCTCGGTCTCCAATACTAAACAAGGTATGTTATTCAATTCTCTCCATAAACGTTCACCAATAACAGTCATTTCTTTTCTTACCCATGTAACGGGCATATTAGCAAAATCCAAAGCTGTATTTATATTTTTTTTTTGAAGCCGTATAGCATGTTTCTTTCCAATTCCCCATATATCCTTCACTTGAAGATTCTCCAATAAATATTGTCTTTTTTGTTCACTATCAACAACATATACATTATTGTTCTTCGGGATTCTCTTGGCGTATTTGTTGGCCAACTTAGAGAGTGATTTAGTCTTTGCAATTCCTACTCCTACAGGAATACCAGTATTCTTTTGAACCGTATCTTTTATCGTATGTACAATAGCATCATAGTTTATATCGTGCATGCCACTTAAATCAACAAAACTCTCATCTATACTATATTCTTCAACTCTAGGAGAAAATGTCATTAAAGTGTCCATAACCCTTCTAGACATATCACTATACAACGTATAGTTTGACGAGAAATAGCTTACATTATTATCATCCAATAATTTCTTGATCTTAAAAACAGGGTGAAACAGCGGTATTTCCACCAATGCCTTTGCTTCTTTATTTGCCGCAATTATACACCCATCATTGTTACTTAGAACAACAACTGGTTTATTTATTAAATCTGGTCTAAATACTTGCTCGCAAGAAGCATAAAAACTATTACAATCTACTAGTGCGATCATTTTACAGATTTTATAATATAGGTTATTACTCCCCAAATATTCAATTCAATTTTAGAATTATTGTCGATTTTAATTATTTTAAAACTATCATCTACAGTTGCTACAACAAGTTGATCTGCCTTTGCTGATAAAGATTTATCTACGATCAAAACATCGTTGGATAAAACATTATTCTCCTTAAAAGAATCATCTATAACCCTAATAAAAAATGTTGAAGATGAATTTGAAACAAGAACTTGGTTCAAATCTATCCTTGGCTACTATAATGCGTTGCAGGGCTAGAAAAGCCTGTTTGAGTGGGTCTTTTCACCCTGTAGTTATTGTCAGATCTTTTAATTAGATGCTTCTTTAATTCAATCATTAGTTAGTTTCCTTTCAATTTTTTTCTTTCCCTTACCCAGTTATCAATTGAAACGTTCCAAAACCCAAAAGTACTGGCATTATATTGCAAAGAGATGTATATCTGTAATATTCGTTTAGGTTATGAATGGCTCATATTCTACAAAGAAACCCATCTATTAATAGAGGTTTATTTTCATATAACCCAACATCTTTTAAAGCACAGTTCTATCTTTGACCAATTTTCTTTAAGAGTGCTTTTATAGACTTAATGTCACAGCCCGTAACCGTTATTTGGATAATATCCAAAATTCAGGAAATATTCCAAATAATGTGTGTTGTTTTAAAAAAAATTATTAACAACTGATAATGATTTAAAAAAGCTACTCTTGTGGGCAACGCTGAAATACTTCTCTTGCTATGATCCTTTCTACGATCCTAAGTATTTTTGTAGCACTATACATGGATACTCTTTGTATTAAAAAATGAACAGGATCTTATCTGTTCCTATTTCTAAAAATCGAACCTCATAACGCTTTTCAATTGCTTCACAAACTTCTACTAAGAAAACAACTCGCCTATATTTTACACTACTTACAAAATGATAGGGTAAAACACTAACATTATCACTCTTATGAATATATTTACTGTTTTGTGAGATCGAGTCTCATAATGGTAATGATTAACGAGGCAAGCCCCGAGGTATTAAACCTAAAAGAGAACAAAACATAACGTTAAGTATATTTTATAATTGGACTAGATGAAATATAATATTTGAATGAAGTTCGAGAAAAATTAATTTAGCTCTAAAAGAGGTAGGCTTATAATAATCTTTTAAATCGTCTTAGAGCCCTCTAGGCCATCTGTTCTTGGTTGACCTTCATAATCCACATCTTGTCATCATAAGCATCGTTTAACTTAGAATAATAGGATATAAGCGCATTGGTCCAAGAGTTGTGCTTTTTAAGGTACACGTACCTATAGTTATTCTTTGGGTTGATAAAGTAACTAGCACTTAGCCCGAATGAATTTAAAAGCGACACAAACTTCTTTGCGTTATTAGGATTGGCAAAAACATTCGCAATAAGATAATAACCAGAACCGGCACCTTCGATTATATAAGGTTTAGAGTCAATCTCTTTAGAATCTACATTGTCCTTAACCACTTCATTTGAAGTAAGTACATTAGAATCGTACTTAGAGGACTTTTCCTTAATCTTATTTACGTTATTTGCATAAGCATCGTTGGTGTATTTATTATTAACGTTCATGATCCACATAGCGCCATCATAAGCTCCGTTCAATTTAGAATCATGGGCGGCAACGGCATCCTCAAAAGTTTCAAAACGCTGTAAGTACACATACTTTAAACCGGTATTAGGGTTATCAATATAATCGGCTGCAATACCTTTTTCGTTTAGGTCATCAATAAAATTATTCATGTATTTACCTCCTTTGTAGACATTGGCTACAACATAATACCCGTCTGTAACATCCGGTAAGTTTTTAAACCTTCTGCTTTTAACACCGTCTTGTGCTACTTCCGTTGTAGCAGCGGCAGGTGTCGTTGTCGCTCTTCTTCTGTTGGCAACAATCGCTTCTTTTGGTTGCACATGTTTTTGATATTCAAGATTTACATTAGATGTATTTGTATTATTAGATTCAGTAATATCTTGTTTTTCGGTAACCGGGTTGTTTCTTTCATTTGAAACAACTGCTACTCTATCTTGTTGTGCTTGATTAATTGCCCGGTTCGCATTAGCTTCCTCTCCAGAATCACTTGGGTTGTAATTAGATGCTACTTCTGTATTACCATTCTCATCAAGGAAAAGATCTTTGGCTTTTTGTTCCAAGTCAGGTCTATCTCCATTGGTTTCGTTACGAACCATGCGCATTACCATGGCGAAACGTCTTTCAAGGTCAGATTGTCGTATGGCTTCCAACGAATCTTGACGAAACATCAGTTCTTCTATGATGGCATCATTCTCTGCCAACTTCATCTTCAATTCTTCTATCTCTTCATTAGTGGCGATATTCTCTGGTTCTTCTTCATTCTTTACCAAACCATCTTTGAAGTCATCTTCTAGCATCACCCTATCTTCTGTAAGGTTTGGAGAGAATGAATACGCAACCGATATTTCGTGTGTAAGACCGAAGTTGTCAAAATTGTTAGACAGTCCTTTTTCCATAGTATATCCTAAAGATATTCTCTGATTAAGGTTAAAACCCACACCTGCCGCAGCACCATAAAAACTATCATAACCACCCTGGACCCATCCTAATTTAGGAAGATCAAGAATTAAACTACCACCTAATGTCACATCTTCTTCACCCACTTTTCTAACTCTTGCCAAAGGCATTAACCTGGCTTGTTCAAAAACGCCATCTTTATTTTCAAACTGATGGGTATATTGTAAATGGGCAGAATAGGTTTTATCCTTAAATTCGGTTACAGACTCACTGTTCTTTAAATTATAGTCAAAAAGGTTTTCGGCGAACATACCTACATCGAACTTGCCATAAGAAAGATTGAAACCTGGTTGAAACGATAATAGACTTTGATCTTGCAAACCGGCCAAGAAAGGGTCTTCTTCTACTGTTGAGGCTCTACCATTATCAAATCCACTTTGGTAGTAAGACACGTTTGCACCAAAAGTAAAGTTACTCTTATCATTTAGCTTAATACCATAGGCATAATTTGCAAGGACACCAAAATTACTAAGGATACCTTCTCTTTGAGAATACAGACTTAAACCAAGTCCGGTTCTATCACTAATACGTCCACTATAGCTTAAGAAATAGTTTTGATTGTTATCGTCAAATTGTACCGATTGGTTTCGGTGTAACAGATTGATATAGGATTTATCTTCCCTAACCGTTGAAAATGTTGGGTTGATTAAAAATCGGTTGTACTTCAATAAGTTCTGGGCGGGAACGTCGTATGACACAAACGGACTTTCATCTTGCCCACTAACCTTCATGATAGCGAAAACAAATAACAATAAGTATAAAACACTTTTCTTTAGCATGGTGAGCTTAACGTATTACTGTGATAGTACCTTGTTTAAGTACTTCACTGGCATTCCGGATTTTATAATAGAATACCATGTTTTGTTTGGTGAACGCCGTAGTTGACTGCGGCCAATTATTTTTATAATCAAATTCGTTTACGATCTCTTGACCTTGTTCGTTGTAAATAATCACATTTACATCTGCTTGGTTAGAGTATGAGTTCGGTATCACCCATTGGTCGTTTATACCATCTCCATTTACTGTAATTACATTCGGTACCTTAAAGGTGTCTAAATAAGTTACCTCAATTTGCCTAATAATTTCACAATTATCTATTGAAGCAATTAATGTATAGCTGCCAGCATCGGTTAACGCAATACTATCGGCATTGCTTTTTTCAACCCCATTTTCATCTACCCATCTATAGGACGTTCCCCCACTTGCAGTTACGGTTCTAGTGGTTCCTTCTGGCATTACAATTTCAGTACCTGGATCAAGTGTGATTAGGTTCTCATCTAAGGGACTAACCACTATTTCGTTAGATATTAGAGAACATCCGTCTCGGTCAACTACCAATCTATAGGTTCCTGGTGTAGAAACCGTTAATTCAGTATCTATTGGGTTAATAGACGCGCCATCCAATTGCCATTCGTAAGAAGATGAGCTTAAATCGCTTGTAGTACTCAAAGTAATTGTTGCTCCTCCACTACAGAACACAGTGCCCGTACCAGTAATCGCTACGGTTTCACTAGTCAATAATTGAACGGTTAACATGTTTGAATCTACATTAAAACTGTCAACTCTGGCACTTAAACCATAATCTCCATTCTCTGAATTCGATGCCAAACTCATCGTACTGCTAGTCGCCCCGCTTACATCGGTACCGTCTTTACTCCATTGATAGATAAATCCGTTTACCAATGCGCTGGTAACATCTGTTTTCGTTCCGTTTTCGGCAATAGCATTAATTAATTCTACACCTAAAATAGTACTTGTAGACCCACACGAAACATACTCTTCGGTATAATCGATTATCAATTCGAAAGACGCAGGTGATACCACCGTTGTTATATCTGAATTTTTGGAAGACGTAGAGCAAGCTCCACCTGTCTGTGTTACCTCTACATAAAATTCGCCATCTTCAGAAATGGTAATAGAACTATTTGTCTCGCCCGTAATTTCAACTCCATTTCTAAACCATTTAAAGGTTGGTGTATTTGCCGTTGTACTTACCGATAACGTTTGACTTTGAGTAGGCAACAAAACCATGTTTATATCATTCTCTACGGTAACCGTATACAATTCCGCATTTGTAATTGAAACTACTTCCGATCTTTCATTACAAATACCCGTACCTGATATTTCAATAGCATAATCGCCTTCAAACCCTGCGTTTGAAGCGTTAACTGTATATGTAGTAGCAGTAGCTCCTAAAATGGCAATATCATCTTTAAACCATTGATAACTCCAAGAAACATCTGTTTGATCTATACTTAAAGTTTCTAAATCAGTACTACACAAAGCTGTTTTACTCGGAACCGTTACGGCAATTCCCGTACCGGAGCCACCAATAGTAACATCGACAATGTTCGAATCTGTATTACCAGACCCTGTACATCTTGGTCCATAATCAATATATGCATTATACATACCAGATTGTGTAACGTTTAATGTATGACCTGTTTCGCCTGTTAACTCGGTTCCACTACGGAACCAAATATACTGGTAGGTTTCTGGATTAGCAATATTGTCAACTTGTAAAGTAATAGGCCCTGTGCTACAAACGGTCCCAGGAGGTACTCCGTCACCTTGTTCACTAATGTTCAGGTTAGAGGTAACATCCATATAATACATATTATAGGCAGGAGATTCACTACCTATCTTTTCTGGGTCTGTACTACGCACTCTCATCTTATACCCTTCACCACGCGTATCTGTTGGTATGGCAAAACTGGTATCAAAATCCTTTACGGCATTTTGATCGGTAATGGTTTGCAATGTTTGTGCATTGGCAAAGCTACCGCTCGCATCAGATAACTCGAGAATAAACTCGTTATTTGCGTTTGCTGTACCTATCCAGGTAATGCTCACAAAGTATTCATTAAATCCAGAGTTTCCTGCACATACTGCAGTCCACGGAGTACTTCCTGACAGATTCGGATTGTCTGCGGGTTCTGGGGCATTAATAACTATTGCCTGTGCCGATAGTTGAAAGACACTAAATAGCAAACATAATGCGTTAAAAACGGTAATTTTGTTCAAGGTTTTCATAAGTATTTGTAGTTATGGGGCCACTACGGTTGAAAAGTCGGTTAATAAATATTATACTATTCCATCATTTCATAGACAAATATGTTATTTAATACGACAAAGTGAAATTTAATGTTGTCGGAAGGAAGATTTCTGTTGTGAAACTCATTTTATATAAGGTGTACCTATTTTAAACCTACCAATTAAGGCAATTTTGCTACTTTTGTATCTTGAAATATAATGACATGAACGAGACAACAAAGTCTTTGAACTTTATTGAACAAATTATTGAAGAGGACTTGATAAATGGTTATACCAAAGATGAATTACGATTTCGTTTTCCTCCAGAACCTAATGGTTATCTACATATTGGGCATGCTAGTTCTATTTGCTTGAACTTTGGTTTAGGTCTAAGATATAATGCCCCTGTAAACCTAAGGTTTGACGATACAAACCCCGCAAAAGAAGAGCAAGAGTTCGTAGATGCCATTAAAAGAGATGTAGAATGGCTAGGGTTTAAGTGGAATACCGAGCGGTATGCTTCGGATTATTTCCAACAATTGTATGATTGGGCAATAGAACTCATTAAAAAAGGGAACGCTTATGTAGACAATCAATCTTCAGAAGAAATGGCCGCCCAAAAAGGCTCTCCAACTGAACCCGGCACAGATAGTCCGAACAGAAATCGACCTGTTAAAGAGAATTTAACACTTTTCAAAAAGATGAAAAATGGGGAGTTCAAAGAAGGTACACACGTATTGAGAGCTAAAATTGATATGTCGTCTTCTAATATGCTAATGAGAGACCCAATCATGTATCGAATACTACATAAAGCGCATCACCGAACAAATACCGATTGGTGTATTTATCCAATGTACGATTGGACACATGGTGAAAGTGATTATATCGAACAAGTATCCCATTCATTTTGTACGCTGGAGTTTGCTATGCATCGCGAATTGTATAATTGGTTTCTTGATCAGATATACGATAAGAATAAGGTGAGGCCCAAACAACGTGAGTTTGCGCGTCGCAATTTAAGTCATACCGTAGTAAGTAAGCGGAAATTAGCTCAATTGGTTGAAAAAGATATTGTAAAAGGGTGGGATGATCCCAGAATGCCAACCATATCAGGTTTACGAAGAAGGGGGTACACACCAGAATCAATCCGTAATTTTGTAGATACTATAGGTATAGCAAAAAGAGACAACCTTATAGATGTCTCTTTGTTAGAATTTAATATTCGCGAGCATTTAAATAAAACGACCCATAGAGTTATGGGCGTTTTAAATCCGCTGAAGTTAGTTATCACTAATTACCCAGAAGGCAAAACTGAATGGTTAGAGGCAGAAAATTCTCCGGAGGATAAAAATGCCGGCACTCGTCAAGTACCTTTTTCAAAAGAACTTTATATTGAACAAGATGACTTTAAAGAGGCGGCCAACAAAAAATTCTTTAGACTAAAATTAGGTCACGAGGTTCGCCTTAAAAATGGATATATCATTAAAGCCGAAAGCTGTACTAAAGATACCGATGGGAATATAATAGAGATTCAATGCACTTATGATCCTAAAAGCAAGAGTGGAAGTGGTACCGAAGAAAGTTTGCGCAAAGTTAAAGGAACTTTACACTGGGTATCTATTGCGCACGCTATCAAAGCAGAAGTAAGGCTATACGATAGATTATTTACGGATGAAAGTCCAGATACTCATAAGGATAAAGACTTCCTGGAATTTATTAATCCTGAATCATTGACCGTTATAACAGGGTATGTTGAACCTGCACTAAAAGACGCCCAACCTAGAGAGCGTTTTCAATTTCAGCGCATAGGATATTTTTGTGTGGATCCAGATACAACATCGGATAATTTAATTTTTAATAGAACTGTTGGTCTGCGAGATTCTTGGGCAAAAATTCAAGACAAAAAGTAGCATAAAGATTACTTATCGACAATAATTTATATATTAAGCGCCAGCAGCAAAAGGATCTGCTGGCGTTTTCGCTTTTATATACATATCAGCATATTTTGGCATTGTAATGTTCTAAATATAAATAATGTTCCATAAAATAAAAAGCCCGCAAACGTAGCGTTTACAGGTTTTAAATTAATCTTTGAAAGCAATTATTCCTTAGGTTTTGGTTTATTGGTCTTTTTCATACTTTCGCCTATCATGTTACTAGCCGTAAAGCTAGCTACCATGTTATTCAACATATCACTCCCGGCTTGAGGTGAGTTGGGCAGTAAAATTAAATTGGTATTTGTTTCTTCTCCTATACTTTGTAATGTATCATAATGCTGGGTTACAACAATTAATGCAGATGCCTCTTGAGAATTAATACCTACCTTATTCAGGACTTCAACAGATTCTTCTAACCCACGTGCAATCTCTCTTCTTTGATCGGCAATACCCTGCCCCTGTAATCTCTTGCTTTCCGCTTCCGCTTTTGCCTTTTCAACAATTAGAATTCGAGCAGCATCACCTTCAAACTGTGCAGCAGTTTTTTGACGTTCAGAGGCATTAATACGGTTCATTGCTTCTTTTACTTGTGCATCTGGATCAATATCGGTTACCAATGTTTTAATGATATCATAGCCATAGTCAAGCATTGCCTCTTGTAATTCTGACTTCACTGCAATAGCAATGTCATCTTTTCTAACAAAAACATCATCAAGCTTCATTTTAGGGACTTCGGCACGCACCACATCAAATACATAAGACGTAATCTGCTCATGGGGATATTCTAATTTATAGAAGGCATCATAAACTTTTTCTCTAATTACTACATACTGTACCGAAACTTTTAGTTTTACGAATACATCATCAAGTGTTTTAGTTTCAATTATTACATCAAGCTGCTGAATTCTTAAACCTACTCTTGCAGCGATACGTTGTACATATGGTATCTTAAACTGAATTCCCGAGTGGCGTACACTAGTGAATTTGCCAAATGTTTCAATTAGAACAGCTGTTTGTTGTTTAACAGTAAATACTCCCGAAATAATCGTGATAATCACAAAAAATGCAATCGGAATCCAAATAAATGAGCCCATAATTAATTCTTTTATAGATAATATTTGAAGATACTAAATACCTACATAACATTAGTAGCTTTTAATACACATTTGTTACAGAAGTACCTTATAAATAATATATAATTCTTTTATAGGAAGAAAAATAACATTAAGAACAAAAAGAGTTTTTATTTTTAGGCCCCGATAGCAGCTTGCTGATTTTCAGTGAATCAACCACCTAATAAAATAATATAAAAATGAAAAGGCAACTTAATTAAGTTGCCCTTTTTAATATGGGGTTAAGTTTACTTATTAAATATCAAAGCGATCTAAGTTCATCACTTTAGTCCAAGTCTTAGCAAAATCGCTTACAAATTTCTGTTTTGCATCCTCAGTACCATAAACTTCGGCCAAGGCACGAAGTTCAGAATTTGAACCAAAAATCAAATCTGCTCTAGTTCCCGTCCATTTCATCGTACCCGTTTTACGGTCACTACCCTCGAATACCGTATCATCACCTGATGCGGCTTTCCAAGTAGTGCCCATATCTAAAAGATTTACGAAGAAATCATTAGTTAAGGTACCTGGTCTATCGGTAAATACTCCGTTATTCGAACCATCATAGTTAGCTCCAAGTACACGAAGACCACCAACCAAAACCGTCATTTCAGGTGCTGTCAATGTTAATAAATTTGCTCTGTCAATTAATAGCTCTTCAGCTTGAACAGATAGTTTTTGTTTTGTGTAATTTCTGAATCCATCTGCAATCGGCTCCAATGCGTCAAACGCCTCGATATCGGTCTTTTCTTGGGTTGCATCTGTACGCCCGGCATTAAAGTCAACTTTTATATTAAAACCTGCAGCTTTAGCGGCATTTTCAACAGCGGCAGTACCAGCCAAAACAACTAAATCTGCAAAGGAAACTTTCTTATTACCAGATTGATTGTCATTAAAGTCTTTCTGAATTTTTTCTAATGTTGCAATAACTTTGGCTAATTGCGTAGGGTTGTTTACTTTCCATTCTTTTTGTGGAGCTAAACGAACACGACCCCCATTGGCTCCTCCTCGTTTATCTGAACCTCTAAACGTAGAAGCAGAAGCCCAAGCCGTTGACACCAACTCTGCTGTTGACAGACCAGAAGATATTATTGTTTTCTTTAAGTCATCTATATCTGCATCATTGATCAATTCAAAATCTACCGAAGGTACAGGGTCTTGCCAAAGTAATTCTTCTTTTGGAACCTCAGAACCCAAATAACGATCTATAGGACCCATATCACGGTGTGTCAATTTATACCATGCACGCGCATAAGCATCTTTAAATTCATCTGGGTTTTCTAAAAAGTTTCTAGATATTTTTTCATAAGCAGGGTCAATACGTAAGGACATATCGGTAACCAACATAAAAGGTTGGTGTGTTCTGCCAGGAATATGTGCATCTGGCACTTCACCAGCACCGGCATCACCAACTGGCTTATATTGCCAAGCACCAGCAGGACTCTTAGTTAATTCCCACTCGAAACCGAATAAGTTTTCGAAGAAATAATGGCTCCATTTCGTTGGCGTTTGAGACCAAGCCCCTTCTAATCCACTGGTAATTGTGTCAGCACCAGAACCAGAACCGTAGTTACTCCTCCAACCCAATCCTTGTTCTGTGATATCTGCTGCTGCAGGTTCTGCAGTTACATATTCTTCCGGATCTGCAGCACCATGTGTTTTACCAAATGTATGCCCGCCAGCTATTAAAGCAACCGTTTCGTAATCATCCATTGCCATTCTTTTGAACGTCTGTCTAATATAATGTGCAGCTTCTAGAGGGTCGGGGTTTGCATTATGTCCTTCTGGATTCACATAAATTAAACCCATATGTGCTGCGCCTAATGGGTTTTCCAATTCATTTCCGTCTTCATCATACCTTTGTTTGTTACCTAACCATTCTGTTTCAGAACCCCAGTAAACATCTTCTTCTGGTTGCCAAATATCTTCCCGGCCACCAGCAAAACCGAACATTGGCAACCCCATACTTTCATGTGCCACGTTACCGGTAAGTATCAATAGATCTGCCCAAGAAATCTTCTTTCCATATTTCTGTTTAATCGGCCATAAAAGTAAACGTGCCTTGTCTAAGTTGGCATTATCTGGCCAGCTATTTAATGGGGCAAAACGTTGGTTTCCTGCACTTGCACCGCCTCTACCATCTGAAATACGGTATGTACCTGCACTATGCCAAGCCATACGTATAAAAAATGGGCCATAATGACCGTAATCTGCAGGCCACCAATCTTGACTTGTAGTCATTAACTCGGTTAAATCTTTCTTCACCGCGGCTAAATCTAACGACTTAAACTCTTCTGCATAATTAAAATCATCGTCCATTGGATCAGCCATTTTAGAATGTAACCTCAAAATATTAAGGTTTAACATATTTGGCCACCAATCTTTATTCGTGGTTCCACCACCTGCTGCTTGATGCATTTCGCCATTTAAAAATGGGCAATTTGCTGCTGAGGAATCATTTACATCCCAAACCTCGCCTTTTCCGTTAGTGCTACTCATGATTATGTCTATTTTATGTTGTTTTTATTTCTTTTAATTGTAAAGCTATCAACACTTTATTTATTAAAAACTATTTTTCCATAGAAAAAAACTATTGCGCGATTATAAAACGCTTCACATTAAATCAATTCTTTTGACGAACTGGTTTATTTGGATATACAAAATTTAGAATATCATAAAGATAAACACATAAAGCGACTTTCTAATATGAGATATCTCATAATTAATAGCTTTAGAGTCAAAACATTAATTACAAAGTTTTAATTCTTGATAAATTACCGTTAGATATTTTACCCTTCATAGTATAATGCCATCGAATATATTTCTTTGTATGGGCTCGTTCGGGTGTTAACAGAACTCATCGAAGTTTTTTTTATTTCCTGCTTACTTGGCTAGTTGTGGCTCTAACCTCGTATTTTGTACCTGTATTTGGATTTCGTTGAGATTGATTCTCGGCAGGTTTTTGGTCGATTTTATATTGCATTTTCCCTTTATCCTGCCTTACCCCTTCCGACCATCGGCTCCAACGCCCGTGCCTATATGGATATGGTCTGTAGTGATATTTTCCAGTTCCTTTTCCCATCGGTAAATCACACGGCGATTGCTTTCCGACACTCTCATGGTAATTTTTTTGTTACCTGTAAAGGCTAATAATTGTTAATTTTTCTTTTTTTCAATAAAAAGAAAGGTATGAATGTTTTCAGTTTTACAGTACATTTTAATAGAGAGTAAGCTTGCCGCCCTCACGTCAAGACTGAGCACAATATTATAGGAGCCAAATGCCAACGCTGCGGGCATGGCGAAAACTTTTGGACAAAGAGTATTAGGGACTAGAAGCAAGCCGTGTAATGGAAGGGCTTCCCTGCGTAGCGGTACAGTAATGCGGGGTTCTAAGCTTTCTTTCTTAATCTGGTACAAGACGATGTTCCTTTTGACTGCGGCCAAAAAAGGCTTTTCAAACAAGGAGATACAGAAACAGTCGGGCCTAAAGCATTATGAATCCGTGTGGGCAATGAAACACAGGCTAAAAAAGGCCATGCTACAGGGCCGGGCGCTATGCCCTTGAAGGTATGATAGTGATGACCCCTACGATACGTGAGTCGGGGGAGCAAGGGGTCGCCTAGAAAAATAGAAGATAGGCCGAATAAAAAACTCAAAGAATCTGTTTTTGAAACTATGAGCCTAAAATAATATTGTCTCAGATTAAGGAAAAATATGTTTGTTTGTTACCTTGGCTCGGTTCTTTGTTGAAAGTAGTTATTTCTCTAAAAATTGATTTATAATTTCTACTACTACATTTTTCTGTTCAACATAAACTTCATGACCAGAAAAAGGAATATTTGCCAAATTACTATTTTCAATTAATTCAGATAATTCAAATACAGAATGTTTACTAGTTAAGTGGTCTTTATCTCCTCTTATTATTAAGGTTGGACAATTTATATTTCGAATATTTTCATTTGGACGACCTGTTTTTTCTTCGTCAATCCACATTTTAACAATAGATTCGGTTACTTTTTCAAAATTTGGTTCTGGGTTTAAGCTTTGATATTTTTTAAAAGTTTTGGGGAATCTCTCTTTCCATTTTTCGGCTGTTATTCCTCCTAAAATGTCTTTTTAACTTTCAAGTGATTTTGAATGCCAACTTGAACCCATTATAATCAATTTGTCGATTTTTATTTTATTATAACTAGCTAAACGCAAAGCAGCAATCCCTCCGTCACTAAACCCTATAATTATTGGATTGGTTATATTAAGTTTTTCAAGAACTATTTGAATATCTTTTTGAATACGTTCGTAAGTGAGTTTATTATTTCCTAAAGTTGATTTACCTTGTCCACGACTGTCAATTCCGATTATATGATATTCATTATGGATTGATGGAATGATTTCATTAAAGTCTTCCATATTTCCAAAACCACCATGTAAAAAAATCAAAGGTTGTTTCTTTGAATTACCAATTTCCTCGAAATAAATTTTTGCAGAGTCAATATCTATATATTCTCCTGACTTGTGGTTGAAAAGTTTCATTTTTTAAGTTTATCTTTTTTTAATTACTTCCAACGCCAAGCTATGTTTAGCGCAGGATTGAGAAGTGATGGGTGATGCTATGCACTTTTATTTTTCCTTTATTCTATCAAAAAGGATAGAGGTTTCAACAAACTCTCTATGTTCTTTACTCGTTAATTTTTCTAATAAATCAAATGAAGCAAGGTAACTTACTAAACTTCCATTTGAAGAAATAAATTTTCCGTCTTGCACAACAAACACTTTACTATCGTCAGCAACTTTCAAATTAGGATAGTCTGCTTTTAAATATTCTCCGCCTGTAACATAAGTAACTATTTCTTTATTATCAGCAATTCCTGCTTCTCCAATTAACCAAGCACCTGCACAATGACTTGCAATATAATCTGCCTCCTTGTTTTGTTCTTTTATAAAATTAATGAGTTCCAGGTCTTTTGTTTGGTCTTCTGGATTATAAGAACTCGGTACGACTAATACTTTCAATTTAGGAACATTACTAATTGTATAATCTGGAATTACTTTCAGTCCGTGAGCACTATGGTAAGTTTTATCTTCAGTAGCAATTAGTATTACATTAAAAAGTGCGATTCCTTTTGTGTCAGCACTTGAAAATACGTCTAAAGGTGCTACTACTTCATTTATTATTACTCCTTCAAAAATTAAGATACCGATAGTTGGCAGGTTATTATCTATTGCTTTGCCCATTTTGTTTTGTGGTATTTTTTTTACCTCTTCTTTTGTTTTTGTACTCTTGGTTTTTACTGTACAACTCAAAATAGTAAATGCTACTGCACAGTACAGAATAACCCGTTTCATATTTATTGATTTAACTTAGGGCAAAGGTATTGTGAAGAAAGGCGACAAATCTTAATCAAGATTAAGAAATGGTACTATTTTTTATTTGCTCGTATTTTACTTACAAATTCAGGTGTCATTCCTAATAAAGAAGCAATCATATATTGTGGAACTCTTTGAGCAAATTCGGGATTTGAAGAAATGAATTTATGATACAATTCTTCTCCTGTTAGACTAAACATATATTCCAATCTTTTTTGTGAAGCGATATATGTTTTTTCCATTATTATTCTAAAAAATCGTTCTGTTTTAGGTAATTCAATGCACAATTTTTCAAAATTTTCTTGAGGTAATTCAAGTAATTCTGTGTTTTCAGTTGCTTGTATATAGAGTTTTGATGATGTTCCGTTTATTAAACTTTCATAATCTGTAATCCACCAATTGTCTATTCCAAAATGTAAAATTTGCTCGTTTCCTTTATTGTCAATGTAATATAACCTTATGCAACCTTTAGTTATAAAATACCTTGATTTACAAACTAGACCTTCTTTGAGTAGAAACTCCTTTTTCTTTAAAACTTTTGGTTTTAAGTACGAATTGAACACATCAATTTCAGTTTGAGATATATCTACATATCTTTTTATATATTCAATTAAATTCGGGTTCATTCATTCTGCTTTTTGTAGTGGAATTCGAGTGGTTTTCTATGCATAACGGTTGAGCTATGAACAGTACGGGAACAAATTAGCGATTACTTTCCGCCACGCGCATAGCGAAATCTTTTTGTTTTGATTTATTTTTTCCTGTCCAAAGCAAAATCTATAAGATTTTTCGGACTTCATAAAAATAAGCAAACCCAGCGATTAAGCCCTAAACTCGTATTGTTTATAGGTTGTGTTGGGGGTAGTTTTTTATTCCACCTTAACTTTTCCCAGTACAATTCTTGGTATAATAAAACTCATTTGTCAATTCCTGTTTTTTGTAGTCAAAAACGTAAAACCAACCTTTAAATCGATAATATGCACCCAAATATTTGAAATAATCCTCCTTATCAATATTTCGGATAGTTTCATCAACACTCAAAAGGCACCTATATTTTATTCCGTTATTTCCATTAGGATTTTTGAAAACTGGAATGTTAATTTCATATGGTTTTTCGCCACTTTTCAAATATAAATTGGTGTAATTAATTGATAAGCCGAGTAAGATATTTTCTAATTCGTCAAAAATGCTGTTTTATAAATTTTGTGAATAGTAATGGTTGAATCCTTGAACGAAAACTTCAACTCTTGAATATCAATATTCTTATTTTTCTTTTTTAATTTTTTATATGCTTTGACAAAGGGTTTTAAAATTACATTGTTAGTTTCCGATTTAAGAATATCATAAGCGATTCCAGGTCCAATAAACTCAATGAATTGCTGTAAGCTTAAATCCGATAAAATTTCGACAGCCAACTCGTAAAATCCAGCACCGTATCCATCCGTTTTTTGATGTATAAAAGCATAGTAACCTTCATCTAAATCATTCTTAAATTCAGTAACACCATCAAATTCCGAGATGTTGAAACCTTCTTCAGGCTCTCCGTAGTATGAAATTTTAATTGCTGTACTCATATTTTTAAATTACCCCCAACACAGTGCTATACGTAGTCCACGTTATTTTATGGAAATAAAGCAAAAACCTTATTTGGTTTTAGACGGCATTAGGAATAAGTTCGAAAAATAGATTTGTTTACATTGGTTTTATCGAGTCAGGCTTTTTTACAAATATTGCCGCTCAGAAATTGAAAATAAATACTCCAAAATCATTTTTTTTTAACCACAACAGCTTCTATTTTATTATAAAAATATACTGGTTCTGAAATTATAAAATCTCCTGTTTTAGCTTTTATATTTTCTTTGTAAACAGGTGTTACATTATAAAATCCAAAAGAAACTTTCTTCCAATCTTTAAAAATAGAAATATCTTTTACCTTTAACACCCCAAATTTATTTGTCTCATATTCATATACATTAAAGTTTTCTAAAGCTTTTTCAGAATAGGACACATATTCTGTGTCTTCTATTAATACTATTTTCCCTTCATAATTATTTGGAATTGAAATAAAAATCTCTTTTTCTTTACTACAACATGTTAATGTCAAGAATAATATTGTGAATTTGATAAATTTCATCTTTTTAGGTTAAATTGGATTGTTCTCAAATTATTGTCAAGGCAACGCTTTGTGTAGTCTCCTTTATTTTATGGAAATATAGTGAAAACCTTTTTTGGTTTTCGACGTTGTCGGGAATAAAATGGCGCGGACCAGATTATATAGCGATGATATGTTGGCTTATTTTCTTCCGTTAAGCGTCGTGGCTAAAAAATGTTCCCTTGTCCTACGAATCTTTGTGCTCTGTTATAGCGCTGCGACGATGTTGAATCAACTTTTGGTTTGACACGTAGCCCTTAATTTTTTACTTTGTAGTAGCCTGTACATTCTCAAAGTTACTTCATTATTCAATAGTCTGAAAAAAATCATTCCTATAACTGTATTCCTCAAAGCATCCGCTGTGCTCAATGGTGGTTGTTGAACTATCCTTGTCTTTTATACCTCTGGAAGAAACACACAAATGTTTGGCGTTGATTACTACAATTACATTTTTTAGTTTCTAATGTTTCTTGCAAATCTTTTAAAATTTGAAGGGCTAAACGTTCTTGTACTTGAGGTCTATGAGCATAATAATCTACGAGCCGGTTGATTTTTGATAAGCCAATTACTTTATCCACCGGCACATACCCAATGTGAGCATATCCTGTAATGGGTAAAAAATGATGCTCGCAAGAAGAGTCAATATTGATGTTTTGCTCTACCAACATTTTTCGGTAACCATATTTGTTAGGAAATACTGATAGTCGAGGTTTATTCTTGGGGTCTAAACCGTAAAACAGTTCCTCCACGTACATTTTGGCAAAACGATAGGGTGTGCCCGATAAACTTTCATCTGATAAGTCAAGCCCAAGTTCTTCCATTATTTTTTTGAAATAATGTTGGATGTTCTCAATCTTTTCCTTGTTTGTTTTAACAAATGCGTTGGCTAATAAAGGTGTATCAATACTTGTAGACAGATGGTTATCGCCTATATCCTCAATCGTTTCATTTATTTTTTTATTCATGATTTAATGGATTTTGCACAACATTCATTTGTTGTGCAATGGCAATATTTTAAGTTGTAGAAATGTAAGCCTACCAAGGCAACTGCAGGAAAGTAAATGGTAGTTTCTGGTAATGGTAATAGTTGTAGCTTTTCATTTACAATGATAGCAAACAACAATAACCAACTAACCCACAGGGCATATCTTATCCATCTTTTTGAGGTGGTTTTACTTGTTTGCCAAACTGCAAAAAAAGAAACGACCAAGAATAAATAGTCTAACCAACTCCACCAAGTGGGCGAAGCATCACAACAAGAGACAGAACATGACTTGGCAATAAACAAAAAAGGTGTAGCGATACAATGTGCCATACACAGTAAACTTGCTGTCATCCCAATGCCATCAACTTTTAACATAGTTTCTTTCATACAATTATTTTAATGCAACCAAGTTGCAAAAGTAAAAACAATTATTTGCTAATGCAACTGTGTTGCATTATATTTACGCCATGGGAATTTTGAGAAAAACAAAATCAGTTGAGACCATACTCAAAATATTTGAAGAGTCAAATATTGCTTTGTCAGTTGTGGATTTAGTGGGGAAATTAGGTGGGAAAATGAACAAGACAACCGTTTATCGAATACTCCAACGGTTAGAGGATCACGGTAATTTACATTCTTTTCTAGGCAAGGATGGGTTGAAGTGGTTTGCCAAGTGTAAGGGGTGTACTTCTTCACATCACAAAGATGCACATCCTCATTTTCAATGTCTGGGCTGTGGTAAAACAGAATGTTTGTCTGTGGATATTTCGCTTCCTGCGATTCTTAATCATAGGGTTGATTCTATAAACTTATTGATGATTGGTCAATGTGAGCAATGTCTTTCTTAGTATTGGCAACAACACAGCACTATGTATGATCCGTGTAATTATCTTGTTATTTGGTAGGAGAAAAACATACGAACAACAAAGCGGCAGCTGATGATGTTCAGTATAAAGACGGTCGGTTATACTTGTATGGCATGGGCAAACAAGGGAGCTTATAGGGTGCTATGTAATGCATTGCCGTATACTGAAGAGGTTGAAAATGTTATACAATATAAGAAGATTGGTTAAAAACACCAGCGTTAGAATTTGAAAATACTGGTCAGTGAAACTATGATACAATTCATATAACCATGAACAGACTTAGCTATAGTTGTTATGTGTTCAAGTTTACTTTAACAATTTCTTGATAATTCTACCTTTTAAATCTAGCTATATTGCGGTTTAACCAAACCAAAAGAATGCCTAATATCACTAAAAGAAAACGACAAGCAAAATGGTTGCGTATTTTTAGAAAAGTACATAGAGCAACTGGAGCGGCATTATTTATTTTCTCCTTTTTTATTTCTATTACAGGGCTTCTTCTAGGGTGGAAAAAACATAGTGGAGGTATTATTCTGCCAAAAACCTACAAAGGCACATCTACAGATTTAAAAAAATGGTTATCTATTGATAGTTTGCATACACTTGCTAATACATATCTATTAGGATCTGTTTCATCAGGTTTATCTACCGAGATTGACCGTATTGATATAAGAAAAGAAAAGGGAATTGTAAAATTTGTGTATGCCGACCATTTATGGGGGCTGCAATTAGATGGTGCCACTGGTGAGGTTTTACATACCGAACGCAGGTATTCCGATTTAATAGAACACATACATGATGGTTCTGTTTTAGATGATTATTTAGGCACAGGCGATAATCAAATTAAAGTTGTTTATACGACAATAATGGGTCTTGCGCTTCTACTTTTTACGGTCACTGGATTTTGGCTTTGGTATGGACCAAAACGTATGCGAAGAAATAATACAAGCACTTAAAAATTAGGCTTAGTTTTGGGGTCTACAATAAGCTTAACGAATATGCCAGATTATAAGAAAAAAGACAGTTTAGAAAAGCCAAGTCTACACCCAAGAAACAAACATACCGGTCGTTATGATTTAAAATTATTGAAACAGGTAAATCCTGATTTAAAACCGTTTGTTTCTGAAAATAAGTACGGCAACTTATCTATAGATTTCTTTAATCCGACAGCGGTAAAGGCATTAAACAAAGCATTATTGATAGCACATTACAATCTGGAATATTGGGACATACCAGATGGTTTTTTATGTCCGCCAATACCTGGTAGGGCAGACTATATTCACCACATTGCAGATGTTTTAGCAGAAAGTAACAACGGTAATTTAGTAAAAGGTGAAAATATTACATGCTTAGATGTTGGAGTAGGTGCAAATTGCGTTTATCCAATTATAGGAAACAGCACTTACGGTTGGTCTTTTATAAGTTCCGATATAGACACGAAAGCTATTGAATCTGCTGAAAAAAATGTAACAAACAATGCTAACCTAAAGGGCAAGGTGACATTTCGACTGCAACCAAAACCGGAACATATTTTTTCCGGAATTTTAAATGCAGATGAAAAAGTTGATGTTACCATTTGCAATCCACCTTTTCATGCCAACCAAGCAGAGGCAGAAGCAGGTACAATACGAAAATTGAGTAATCTAAAAAAGAAGCATGTTAAAAAGCCAGCTTTAAATTTCGCTGGGCAAGGAGGAGAACTTTGGACCGATGGTGGAGAAAAGCGATTTGTGTTGAATATGATTAATGAAAGTGCCCAGTATCCAAAAAATTCCGCTTGGTTTTCAACGCTGGTTTCTAAACAATCTAATTTACGTTCGTTTTACGACAGATTAGAGAAAATTGGTGCCGTAACTCATAAAACAATACCAATGGGTCAAGGAAATAAAATGAGTAGATTGGTTGCATGGACTTTCTTAAACGAAGAAGAAATGAACGCTTGGGCAACCGAACGTTGGAAAAGCGAATAAGTCACCCAGGAAGCTTTAGATTTTAATACATCTTATCTGCACAAATAATATTCTGCGTCATTTTAAGCCGGTTTATAGCTATGAAAGACCCTTCGGTCGGTTTTTATTTTTAAGTTTCTTAAAAGCACTAAAGTGGCGGGAGAAACAGATCTTTCAGTATTATTAAAGACCTTAAAACCTAAATTAAACGAAGGAAGCTATGTTTTTATCAGTCTTAAGGATATAAACCATATTCCTAGAGCTAATATTCTCTTTGAATTTAAGGAAGAGGAAGGCACAACCATTATCTTAAAACAAGAAAAAGCAGATGTGCATCAATTAAATTATGATTTTGTTGCTTCTTGGATAACCTTGACCGTACATTCTTCTTTAAATGCCGTTGGCTTAACGGCTGCTGTTGCGAATGCCTTAACAAAACACAATATTAGCAGCAACGTTGTTGCAGCTTTTTACCATGACCATATTTTTGTAGCTACTAAAGACACCGCAAAATCAATGCAGGTTCTTCAAGAATTTTCTAAAAAATAGCATTAGCCTAATTTTTCTAATGCCGTTTTAATTCTAGCAATACTTTCTTCTTTTCCTATCATTGCCATAATATCGAAAATATGTGGTCCTTTCATATCACCGACCAAGAATAAGCGTAAAGGAGGCATTACTTTACCAAACGATAGTTCTTTTTCTCCAATCCATGCTTTTACTAGAGTTTCACTGTTTTCTGATGAAAAATCTTCAATAGATTCTAGCACAGAAATTAAATCGTTCATGATAGCTGCAGTATCTTCTTTCCACTGTTTTTTAGCTGCCTTTGCATTATACTCTGAGGGAGCGACAAAAAAGTAATCGGATAAATTCCAAAAGTCAGATACGAAAACTGCACGTTCCTTAATTAAACTTACCACTTTGGTAACATAATTTATGTTCACCTTAGCTTCATCTGCAATATGCTCTTTTACAATAAACAAGAAGCTTTCAGCTAGTGCTGCATCGGCAGTTTTTTGAAGATAATGATGATTGTACCATTTGGTTTTTTCTGGATCAAAACGTGCGCCAGATTTGTTTACACGGTCTAAACTAAAGGTCTTCACCAAATCATCCAACGAAAATATTTCTTGTTCCGTACCAGGATTCCATCCTAATAAAGCCAAGAAATTAATAACTGCTTCTGGGAAATAACCAGATTCTTTATACCCAACAGATTCGTTCCAAGAAAGTGGATAAACAGGAAAGCCCATTTTTTCACCATCACGTTTGCTTAGTTTTCCTTTACCAACAGGTTTCATAATCAATGGTAAATGCGCAAATTCTGGAGCTGTCCAACCCAAGGCATCATACAACTGCTTATGCAATGCCAAGGAAGGCAACCATTCTTCACCACGAATAACATGTGATATTTCCATTAAATGGTCATCAACAATATTTGCTAAATGATAGGTTGGCATACCATCACTTTTAAAAAGCACCTTATCATCAAGTACATTCGTGTCTATCTGTATAGAACCACGTATTAAATCTTGCAATTGTAGTTTTTCATCTGGCGGAGTTAAAAAACGAATAACATAATCATCACCATTATCCAACCTTGTTTTTACCTCTTCGGGCATTAACGAAAGTGAATTATCAAGCTTTAACCTATTATGCCAGTTATAAATAAATGTTTTTCCTTGTTGCTCATGCTCTTTTCTATGCGTATCCAAGCTTTCAGCAGTATCAAAAGCGTAATATGCATTGCCGCTCTCAATTAAATCGTCGGCATATTTTTTATACAAAGATTTACGCTCACTCTGTCTATACGGTCCAAAACTACCATCTTTACCAACACCCTCATCAAAAGGAATTCCGCACCAATTTAAGGCATCAATAATATATTGTTCTGCGCCTTCTACATATCTATTCTGGTCGGTATCTTCTATACGCAGAATAAAATCACCACCATGCTTTTTAGCAAATAAGTAATTAAATAGAGCAGTGCGCACACCACCAATATGAAGAGGTCCTGTAGGGCTAGGAGCAAAACGAACACGTACTTTCTTAGACATAATCTTTATTTAATGACACAAAGATACATAACACACTGTTTTTAAATATGGATTTTGAAACACGATTTACCTGAAAAGATTAAAGAAATAAGGATAGTATTCAGCAAGTCAGACTTTTGATTTAACAAATATTTCCCAACAAACGACCTTGATATCCGTTATCTTGGTATAAAAAAGGGCAATTGCAAGACTATAAGCACATTTTAGACCGATTAAATCAATTTATTCAAAAACACTATTCGCAGGTTCTTTTAAAGGGTATTTTACTCTTTTTTGCCTTCGGTTTATTGTTTTTCTTGATAATTCTGGGTATTGAATATTTTCTGTGGTTAAATACAACCGGTAGAATGGTTTTATTTGGCTTGTTCATAACTGTTGAACTGTATTTATTATTCAAATATATAGGCATACCCGTTTTTTACCTATTAAAATTAAAAAAAGGCATTGGACCAAAAGATGCCGCCAACATGATTGGTACACATTTTCCAGAAGTAGGAGATAAGCTTACCAATTTACTCGATTTAGCAGAAGACCCAAAACAATCGGAATTATTATTAGCCAGTATTTCACAACGATCCAAACAAGTGGACCCCATTCCATTTACAAGCGCAATTGATTTTAAAGATTCCTTTAAATATGTAAAGTATGCCATTATACCGATATTAATTATTGGAGGATTATATATTTCTGGAAATTGGAATACCTTTTTTGGAAGCTATGAGCGCGTTGTTAATTATGAATTGGCGTATGAAAAACCAGCTCCCTTTCAATTTGAATTATTATCTGATAATCTAAATACTTTACAAGACGAAGTCTTTACAATTCAAGTAGCGACTAAAGGAACCATTAAACCAGAAAATGTTTATATCACCATTGATGGAAAGTCCATTCTACTTCAACAACAAAATGGGTTATACGAATATACATTTGCTCCACCAATACAAACAACAATGTTTAATTTTAATGCCAATGAAGTCAATTCCAAGTATTACACATTAACATCTTTAAAGACACCATCTATTGTTGATTTTTCTATGGATTTAACCTATCCATCGTATTTAAACAAACGAAACGAAACTATTAGAAGCACGGGAAACGCAGTAATACCTGAAGGTACCAAAGTATTATGGAAGATTAATGGAGAAAATACCGATAAGATTAATCTAGCGACAAAAGACACCGTACTTCCTTTTACTAAAGACAATAACAGCTTTACAATAGACAAAAGAATCTATAATGATTTTAATTACGAATTAACCACGACCAATACCAATGTTGAAAATTATGAGCGGCTAACATATGACTTCAAAGTGATAAAAGACGCCTACCCAACCATAAAAGTAAGCCAAGTATTAGATTCTCTAAACCCAAACATTTCTTACTACACAGGTAATGCAAGTGATGATTATGGTTTGAAAAAAGTGGAGCTAGTTTATTTTGAAATTGGCAATGAGAAAGAAGAAAAGATTACAAACCTTAGTCAACCTAAAAGCAATTATGAGCAATTCTACTACACATTTCCTTCAGGTATAATTTTAGAACCTGGTAAAAATTATGGCTTTTATTTTAAAGTAACCGATACCGATGCCGTGCATAAAGGTAAGAGTTCAAAAAGCCAAATATTCCAACAGGTATTACTTGATGATAACCAGCTAAGAAATAAAGATCTTGAATCTCAGCAATCGCTTATTAAGGATTTAGATAAATCACTTGAAAAAGCAAAGGAACAAAAAGAGTCTTTAGAAGAAATAAACCAAAATCAAAAAGAAAAAAGCAGTATCAATTTTAATGATCAAAACCAGATAAAAGATTTCCTTAAAAAGCAAGAGCGACAGGAACAGCTCATGCAAAAGTTCAGTAAACAATTAAAGGAAAACTTGAACAAAGAAAATAAAGATAACAAATTAAACCAATTGTTACAAGAACGTTTAGAACGACAAGAAGAGCAAGCAAAGAAAAACCAGAAACTTCTTGAAGAACTGAACAATGTAGCGGATAAAATTAAAAAAGAAGAACTCACTAAAAAGCTTGAAGAACTAGGTAAAAAACAACAGAATAGTGAACGTAGTTTAGAACAATTGTTGGAGCTAACGAAAAGGTATTATGTAACTGAAAAGGCATCGCAACTAGCTAGGGATTTAGAAGAATTAGCTAGAAAACAAAATGAACTTTCAGAACAGAATAAAAAAGAAAACAATCCAAAAACCCAAGAGCAATTAAACAAAGAATTCAATGAATTATCAAAAGAATTAGAAGGACTTAAAAATGATAATCAAAAACTTAAAAAACCAATTGATTTAAAGTTAGATTCTTCTAAAAAGGAAAGTATCCAAGAAGACCAAAAAAATGCGTTAGAAGAATTAGAAAAAGAACAAAAGCAAGCAAAGGAAAACCAACGCGAAAACAGCCCAAGTAACGCTTCAAAAAAACAAAAATCTGCTTCGCAGAAAATGAAAGAAATGAGCGAACAACTTAGCCAATCTTCTTCTGGTGGAGGTGGTGGTTCTTCTGTAACCGAAGATGCTAAAATGCTAAGACAAATTCTAGATAACTTAATCATATTCTCTTTTAAGCAAGAAGCGTTATTCGATAAGCTTTCCTCCAAAGAAGAACAAGACGAAACACAATATTCTGAAACGGTCCGCGACCAAAACGAATTACGCGGATTGTTTGAACATGTCGACGACAGCTTGTTTGCGCTATCACTTCGCCAGGCAGAATTATCTGAATTCGTAAACGAACAGATTACCGAAGTGTATTACAACATTGACAAATCTTTAGCAACCATGGCAGATGGACAAATGTACCAAGGTATATCCCATCAAAAATATGTATTAACTGCAGCAAACAGCCTAGCAGATTTTCTAGCCGAAGTTATGGATAACATGAACCAAAGCATGCAAATGGGACAAGGTTCTGGAGAAAGCGAAGGCGGATTTCAATTACCGGACATTATAGAAGGTCAACAAGAGCTTGGTGAGAAAATAGGGCAACAAGGTAATTCTGGTGAAGAAGGGCAAAAAGGAGAACAAGGTGAAGGAGGAAAACAGGGTGAAAATGGTAAGCAAGGTTCTAACGGGAAATCTGGAGAAAACGGTAGCGAACGAAAAAATGGCGAGAATGGAAAGAACGGAAAAAATGGTAAAAACGGCGATGGTAGTGAAAGAGGAGAAAACGAACAAGGAAATGGTGGACAAGGTGAAGGACAAATGAGCGAAGCAGAGCTAAAAGAAATTTATGAAATTTACCAAAGCCAACAAAAAATTCGCCAAGAGCTAGAAAAACAACTAGAAAACATGATTAATACCGGCAACCAAAAATTGGGTCAAAAGCTGATTAAGCAGATGGAGGATTTTGAAAACGATTTACTCGAAAACGGAATTACAAAACGTACAATCAACAAAGCCAACACAATACAGTACGAATTATTGAAGCTAGAAAACGCCGCATTAAAGCAAGGACAGAAATCTGAGCGAAAAAGCAATAGAAATACCAAAGACTTCACAAATCCCATTACTACTAAACCCTCATTATTAGAGAATTATCATAATGAAGTGGAAATTTTAAATAGGCAAAGCTTACCTTTGCGGCAAAATTTTCAAACAAAGGTTAAAGAGTATTTCAAAGCAAATGATTAATTACAACTACCTAACCGATTTTAAACTAGTAGTAGAAACACATTTTGATTCATGGATTATAAATTCTTGTAAAACTGAAGGTTTTACAGTTCAAGAATTAAACTACATATTCTGCGATGATGAATACCTTCTTAAAATCAATCAAGATTACTTACAGCACGATTATTTAACAGACATTATTACCTTCGACTATGTATCAGGTAAAAATGTATCTGGAGATTTATATATTTCTATAGATCGAGTAAAAGAAAATGCAGAAGATTTTAATGTCTCTTTTGAAAATGAATTAAAGCGTGTAATGGTTCATGGTGTTTTACACTTAATGGGCTATTCGGATAAATCGGAAACAGCTACTACCGAAATGCGCGCTAAAGAAGAAGAAAAAATAAAGCTGTTCCACGTGGAACAATAGACGATATGTTTGGAGAAGAATATGATGTAATTGTAGTTGGCGGAGGACACGCCGGTGCAGAAGCGGCAGCAGCAGCTGCAAATTTGGGTTCTAAAACCCTATTAGTAACAATGAACTTGCAAAACATTGGTCAAATGTCATGTAACCCAGCAATGGGAGGCATTGCAAAAGGGCAAATTGTTAGAGAGATTGATGCACTTGGTGGGTATAGCGGAATTGTATCGGACAAATCTGCTATACAGTTTAAGATGCTCAATAAATCTAAAGGTCCCGCAATGTGGAGTCCAAGAACTCAAAACGACAGAATGCGTTTTGCAGAAGAATGGCGTTTAATGTTAGAACGAACTCCAAATGTAGATTTTTACCAAGAAATGGTTTCTGGATTATTAGTAGAAAACAATAAAATAGTTGGGGTAAAAACATCTTTAGGTATTCATATAAAATCTAAAGCAGTTCTTTTAACTAACGGAACCTTTCTAAATGGATTAATCCATATAGGCGAAAAACAATTTGGTGGAGGTAGAGCAGGAGAAAAAGCAGCAACTGGAATTACCGAACAGCTTGTTGACTTAGGATTTGAAAGTGGAAGAATGAAAACTGGAACTCCGCCAAGAGTTGATGGAAGATCTTTAGATTATTCTAAGATGATTGTACAACCAGGTGATGCCATTCCAGAAAAGTTCTCATACACTAACACAAAACCTTTAGCACACCAACGTGATTGTTTCATGACTCATACGAGTGCATTGGTACATGATTTATTGCGTGAAGGTTTTGACAGATCCCCAATGTTCAACGGTAGAATTAAAAGTTTAGGACCTAGATACTGTCCTTCTATTGAAGATAAAATAAACAGATTTGCAGATAAAGACAGTCATCAAATGTTTATTGAACCAGAAGGATGGAAAACTGTTGAAGTATATGTAAATGGATTCTCTACATCATTACCAGAAGATGTACAATTTAAGGCATTACGTTCAGTAGTAGGATTTGAAAAAGTAAAATTCTTTAGACCTGGCTATGCAATAGAATATGACTACTTTCCACCAACACAGTTAAAACACACATTAGAAACCAAACTAGTTGATAATTTATACTTTGCCGGGCAAATAAATGGAACTACCGGATATGAAGAAGCAGCATCACAAGGTTTAATGGCAGGTATTAATGCTCATTTAAAATTAAACGAAAAGGAAACTTTAATATTAAAAAGAGACGAAGCCTATATAGGTGTATTAATTGATGACCTAATTACAAAAGGAACAGAAGAACCGTATAGAATGTTTACTTCTCGTGCAGAATATAGAACACTACTTAGACAAGACAATGCCGATTTACGGCTTACACCTCTAAGTCATTCTATAGGTTTAGCTACCGATTCACGTATGAAACGAATGGAAGAAAAACTAGAGCAATCAGAATCTTTAGTAAAGTTCTTTAAAGAAACCAGTGTATTGCCAAAAGACATTAATCCAATTTTAGAAAGTGTAAACTCTGCAGTAGTAAAACAATCAGATAAAATGTACAAAGCCTTTTCAAGACCTAATGTAACCATGAATCACATGTTACAATTAGATGATGTTTCCAACTATGTTTCAGAAAATAATTTTGATAGCGAAATACTAGAACAAGCAGAAGTACAAATAAAATATTCTGGATATATAGCAAAAGAAAAAGTAAACGCAGATAAACTCCATAGATTGGAAGCTGTAAATATTCCTGCTAACTTTGACTATACAAAATTGAAATCCTTATCATTTGAAGCCAGAGAAAAATTAACAAAAATTCAACCTGTAACCATTTCACAAGCATCAAGAATTAGTGGAGTAACGCCAAGCGACATTAGCGTTCTTCTTGTTTTTCTCGGAAGATAGGGCGAATTGTTCCACGTGGAACAATGAATTTTACTTCTAATATAAGATAATCAATACTTAATAATGAGTAAAAACAAAACAGTAATTTCTACTCAAGACTATCTAGTAACTCAGGAATTATTCGACCTAGAATACATTCCTGAAACAGATATGTTAATAACTAAACCTCAACCAGAAGACTTATCTAAATACTACGATCCTGATAACTACATATCTCATTCTGATAAAAAGGAAAGTATTTTAGAAAAAGTATATCAATTAGTAAAAACGTATACACTAAAAAATAAAGTAAAGCTTATAAATCAACATTCTAATAAAAATAAAACACTATTAGATATTGGATGTGGTACAGGTGAATTTTTAACTGTAGCAAAAAAAAATAATTGGGATACAGTAGGGGTAGAACTAAATAATAATGCAAGAAAAAAAGCAAGTAAGAAAAATCTTATTTTATATAAAACACTAAACGAAATAGAACAAGATAAATATAATACTATTACACTCTGGCATGTACTAGAACATTTACAAAATTTAAAACAACAGATTGAAAAAATAGATAATTTACTTGACAAAAATGGAACACTGATAATTGCCGTACCTAACTATAAATCTTACGACGCACAATATTATAAAGAACATTGGGCTGCTTATGATACTCCTAGACATCTTTGGCATTTTTCTCAATCATCAATATCTAAATTGTTTTCTACACATCAATTAAAGGTTATAAAAACCTTACCGATGTATTTTGATTCATATTACGTATCACTTTTATCTGAAAAATATAAAAATGGAAAATCAAACTACATAAAAGCATTTTATAGAGGAATGCTATCGAATATATCAGCAAAAGGCACTGGAGAGTATTCTTCTCTCATATATGTACTTAAAAAAGACTAAAACTTTATTTTAAGCCCTTTTAAGGCTAAATAAAATTATAACCATAATATCTTATCAAATAAAAATCATAAGGCTTTAAATGATACTTAAAATAACTTTAATAAATATA